>Ga0210401_10001053_pt1 | contig 32948 bp, 28 predicted proteins | sample IncBWH32MmetaG_FD_150866 | JGI IMG/M metagenome (GOLD analysis project Ga0210401, IMG submission 150866) | Forest soil microbial communities from Barre Woods Harvard Forest LTER site, Petersham, Massachusetts, United States - Inc-BW-H-32-M | ecosystem: Environmental > Terrestrial > Soil >... | reverse complement strand
AGCACTGAAATCCGGGCCTCTTCGGCCGTAGCGCCGAAGACAACAAACAGGATGACCAGGTACGCTCGCGGGGTGCGCATCGAAAGGCACTTTCAGTATAATCGAGGTGAATGAAATCATTATTCGCATCCATCGTTTTGTGCTCGAGCCTGTTTGCGCAAGCGCCTCCGGCGAAAAAGGCCCCTTCAGGCGGCGGAGCGCCGTCACTGATGAATCCGGGATCGCTGCGGGCTAAAGCGCCGGATACCTACAGAGTCCAGTTCACAACCACCAAAGGCAACATCGTGATTGAGATCCATCGCGATTGGGCGCCCCTGGGTGCGGACCGCTTCTACAACTTGGTGCGAAACGGTTTCTTTACCGACGCGGCCTTCTTCCGAGTCGTGCCGAACTTTATCGTACAGTTTGGACTGGGTGCGAATCCGGCCGTGAACAAAGTTTGGCAGAATGCTAACTTCCGGGACGACCCGGTGAAGGAGAGCAACAAGCGGGGCACCTTAACGTTCGCCACCGCTGGGCCGAATACGCGGACCACGCAGCTTTTCATTAATCTGAAAGATAACGCGCCGCTGGACGCACAAGGCTTCGCGCCATTCGGCACCGTAGTCGAAGGGATGGAATTGGTCGACAAGATTTATCCCGGCTACGGCGAGCGCCCCGCTCAAGACAGAATCACCTCCGAGGGCAAGGCATACGTGGACAAAAATTTTCCCATGCTGGACCGCATCACGGCAGCGAAGGTCCTGCCTGCCGAAGGCGCCGGCGATAAGAAGTAGATGATCACTAGTGGTGATAGTCGATTGGAATTTCGAAGAACGTAATCTCCTGGCCGGTCGCCGCTTGCTTGATCCCGGTCAGGAAAAACTTCGCGCCCGGCCGATGTTCGAGCTGAAAATAGAAAAACCCGTTGGCTGAATCGTGCGCCGGTAGTATCTTGACCGAAAATGCGCGGCCCTCGATCTCCACCGTGTTCAGAGGATTCTTGTACTTCTTGTGCGGCAGCGGGATCGGACTTCCGCCAGGCAGCTTGGGGCGCGGAGATCCACCCAGTACTTGGATGTCTTCGGCGGGCGTGGCCTCGATATGCCGGCCATCAAAACCGGTGTAGTCCACTTCGAGATGGTCGAGCTTGAGGGCCTGGTCCGTGTCATTCTGAATGATGACCAGAACGGGCAGCACGCCATAATCATTGGGGTTCAATTTCCCAAATGCCGTGTGAGCCAGTTCCTCGGTGTCGTAGGCGGTCACCGCGATGGTCACCTTGTCGTTGGTTTGTTTGTTCGAGTAGGATGAAGCCGGGCCGGGCAAGAACTTGCTGTCGTTCTTCTTGTCCGCAAATGCTGCGGCCGCGGTAATGAAGACCATCAGGGAAATCCAAAGCGCTTTCATCTATTTCCTTTATTGGGGATGCCGCGTCTTTGCGTTCCCGCTGCTTGTATTCTATTTCGTTTATCGCTGTACGCGTAGTCCGGGATATCGATGGCGCTTCTGGGAACGATGGGGCGCGCTCCCAGCCTCGTTCCAGGCGACGGCGCCGGGCGCGATTTGGTTGCACGCCATTTCGGTTGGCGAGGTAATCTCCGCGGCGGGATTGCTGCGCGAACTGCGCGAGCGCGATTCCACCATTCAGTTGTACGTGTCGGTGGGCACGGTGGCGGGACGCGCGGTCGCCGACGAGCGGCTGGCCGGAGTTGCCACCGGGATCTTTTACGCGCCCATCGATTATCCGTTCGCGGTACGGCGGGTGCTGCGCCGGATCCGACCGGCCGCGGTGGTGATCCTTGAAACCGAGATCTGGCCAGTGCTTTATCGCGAGGTGAAGCGCGCCGGCTCCAGTCTGGTGATCATGAACGGCCGCATTTCCGACCGCACGCTGCCGCGTTATCGGCGCCTCCACTTCCTCTTCCGCCAGGTTCTTCGACTCCCGGATGCCATATTCGTTCAGAGCCTACAGGATCGAGCCCGATACATTGCAGCCGGCGCCCCGGCGGAGAAAATCGAGGTGCTCGGAAACTTGAAGTACGATGTAGCGCCGATCCGGAGCGATCCCCCAAAGTTGGTGATGGATCTTCTCGCCAAGTTGCGGCCGTCGACGGTCTGGATCGCCGCCAGCACCATGCCGCCGGCCGATAATTCGGACGTTGATGAAGACCAGGTGGTAATTGAGGCCTTTCAAGAACTGGCGCCCAAATATCCGCGGCTGCTGCTAATCCTGGTCCCGCGTAAGCCGGACCGCTTTGACGACACTGCGGACCTTCTGCGCAAAGCGGGCGTGCGGTACCTGCGCCGCTCGGAAAATAGAATCGATCCGGCGCTCCAGCTTCCATGCGTCCTGTTGCTCGACTCAATGGGCGAATTGGCCGCGCTTTTTCCGCTGGCCGGCATCGTGTTCATGGGAGGATCGCTCGCGCGGCGCGGCGGCCACAACCTGCTGGAGCCCGCGGCCTGCGGGCGCCCTATCATCGTGGGACCGCACCTGGAGAATTTCGCCGAGATCGCGGGGGCATTTCGCGAACACTACGCCATGCTCGAAATTGAGCATGCGGATGAACTGGCTCCGGCGGTCGAAAAGCTAATCGACGATCCGCGGCTCGCTGAAGACCTGGGGACAGGCGCGGCGGAAATGGCCGCAAAGCGGAGAGGCGTGACGCGCCAAGCGGTCGCCGAAATCTTGAGATGGCTCGACCGCGCGGTTCCCTGCGCAATCCCGGCCGGGCCCGCCAAACCGTTGCTGTGGATGCTCGCGCAACTTTGGACCACGGCCAGCACCTGGAGCCAACGCCGAACAGCGTCGCGAGCGAAGTATCTCGACACGCCGGTGGTGAGCGTCGGCGGTATCAGCATGGGCGGCGCGGGGAAGACGCCCATGGTGGATTACTTAGCGGAACGCATGCGGCAGCGCGGGCGCCGGCCGGCCATCCTGACGCGCGGTTACATGCGCCGTTCCATCGAGCCCAGTATATTGATCGAAGCCGGCGGGGATGTTCCGGCCAGCGTCACTGGCGATGAAGCGCAGATCTTTGTTCATTCCGGCTACGCCGACGCTGGGATCGGCGCGGACCGCTGGTCCACCGGCCGGCTGCTCGAAGAGAAGTACCATCCTCATTTGTTTCTGCTTGACGACGGTTTCCAGCACCGGCGGCTGGCCCGCGACTTGGACATCGTGCTGATTGACGCTTTACATCCGTTCGCCGGAGGTGCGGTTTTTCCACTGGGCAGGCTGCGGGAGCCGCTCCGCGCCTTAGCGCGCGCCGATGCTTTCGTCCTGATGCGCGCCGCACCGGAAAGAGAATATCGAAGCATTCGCGATCGTCTGGCAGCGCTGAATCCCAAAGCACCGATCTTCCGCAGCCGCATTGAGCCGCGTTACTGGGTGCACATCCGAACCGGGCAGCCCGCCCATCCACCGGAAGCGCCAGCGGCCGCTTTCTGTGGCTTGGCGAACCCGGCCAGCTTTTGGCGAACATTGGGCAACCTTGGCATCACCCCCGTGTTCACCTGGACATTCGATGATCATCACCGCTATAAGTGCACCGAGGTCCAACGTCTGGCGGCGCAGGCCCGCATGCATGGCGCACCCTTCTTGCTGACCACGCAAAAAGACGCCATGAACCTGCCCGAGCGGGCAGCCGAGATCCTGTTGGACGCTTCCGTGGAACTTTATTGGCTCAAAATAGGAATTCAGGTGGAACGGGAAGAGGCGCTGTTGGAATTAATCGATTCCAAGCTCGCTAACGCGCGCGGCTCCGTATCGCTGGCCGAGCCCCAACCCTGACTGCCTTCCTGGTCCCACGAAATACCTCGTGTCCTTCGCACAGGTTGATTAGTTCCGCAAACGCCAATATTTGCGGACGCCTTCCACTGGATTCGCGAGTCACGGTAAGTATCCCCGCATCTTTGAGCCGCCCCAGCAGGCTCATGATCATCTGCTTGGTAGGCATGCCGGCCCGGCGTTGGAGTTGCGCGGGGCTGAAAACCGGCTGCTCAAACAAGACATCCAGGAGCGGCACCGCATATTGAGAATGCGTAATCCTGATGATTTCCACTTTCGATCTTTCGTAGAGATCGATAATACTTCGCGCCGCGTCCAGATTCTTCTTGGCCTGCTCGGCGACCGCTTGCAGAAAGAACTTGACCCATCTATTCCAGGCCTCCGCGTCCTGCTTAGAACTCAAAGCGCCCAATCCGGCGGCGTATTCGTCCTGGTGCTCTTCTATGTAAGCGGATAAATAGAAAACCGGACGCGATAGCAGCCTCCTCTCGAACAGAAATAGCGGTATCACGATCCGGCCCAACCGGCCATTGCCGTCCACGAACGGATGAATAAGCTCGAACTGTCCATGCAGCATGGCAAGTTGTACGAGTTGATCTGGACGCTCGGCATGATAATACTTCTCCCAGTTATCCATCAAAGGCCGTATGCTGAGCGGCTCGGGAGGAATATAAACCGCCTGTTCGATCGGGGAACCGGGACGGCCAATCCAGTTTTGGATAGTTCTAAACCGGCCGCGGCCTTTGTCCCGCCCTCTCACGCTATCGAGCAGGACGTTGTGCAGCTTCCGCAAGAGGTTTAAGTTAAACGGGCGCGACCGAAGTTCCTGCTCGGCGACTCGCAGGGCCGTCCGGTAATTTAAGATTTCCTGAATATCCAGACGACGCGATTCCTGTTCCGGCTCTTCGCCGGCCTCAAATTTCAATACCTCGCCGAAAGTCGCCTGCGTGCCTTCGATTCTTGAAGAAAGCACCGCTTCCTGTGTGGTCAAAGGAGACAACAGGAGTTCGGCATTGGGCATTCCATATAAAGCGCCATCGAAGTTCGCGAGTGCGCGATTAGCGGCCACGATCGAAGGAATCAACGATTCCCAATTCAGCTGCAAAGGTAAAGTCCGGGGCATGAAAGGCCTGATTTTCGCGGTCCGCATTTGTGTCAACTCGGAACAACCTCAAAACCATTTGTGTAAAGCATCTCTGCATACAGTTTACACAAATACGTTTGTGAATGCTAGGCTTGACACAACCGCCTCAGGGGATTTTGATCTGGTATCAGGGGATCTGTATCTTATAAATGCTCATCCCGTTCTGGTTGGGCACTAGCAAAAAGTTGTTCACCGCCGTCAGGCCGCTCAATCCGAACTGGGTCATGAAAGGATACAACACTGGAGCACTGGTATTTCGGGCATCCACGATCATCAAACTGCCGGGGCCGCTAAGGTCGCTGGCCGGCGGATTGTTGACGATGGCGAATACGCTCGAACCGAAGGGCGCCATATGATAGGTCCCGGTGGTCTGAATGCCGGTGACCACGGTTGTGATGGGTACCGGGTTCCGCACGTTGCTGATATTCATCGTGGTCAGCGTCAAGTCTCCCGTAATGCTGAAGTCTGGAACGCCCGGGTTGCGGAAGCCGGTAGTGTTTCCGGTCAAGAACAACAGGTTGTTGTCATAGGCGAAACCGAGAAATATAGCCGCGCCCGATACGGTGACCCGAACCACTCCCTGCATGTTTTGGAGATTGCTGACATCGATTACGTCCAGCGCCGCGTTGCCATTGGTGCTGTTGCCGGTGGCCGTGGTGCTGGCCGAGTACACGGTATTGGGATAGTTGCTGCTAGCCGGCAGTGCCAGCGCGTTCGGTCTCACGTTCAGATTGTTGGAAGAAGGAACTGCCGTATTCGGGACCATCGCGGATACCAATTGCGGCAGTTCAGAGGAAAGGTCAAAAGCCAGAAGATCCCCGTGTTGCCCAGTGATATTGGACGCCGAATCCACCTGGAACCAACTGGTGCTGGCGAATCCGGCCGTGCCAATAAAGCTCAGATCGTTGAGATAAGTGTAGGATTGCGGGGTGATCTGCCCCACTTTGATGGGTTGCGTGGGAGTAGCAACATTGTAAACCACGAAAGTTGGCGAGCCACCCGGACCGACGATGTCCACCAGGACCGGCCCCACGGAGAAGTTGATCGCGCAAAAGCCCCCGTTACCGGCCAGATCTGCGTCTCCAAATTCGCCCAACACTGCAGGCGTGCTGACATTGCTGGTGTTAATAATGTAGATCCGGTTGGACCCACACACATAGGTGGTGTTGCCGTTGATCGCGACGTAGCTCACGCTGCTGTTCACAAAGGGCACCTGCCCCAGAAGGCTCAGAAAGCTGGGCGGCGCGGTTCCGGAACCAGACACCGAAAGCGTTGCCGACGAGCTGACATATCCTCCCACCGTGATCACCAGCGGGTAGTCGCCGTTCGCAAGACTGGGCACCTGGATATTGGCTTGGGCCAGCCCTGCATATCCGGGCGTGAGCCCCAGGAACTGAACCGTCGCGTTCTTTCCGCCAATGGTCGCCGACGGCGTGCCGGTGGCGTTCGACAACGGCGAGCCGGGTGTGACGGCGCCGTCGGGAACCGGATGATCCACTGCTCCCAACCCGGTGAGATACACCACCACCACTGAGCCTGCGGCGGCCGGATGGGTGTCGCTATTCGTCGCGTAGCCCGCACCGGCGTCCTGCGCTACAGCGTGGTTGCTGGTGTCTTGAAATATCGACGGCCCGGCGCTCACAACATTAACTGTAAAGGACAAGCTATTGCCTCCCCCGACCGTGACATAGAAATTCGCTGTCCCGGCTGTGAGTCCGCTGGGAACCTGAAAGTTGATTTGCGTCGCGCTGGCATAAACCAGCGGCGCTTGGATCGGATTTTGCGATGACTGGACCGCGTAAACGGATGCGCCCCCCAGGCTCAGCGGAAGGGGAAAGCCGCTGGCCTCGGCTGTGTTGTTCGCCAGGTGAGTGCCGAAAATCGTGGCAAGCGCGCCCGGCGAGACCCGTGGTGAGAAACTGGCCGCATCTGTAACGGCGTTAATCACCGTCTGTGCATTGAGAAGGGACGCGGTCAGGAAGATGGCTGCAAATACAGCTCTCATAGATCCCAAGAGAGTTTTGACGCCTGCAACACTGATTCCGTTCAGGGCGCCCCTTCATACGAGACCGCTTGTAGCAACTCGATGGCCGTCTTGCGTACCGGGCGCAAGAAAGGTGACCTTGACAACTTCAATAAGCCAGTCACAATTGCGAGACTTTTTTCCACCAGCTTCTCCGTGCGTGCCTCCCCCGGCGATCGGTCATAGACCCAAAACAGAATCAGCCCCATCTGATAAAGCCACAAGAGCTTAGGTAGATAGGGCCACAAATCATCCGGCAGGCGGAGATTACTCCCCTCCAGAGCGACGGCAAAATGCTGCATATCGCGCTCGCGAATGTCGCCGGTCTCCTGGCTGAAAGGCGAAAGCGGATGGCCGGGATCGGCCGCATGCCGTAAAAGCGCTCCCAGAAACCTGCGATTCGGTCGAAAAAAGTCGAATTTGACGTCGATTACGGCGCGCAAACGCGACTTCAGGTCGGTTTTTCTCGCCAGCGAGGCTTCGATCGTTTCCCGCATCGCGTCATTGGCCTGATGGTAAAAAGCCATTACGAGCGCTTCTTTGGAATCAAAATAGTAGTAAGCCGCGCCGATCGCCACTCCGGCCGCCACCGCTATCTCGCGCATGCTGGTTTCGTCGAATCCGCGATCGCGAAAAAGATTCAGGGCCGCCGACAGAATACGATTCCGCGTTTCCCCGGCCTTGGGCGTGCCGCGGGAAGGCTTAGTTGGTAATTTGAGGGTTGGTTCCATGAGGCGGTTGATTACTCGATGTCCGTTACATGAATGTGAAACGCGCCTATGAGGCTCGTTTTGAACTTGTTCAAGAACAGTCTAAGGCGTCGGGCGGGGGTAGTCAAGACTGTTCTGAATTCGTTCAAAAGACCGGGCGGGTCACTACGTTTCTAGGAGCAGGTCCCTATGTTTCTAGGACATGGATATGGCTGCTATAATAAGTAACTGATGTTTCCCGACCGCAAGGACGAAGGCTTGACATCTGTAAAAAAGATCATTTTGCTTCGACCCCGTGGTTTCTGCGCGGGCGTAGTACGGGCGATCGACGTAGTCAAGATCGTCCTAAATCTCTATGGCGCTCCGGTTTACGTGCGCAAGGAGATCGTGCACAACCGGCATGTTGTGGACGAACTGCGGCAGGCAGGAGCGATCTTTGTCGACGAATTGAGCGAGGTTCCCGAGGGCGCCCGCGTTATCTTCAGCGCGCACGGGGTTTCGCCGGCTATTCGCGAAGAGGCCAAGTCACGCAATTTGCAGGTAATAGATGCAACTTGCCCACTTGTTACAAAAGTTCACCTGGAAGCAGTACGATTCGCCCGGCAGGACTATACGATCATCCTAATCGGTCACGCCGGCCATGACGAGGTGATCGGGACGCTGGGCGAGGCACCCGAGTCCACCATGCTGGTCTCTTCGGTGGAGGACGTTGACCGCTTGAAGGTCAAGGATCCGGCGAAAATCTCATATCTCACCCAAACTACCCTTAGTCTGGATGAAACCAAGGATATAGTGCAGAGACTCCAGGAGCGTTTTCCGGCCATCAAAGGTCCCAAAACACAGGATATTTGCTACGCGACCGAGAACCGCCAACTGGGTGTCAAGGCCGTGGTGCCACTCACCGAAGTTCTGCTGGTGGTCGGATCGCAAAACAGCTCGAATTCCAGGCGGCTGGTGGAAGTCTGCGAAAACGAGGGTGTACCGGCATATTTAGTGGACGATAGCCGCGAAGTCAATCCGGCCTGGTTGGCGAATGTTCACACGGTCGCCGTTACCGCCGGCGCGTCGGCGCCCGAGAACCTGGTGCAGGAATTAATTCAGGCGCTGGAGACCAAATTCGGATTCGATTACGTCGAAGAGATGGAGCTTAAAGAAGAGGACGTGCGATTCCATCTACCGGCCGATCTGGAGCGCTCGGCGCTCAAGCTAACCACCATCGCCCGCGTATGATGCCGCAACTGCAAGTTGCAGATTCGCTGTTAGCCGCCAGCGCGAAGGCTGCCGAACGGACCATCGATTACTTCTTGCGCTCGCAGTACGAGCCCGGCTATTGGTGGGGCGAGCTGTCCGCCGATACGACTCTCGAATCCGACTATATCCTCCTGCAGCTCTGGCTGCATCCGCCGGTAAATGGCGTCTGGAACCCGCCTACGCGCGCTCTCGTCGACAAGGCGGTGCGCTCGATTCTGGAGCGCCAGTTGCCAGACGGCGGCTTCAACATCTATCCACAGGGTCCGTCGGATGTAAGTGCCACCGTCAAAGCTTATTTCTCGCTGAAAGTGGCCGGCGTTCCCTTCGACGATCCGCGGCTGGTCCGAGCCCGCGAAAGAATTCTGGCGCTGGGCGGAATTCAAGCGGCCAACAGCTATGTCAAGGTGAATCTGAGCCTCTTCGATCTCTATCCGCGCGAGGACTGCCCGTCTATCCCCCCCGAGATCATGCTGCTCGGCAAGTTCATCTACCAAATGTCCTCGTGGACCCGGGCGATTGTAATACCGCTGTCGATCGTACACGTGATGAACCCTCGCCGGCCGGTTCCCGCCGGTTTCAAGCTCGAAGAGCTATTCCTGCCGGGAGCAAGCCGGGAATTTCCTCCCGATCGCAAAGGCTACACCTGGCGGAATGTCTTTCTGCGATTGGATGGAGCATTGAAGCTGTGGGAGAAATACGGTTCGAAGGCCCTCCGGCGGCGCGCCATTCAAAAGGCGGAAGAGTGGATACTGGCGCGCACGCGTTATACCGACGGCCTGGGGGGCATTTATCCGCCCATGATGTACGTAATCATGGCACTGGATCTGCTTGGTTACGGGCCCGATCATCCGGATCGCGTGGAAGCGCAGAAGCAGTTCGACGGGCTGCTGGTGGACGATGGAAAACGCTTCTTCTTCCAGCCCTGCTTTTCAGTAGTTTGGGATGCCGCGATTGCCGCTTTTGCCCTGGGCGAATCCGCCGAGCCGCCCGATGACGCGCTACGCAAATGCGCCGATTGGCTGCTGACCAAGGAAGTGCGGCACAAAGGCGACTGGTCGGTAAAGCGGCCAAACACGCCGCCGGCCGGCTGGTATTTCGAATTTGCAAACGAGTTTTATCCGGATATCGACGATACAGCCATGGTCTTGCTGGCGCTCAGCCGATCGCGCGCCTCACGCTCAACCGAGCAGCAAGCCGCCGAACAGCGCGCCATTCGATGGCTGCTGGATATGCAGTCCAAAGACGGTGGCTGGGGAGCGTTTGATGTTGACAACAATTGGCGGCCGCTCAGCTTCGTTCCCTTCGCCGACCACAATGCGATGCTCGATCCCACCTGTCCGGATATCACCGGCCGCGTGCTGGAAGCGCTGTGCGCGCATGGCTATACTCAGTCCCATCCTGCTATTCGAAAAGCAGTCGAATATCTGATTCGCACCCAGGAACAGGATGGCAGCTGGTACGGGCGCTGGGGCGTCGATTATATCTACGGCACGTTTCTGGCCCTGCGCGGGTTGCGGGCGGCCGGCGTGAGCGACCGTGAAGCTTACGTGCAGCGCGCCTTGGAGTGGGTGCGCTCCATCCAGAATTTCGACGGCGGATGGGGCGAGAGCTGCGAGAGCTACAAGCTAGGAAGCTACGTTCAGGCGCCCAGCACCCCCTCGCAGACCGCCTGGGCGATCGTCGCGCTGCTGGCGGGCGGCGACACCACCAGCACCAGCCTGCATGACGGCGTAGATTACTTGCTTCGCACTCAGAAAAATGACGGAACCTGGGATGAAGAGCTGGCCACCGGAACTGGATTTCCGCAGGTCTTCTACTTGTGCTATCACCTGTACCGTAATTCGTTCCCGTTGCTCGCCCTGAACAGTTTTCTAAAAATGAAGTCAGGCTCCAGAGGATCAAACTAAATGAGATTTCCCCTTTCGATGACCGCGGGTATGGCGACATACATCGCCCGCAACAAGTTCCGCCCCAAGCCGGAATGGCAGAAAACGCAGGTTTCCGGAGCCGACTCAGCCAACCCGTTCCACATCGTCTACACGCACGCCGATGCCCCGCGCAAGCCGCATCCGATGATTAACAAGCGCTTCCCGCTGGTGCTGATGCTGGAGCCGCTGCATACCTGCAATCTGACCTGCACCGGCTGCGGACGGATCCGCGAATACGAGTCGACTATCACCCAGAAGCTGTCGCTGCAGCAATGTCTCAACGCCGCCGACGAGTGCGGAGCGCCGATCGTCTCAATCTGCGGAGGCGAGCCCATGTTGTACCCGGAAATCGGCGCGCTGGCCGCCAAACTGACGGAGCGCAATAAGACCATTTACCTGTGCACCAACGGCATGTTCATCCAGAAGCGGTTAAAGGAATTCAAGCCGTCGGAAAAATTCTTCTTCAACGTCCACCTGGATGGAATGGAGAAGAATCACGACATAGCCGTGGAGCGCGAAGGCGTTTTTCGCGAAGCCATTCAAGGCGTTAAGGCCGCTAAACTGGCAGGCTTCAAGGTTTGTACCAACACCACGGTCTATAAAGAGACCGACATGAACGAGATCGAAGAGATGTTCGAGTACCTGGCACAGTTCAACGTGGATGGGCACACGATTTCGCCGGCCTATGGGTATTCGTCGGTCAACGATCGCGAGATTTTCATGACTCGCGACGACATCCACGAGAAGTTCAAGGAGATCGAAAAGCTGGCAGCGCGATTTCCATTGTTCAGCACACCCACCTATCTCGAGTTCTTGCAAGGCAAGCGCGATTATCCTTGCACGGCTTGGGGCAACCCGACCTACAACGTGAAAGGCTGGAAAGGCCCCTGTTATCTCATCACCGACGGCCATTATCAGACCTTCGAAGAGTTGATGACCAAAACCCAGTGGGAGAACTACGGAGCCGGCAACGATCCGCGCTGCGACCATTGCATGGTCCATTGCGGATTCGAGCCCTCGGCAGCGCTGGGAATCAATTCAAAACTTGGCGATACGTTCAAGCTGATGACTTGGGCGTTTCGATAGAAACACAATTGAGTGAAGCCAACGCTGGTAACCGGGGCAACCGGTTTCATAGGATGGCATGTAGCCCGGAGGCTGCTGGCGCGTGGGCATCGAGTGCGAGCGTTGGCCCGGCCATCCAGCCGGGTTCGGGAGTTGGAAGTAGAGGTGGTCACCGGGGATTTACGGGACCGGGAGTCACTCGATCGGGCGGTGGCTGGTTGCGGTGCTGTTTTTCACGTCGCGGCCGACTACAGGCTGTGGGCGAAAGATCAGAGCGAACTGTACCGCTCCAACGTGGAAGGCACCCGGAACTTGTTGGCCGCGGCGCGCGAGGCAGGCGTCGAGAAAGTAGTTTATACCAGTACCGTCGGTTGCATAGGCATTCCGCGGGATCGTCCGGGGAGCGAGGACGTGGAGGTACATCTGGAGGAGATGGCCGGCGCCTACAAGCGGTCGAAGTTCCAGGCCGAGCAGGTGGCGCTGGAGTTTGCTGGAGCGGGGTTTCCAGTAGTAATCGTGAATCCCACGGCGCCCATCGGAGACCATGACTTTAAGCCCACTCCGACCGGGAAAATCGTGGTGGATTATTTGAAAGGGGCGATGCCGGCGTTCGTGGACACGGGTTTGAATGTAGTGGACGTCGAAGACACGTCCGAAGGTCATGTGCTGGCGTTGGAGCGTGGCCGGCCTGGGGAGCGTTATATCCTGGGCTGCGAGAATCTGACGCTGGAGCAGATTTTGACGCGATTGGCGGGGATCAGTGGGGGAAAAGCGCCGAGTTGGCGTATTCCTTATGCGATCGCGTACATGGCGGGACTGGCGAGTACGGGCTGGGCCAACCTCACCGGTGTAGAACCCAGGGCGCCGCTCGATGCTGTAAAGATGGCCCGCAAGAAAATGTTTGTTTCGCCCGACAAGGCGAAGCGCGAGTTGGGATTCAACCCCGGGCCGGTGGATGGCGCCTTGAAACGCGCCGTGGATTGGTTCCGGGCCAACGGTTACGTTTGATTGTTAGCATTTGTGGCCGCCGAGCGCCGGGAATTCGACGGGGTGGTTCGGAAGGCCGAGCGGATCATGAAACTCAACTGGCCGTTGGACTTCGCCCGCATGGCTTGGTTGAAAGGCGAGCCGATTGTGCTGGTGGCAAATGGCCCGGGCCCCAAATTGGCCGGCCGGGCAACTGAAATCGCGAGGAAGCATCAGGAATTGAAAGGACTAGTCAGCACCGGTTTTTGTGGAGCGCTGAATCCTGCGCTGCAGCCGTGCGATATTTTTGTCGCCACCGAAATTATGGGCGTGGCGTACGCTCTTAGCGTTCCGCGTTCGTCTGAACGGGTTAAGAGCGGAAAATTGCTTTCCATCGACCGCGTGGTTTCCAATGCGGCCGAAAAAACCGACCTTCACCAAACCGGCCCTGATGCCGTGGAAATGGAGGCCGCCGGGGTGGCTTTGAAAGCGGCTCAGTGGAACCTTCCGTTTTACTGCGTCCGGGTTGTAACCGACACGTCTACGGAGAACTTTCCGCTGGATTTTAACCGGATGCGTGATGCCGATGGCCGCTTCAGCCGAATCAGGATTATGGCAGCCGCGCTCCGCCGTCCCGGTTCGGTATTGCCAGAACTGCTAAAACTAAATAAACGCTTTAGGGACGCTTCCCGGGCGTTAGGTGACTTTCTTGTCGACGCTAGTTTCTGAATTAACGGCCGCTCCGGCCACCATGCGAGCCGCGGTATACACCGGCAGCAGCACGGTGTCGGTGGAGCACGTCCCGACCCCGGAGATCGGGCCGGGAGAGCTCCTGATTCAGGTGGAAAGCTGTGGAATTTGTCATACCGACCTGAAGAAAATCGAATATAACCTGCTAGCACCGCCGAGAATTTATGGACATGAGACGGCCGGCGTGGTGGCTGCAACTGGGCCAGGGGTGCGAGGCTTCGCAATTGGCGACCGCGTCATCGTCTTTCACCATATCCCCTGCCTGGAATGCTTCTATTGCCGCCACAAGCTATACGCGCAGTGTCCCGTTTACAAAAAGGTCGGCGTAACCGCGGGTTACGAGCCGGCCGGGGGCGGATTTTCCCAGTACGTTCGCGTCATGGATTGGATTGTGCGGCGCGGAGTAGAGAAAATACCGGACGGCGTCTCGTTCGACCGGGCCTGCTTTGTGGAGCCGGTGAATACCTGCCTCAAAGGCGTCGTCCAATTGGCGCCGCGACCCGAGGATGTGGTCCTGATTCTCGGACAAGGCCCGATCGGGCTGCTATTCACCATGCTTGTGAAGCGTACCGGAGCTACCATGGTGGCCACCGACGCGATGCCCCACCGGCGCGAACTGGCGCTTCGCTTTGGAGCGGCCGCCGCGTGCGATCCACGGGACGGGCAACTGCTCGAGCGGGTGATGGAAATGACCGCGGGCCGGGGCGCCGATGCTGTGATTGTGGCGGCGTCGGCTCCGGGAATCGTCGAACAGGCCGTTCGCTATTCTCGCCCCGGCAGCCGCATCCTTTTGTTCGCGCAGACGTCGCATCAGGAGCGAATTGAGGTTTCCGGCGCCGATATTTGTGTGGGCGAGCGCCTGATTTTCGGGTCTTATAGCGCTTCGGTTGACTTGCAAAAGGAATCGGCAGAGCTTGTTTTTGGCTCGGCCCTGCCGGTGGAAGACCTGGTTTCGCACCGGTTCCCTTTAGGTGAAATTCGGCTGGGAATTGCCCTAGCGTTGCATCCAGAACCTAAATCGTTGAAAATAATAGTTCAGCCTCAGAGGTGGTCCTAGTGAACACGCAGATGATAGCCGCTGTGCTCTACGGCAAGGAAAACTTGCAGATAGAGTCGGTCGCAGTACCAAAAATAGAAAGCGGCGACGTTCTAGTACGGGTACAAGCTGCCCTTACGTGTGGTACCGACGTGAAAGTGTTTCGACGCGGTTACCATGCCCGTATGATCGTCCCGCCCGCGCTGTTTGGACATGAGCTCGCCGGCGATGTGGTCGCCGTCGGTGAAAACGTCTCCCGGTTCCGCGTCGGCCAGAGAATTGTCGCTGCCAATTCGGCCCCTTGCCTGGAATGCTTTTACTGCCGACGGGGGAACGAAAATCTTTGCGACGATCTCCTGTTCAACAATGGCGCTTATGCGGAGTTCATCCGAATCCCGGCCCGAATTGTCGAAAGGAATATGTACGAGATTCCCGCCCATGTGAGTTATCAGGACGCGGCGTTGATAGAACCGTTGGCCTGCGTGCTACGCGGGCTGGACGAAACCGCGATTCGCGCCGGCGATAACGTGGCGGTGATCGGCCTGGGCCCCATCGGGTTGATGTTTGTCCGCCTGGCGAAGGCGTACGGGGCGCGGGTTATCGCCATCGGACGCCGCAAAACGCAACTGAATCGGGCCGAGCAGATGGGCGCGGACGAATTACTGATTTCGGGCGATCCGGACGAGACCGTAAGTGGCGTTCGGGATTTGACCGGCGGGCGCGGAGCGGACATCGCCATCGAGGCGGTGGGGAATCCGGACGTTTGGGAGACCGCCGTCAGGCTGCTTCGGCGCGGTGGGACAGTGAACTTTTTCGGTGGCTGTCCCAACGACAGCCGCATCAGCCTGGATACCTCGCTGATGCATTATTCCGAGATCACCTGCAAGGCCAGCTTCCATCACACGCCGGCGCATATCCGCAAGGCGCTCGATTTCGTCAGCCGGAGCGTGATCACCGCACACGACTTCGTCAATCGCGTGGAGCCGCTCGCGAATCTGCTGGAGGTTATGCGGCACCTGATGAGCCACAACGGTCACATGAAGACCGCTATCATACCCTAGTGCCCCTGCTCGCCCCCAAAGAGTACGTCTACTCGGCGGAGGCGCTGGGCGATACCTACAGCAAACCTGCCGCCGAGCAGTACACGCGGTGGCTGGCCACGCATCATTACGAGAACTTCCACGTAGTCAGTTTTCTACTTCCGAAGCGGCTGCACCAGGACTTCTATAACGTCTACGCCTTCTGCCGGTGGGCCGACGATCTGGGCGATGAAATTGGAGACCGCCAGGAAAGCCTGCGTCTGCTGGCCTGGTGGCGCGCGGAACTCGAAGCCATGAATGCGGGCCGGGTAAAGCATCCGGTCTTCGTGGCCCTGGAAGATACTGTTCACAAATACGCGCTGCCGATCGAGCTCTTCAACGATCTGATCAGCGCCTTCGAGCAGGATCAGAGGGTCGCACGTTACGCCAACTGGGAGGAGCTGTTTGGCTACTGCCGGTGCTCGGCCAATCCGGTGGGCCGGCTGGTGCTGAGGCTATGCGGCTACGCCGACCAGGAGCGCGATCGAATGTCGGACGCCACTTGCACCGCGCTGCAACTGGCGAACTTCTGGCAGGACGTGACGGTGGACTTCGAAAAAGATCGCGTCTATCTGCCGCTCGATTTGCTGGCGCGCCACGGCTACGCGGTGGAGGATCTGGCCGCTCGCAAATTCAATCCGGCTTTTCAGGCGGTGATGCGCGATGCCGTGGAGGTGGCGCGTAAGCTCTTCGTCCAAGGTTTGCCGCTCGTCAAAACAGTCGACAGGCGCCTGGGGTTTGACTTGGACCTGTTCAGCCGTGGGGGCATGCGCGTGCTCGAAAAAATCGAGCAGCAGAACTACAACGTTCTGGAGCGCCGGCCGGCCATTTCAAAATTTGAGCGGCTTCAACTACTGTTGACAAGTTTGTGGGACGCACTGTAGACCTGGAGGCGTCCTACGCCTTTTGCCGCCGCATCGCCCGCACTCGCGCCCGCAACTTCTATTACTCATTCCTTCTGCTTTCCCGCGAGCAGCGCGACGCCATGTGCGCCATTTATGCCTTCATGCGCTACTGCGACGACATCAGCGAGGGTGATGGCGCATCGCGCGAGGCTATCGAACGCTGGCGCCAGGATCTGGATCGAGCGCTGGCCAGCCAATACGGTGAGAATCCACTATGGCCGGCGTTTCACGACACGGTGCGGCGCTACCAGATTCCCTGCCAATATTTTCACGAGATGATCTCGGGCGTTAGCTCCGATCTCGAGCCGCGCCAGGTGCAGACTTTCGATGAGTTGTACCATTACTGCTATCAGGTGGCCAGCGTGGTTGGTCTCACCATCATTCATATCTTCGGCTTCGAATCGAAGGAGGCCCTGGCTCTGGCGGAGAAATGCGGGATCGCTTTTCAATTGACGAACATTCTACGGGATGTCCGCGAAGATGCCGGAAACCAGCGCATCTATATTCCGGCCGAAGACATCCGCCGCTTCGGAGCGGATCTTCAGAAAAGAGACGAAAATTTCATTCGTCTGCTCAGTTTCGAAGCGGAACGCGCGCGAGCCTACTACGACGAATCCCGGCCGTTAGTCGAATTGGTGCACAAGCGCAGCCGCGCCTCGCTGTGGGCGCTGATCGAGATTTACCGGAGACTGCTCGGCCGGATCGAACGCTCCAACTTTGATGTCTTAAGCCGGCGCATTCGGGTGCCGACCTGGGAAAAAATCGGTATCCTGGCCAGCGCCGCGCTCCGCTAAAACAATTCTGGAAAGTGGAACGTCAATACCGCGTTGAGCCGCTTATCGGAAACCAGCATGTTCTGATTCTTGACGTCCAGAGCAATGCCGCGCGGCATCTTCAACACGCCATTTGGACCGCCAATGGTCCATTTGGGCGGAACATCGCCCGAATCATTGATGCTCCAAATTCCTACGAACGCTTCATCGGATGATAGTTCCGCGTAGGGACCAGGACCCCGGACGCTGACAATGATCTCGCCTTTCGGCGGATAAACCGCAAAGGGTCCGCCAAAGGAATAAAGCCCGCTCTTCGGCCCGCCGATCACCGCCTTCGGTTTCACATTGCCGGAATCGGTGCGATTGAAAATCAGCAAGCGAGGCTGGCCTCGTCCGGCCGTGCCCCCGGCGATCAGCAAATTGTGAACCGGATCGACAACGAGCGGTTCATCGCCTCCCAGCATCGTGTCGGGACCCTTTAGCACCCGGAGCGGCGCAACGTCGCCCTGCCCATCGCGCGGGAAGACCAGAATGCTGCCCTGGCGCGTCGGAACAAAAATTTCGTTGTGCACGACATCCACATCCAGATGTTCGGGAGCATCCAATTGCGTATGAGGACCTTGGATGATCCGGATGGGATGCTCTTCGCCATTCGCGCCGCCGCGATAGGTGAGAATCGCCTGTCCAAACTGCTGCGGAACCGTGAACTCATCATGGACCGGATCGTAAGTGATCCCGTGCATGGTCCGGCCTAACAGACTTCCCTGCCCTTCAACCTTTCGCAGGGGCTGTGCACCACCTTCCGCCAACCTGGCGAATACCGCAATCTGCGGATGGGCCACTCAATTCGGGACCAGGATTTCTTCGCGCTTAGTGTCGTACGCGATCGGATGCGGATTGCCCATACCCGGGACGGGCTGGCTGGGCGGAGCGCTGCGGATTACACGTAGAGGCGCTGCGTCGCCTTGGGCTGTAGGACTGTAAACCGCTGCCGTATGGTTGCCGAAGTTGGACACCCACAGCTCGTTGTCCTTCTTATCCAGATACACGCCGGTCGGATTGCTAATCAGGCTGCTGGGGCCTTTCAGCACGCGGAGAGGAGCTATGTCGCCGCTAGCGGAAGCATCGAACACCAGCATGGAATTCCCGCCATCATTGGCTACAAAAATCTCGTTGCGCTCGTAATCCACAGCGATCCCGGTCGGCCAATCCATTTGGGTCTTCGGACCCTGAATAGTGCGGACAGGCGACGCGTTTCCTTTGGCGTCCTTGGCATAAACCGTGATGGACGGCGGCAGCATTTTGCCCGAGCCTGGGACGGCGTCGTCGCGAGTCAGGGGCCAGCCAGGCAGGTTCACCCGGCGTTTCTTTTCACCGGCGGCCGGCGGCCGGACTTCGTGCACGGAACCGTGGTTGGTGACGTACAGCAGCTTGTTCTTGGGGTCGAGCGCCATCCCATGCGGGTCGGCGAGCCCGGTATCGTCGCCCTGGATCACGCGGATGGGCGCCTCGGTACCCTTGGCCGCCTTGTTGAACACCACGATCGCGTTGTCATGCTGGACCGTCAAAAATAATTCCTGGGCTTCTTCATCCACCGCAATACCGAAAGTGCCGTGGGGAGTGTGCAGCTCGCGGTCGGGCGCAACGTTGCCTATGGCTCGGCGGGAAAAAATCACTAAGGTATCGATGGTGTCGTTGTTGACTGCGTAGATATCGCCATTGGCCGGATCGATGTACAGGCCGCACTGGAACTCGATCTTGGTATTCAGGCCGCCGATGATCCGCTTGGGGTCGGTGACTGATGTCGGGCGAGTACTCGCCTGGCGGTCGTACGCCAGAATGTTGAACAGGTTTTCGTCGGTGAGTACGACCTCGTTGTGCGTGTTGTCTACCGCGACGGCGCTGTACGCGGCGTAAGGGTCGCGGATCATTCGCTCCGGCTTTCTCTGCGCGAGTCCAGACGCAGCTGCTACACGCTCCTGAAGCAAGGCAGCTCGCAGCGGAATCTTGCCGGCCAGCGGTGGCAATTGAGCCGCGACCGGCTGGTAGTCACATTCCGCCATAGCTTCGGGTGGTAGACGATCGAAGGACACCAGGCGGGGATCGTGCATCCGGGTCTCTTTGAGCGCAACCCAACCGATCAAGCAGAAGCCGCCGATCAGGGTGATACCGGCCAGCGATTTTCCGGCAGACAAGGATTTCATCGGATAGCTCACGCTCGTGAGGTTATCATGGTTTTCGAGCGGAGGACAAAAGTGCGAGAGTACTCATGGGGGCTGGCAGCAATGGTCACGATTTTATGTGCGTCGCCGGCGCCGGACCAACAACTGGATCGGATGATCGCGGCCGGCAAGAGTCAACGGGAGGTGGCCAAATATGTGTTCAATACTCACGGGTGCAAAAACTGCCACACCATGGGTGCGAGCGGCAAGCTCGGCTTCACCGAAAAGGGCAAGGAGCGGGCGAAAGGATTCGAGGGCTGCATTTCGATGTTGACCGCGATGAATCTAATTGCGCAAGTGGACGAGAAGCAGCGGTCACCCGAGCAGCGTCAGAAGTCCGCGCGTTTTGAGGATTTCGGATGCACCGCCTGCCACAAAATCGTTCCGGGCAAGATGGGTCTGACCGATTTAGGAGCGAAATTAAAGCAATTGCACGTCGGATGCGTGGATGTAGAAAAACTGGTAGCTACCCAGCACTAACCTGGTCTCTCATATAAACGCGTCAGGTCCGCGAGCCGTCCGGCGATCTCCGGGGTCAGCGACCCGGCCCGGTATCGCCAACGCCAGTTCCCTCCCAGCGTGGCCGGCTGATTCATGCGCGACTCGGAACCGAGCCCCAACACATCCTGCAGCGGGATCAAGACAGTGTCGGCAACGGACGCCTCCAGCGCGCGGATAAATGCCCAATTTATCTCCTTGCCATCGGTGTTGAGATATTTCTGCGCGATCTCATGCTCGCGTCGAATGTCCTCGGGCGAACGGGTGCTTTCCCCCTTTCCTACGCTGGTCCACCAGCCGACCGTGGTGTCGCAGTCGTGCGTGCCCGTGTACGCCACCACTTCGCGAGGATAGTTATGCGGCCGGAAGCTGGCCGCCTGTGCATCATTGCCGAAGGCGAACTGCAAGATACTCATGCCTGGAAAGCCGAACTCGGCACGAATCGCTTCCACCTCGGGCGTGATCACGCCCAGATTCTCGGCCACCAGCGGCAGTTCTCCCAGGGCCAGCCGCGCGGCGTGAAACAACGCCGGTCCCGGCCCTTTTACCCAGCGGCCGTGGACGGCAGTCGGCTCCGATGCCGGAACTTCCCAATAAGCCTCAAACCCGCGAAAGTGATCCAGCCGGATCATATCGACCATCTCCAGGACCGCGCGAAATCTTTCCAGCCACCACCGGTAGCCGTCGCGAGCCAAAACATCCCAGCGATAAATCGGGTTCCCCCAAAGCTGGCCCGTGGCGCTGAAATAGTCCGGTGGAACACCGGCCACGACAGTCGGGTTGCCATTGGAGTCGAGGTGAAAATACTGCGGATGGACCCACACGTCGGCGCTGTCGTGCGAGACATAAATCGGCAGGTCGCCCATCAAGCGAATCCCGCGGCTGCGGCAATATTCACGCAGCTGTCGCCATTGTGAAAAGAAAGCGAACTGCTGAAACTTCTGTATCGCGATCGGCTCGGCCTGCTTCTCACGCCAGGCCGCAAGCGCCGCGGGCTCGCGCCAGCGGATGCCCGGATCCCAGTGGCTCCAGACTGAGCCGTTGTGGTATTGCTTGAGCGCCATGAACAGCGCATAGTCATCCAGCCAGCCGGCGTTGGCCTGGCAGAAGGAATCGAACCGTTGACGGTCGCCGGACGAAGCATTCGCAAGAAATCGACGCGCGGCGGATTGGAGCAGGCCCGACTTCCAGGGCAGGACGCGCTCGAAGTCCGCTTGATCTTTCGGGAATTCGGGGACATCCTCAAGAGCCGCCGTCTCCAGCCAGCCCTGTTCCACCAGCCACCGCGGGCTGATCAGCAGTGGATTTCCGGCCAGCGCGGAAAAGCATTGGTAGGGTGAATCACCGAAGCCGGTTGGACCGAGCGGCAGCACTTGCCACAATGTTTGTCCGGCCTCGGCGAGGAAATCGGCGAAGCACAACGCTTCCGGCCCTAAGTCGCCGATGCCGTAAGGACCTGGAAGAGAAGTCGGGTGCAGGAGTATACCGCTGGATCTTGGGAAACGCATATCTCATTAAGATGGACACCGATTCAGCCGATCCGTGTCGCAGCAATGAGTCCGGCTTAGATTTTCACTTTCGGGAATTTCTTACGCATCCAATCCACAAACTTCTGGGGCGCCGGCATGGTGGACAAGCGGCCCTGCCGCACCAACGCCCAGTCGTCGAACTGCTTCGATTGTTTTATTTCCGACAGCGTAACCGATGGACCGAGCCGGGTCAGAAACTCGAAGTCTGCCACCGCCGATTTCGGATTCTTGGGGTCTGGTCTGGATTCAGAGGTCACCCGCGCCAGTCCCACCACGCCGGATTGGCCGCCGCCTGATTTGCTGCCACTGTGGTAAATGAATACTTTGTCTCCGGGCCGCATGTCGCGGATGGCGCGAACGGCTTGTGGATTTGTGACTCCGTCCCAGGTAGTCGTCTTTTGCTTCTCCAAGTCGTCAATCGAATAGGTCTCCGGGTCAGTTTTTGCGAGAAAGTATGTCATAAGAATACAACCTTAATTAATGTATCCCAAGGAGTATGTATCAAGTATGCGCTCTGGCGGATCTAAGATGTTTGGTGGTCCTCCAAGTGCTCAAGTTGCTAGTACGAATCAGTACAGTGTTTGGTCGAAACTAGGTATATTTGACACCGCAGGAATCGGCGTTCGCGATGTACAATGAAGTATCTACTGGATTTATGTCTAGTGGGAACCCTCGATCCGCGCTGGGGGCCTTTCCCAATCAAGACCATAGGAGCCATCGTCAGGTGAAGTGCAACTCATTCCGCTTAGCTGTCACCACGGCAATCGTGCTGGCTGGGTGTGTGACTGGAGCAGGTCAAACCCAACCCGCGGCGCCGAAGCCGAATGAATCGAAGACACCCAGCGCGGCTGCGCCGGCTCCCGCCGCATCTGAAAAGACTCCCGAGGGCTCCGCCGCAGCCGTGGATCCGAATAAATATCTCCTCGGGCCTGAAGATGTCATTTTTATCCGAGTCTGGCGCGAACCCGATTTCACGTTGCAGGCGGCCGTCCGCCCCGACGGCAAGATCACCATGCCGTTGATCGGGGACGTGCAGGCTGCAGATCAAACGCCAGCGCAGCTAACCAAGAGCATCGCCGAGCTGTTGGGCAAGTACCTTAACAACCCAGACGTCAATGTGATGGTGATCGACGTTCGAAGTAAGAAGTACTTTATCGATGGAGAAGTGACCAAGCCGGGCAGCTACCTGCTGGTAACCCCCACTACAATTCTGGAGGCGCTCAGCATTTGCGGCGGCTTTCGGGACTTCGCCAATACTAAGAAAATCCGGATACTGCGAAAGGGCAACGTTCTCCATTTTAATTACAAAGAAGTAAGCAGCGGCAAGAAGTTAGAACAGAATATCCTGGTCGAATCAGGAGATCACATCATTGTTCCGTAGTCGGAGGAGGAAATTAGGATGCAGCCTCAGGATACTCTAGCGTCCTCACGGCGTGCCCTGGACGTCGAGGATTATATTGACATTTTGCGCCGGCACAAGGCCTGGATTCTCGGCCCGGTGTTCGCGGCGCTGGTGGTATCGGTGGTAGTGGCCTTTCTGTGGCCCGACACCTATGTCTCCACCGCCGTCATCCGCGTCGTGCCGCCGCAAGTGCCCGAAAATCTGGTGGCCACGAATACGAGCAGCGATCTTCAAGGGCGCATCACCTCCCTGGCTCAGCTTATTCTCAACCGCGCCACCTTACTCAACATCATCAACACACAGGGACTGTATAAAAAGGAATTGTCCCGAAGACCCTCCGATGATGTCATTGAGGACATGCGCGCGCGTGACATCAAAGTTGTTCCGCTGGCGCTCAGCCTGCAACAATCGGAACGCGGACAGCGCTATCCCGCGTTTGAGATCCAGTTCTCCTACAACAATCGCTTCACTGCGCAAAAGGTAGTGGAGAACCTGGTGGCGAGATTTCTGGAAGAGAACACGCGCGAAGTCTCTCAGGAGACCGTTTCCACCACCCAGTTCCTGCGCGATCAGTGGGACCTGGCCAAAAAGAAGCTCGACGCTGTCGAGCAGCAGCTCAGCGTCTTCCGTTCCAGAAACCTGGGCCATCTGCCGGAGGAGCAGCAGTCCAATTTCTCGCAGTTGAACGCCATGCAGTCGCAGATGCTGAATCTCAACACGGCTATGAATCGGGTGAATCAGGAGAAGCTGCTGTTTGAGAATCAACTGCGCATTTACCGCGATCAGCTGTCATCCCTGAAGGATCCGGTTGTACAGGAGCAGGTGCTCCAGCAGAAAAACGACAAGCTCTCTGAGAAGGATCGCGAGATCACGCAACTGGAGAACACTCTGGTCGCCGAGCGCGAACGCTATAAGGACACACACCCGGATGTCCAGCGCTTGATCGCGCTGATCGCCAGCGCTAAGAAACAGCGCGAGACTCTGGCCAAGGAGGAAGAGACCAAGAAGCCCGATGCCACGGCGGGCGCCGCCGCCCCGGTCCGGCCGCCGAATCCGCAGTTCGTTCGAGAGCAGCGGGACCTGGACGCGCAAATTCAAAGGATTCAGGGCTTGATCCAGGCCAAGGACCTCGAAATGGAGGACTACAAAAAGCAAGCCAAGGACGCCGAGGCCACCATTCGCTCCTATCAGTCACGCATCGAAGGCATCCCGGTGGGGATCAAGGAGTACGACGAGCTGATCCGCGAGCGCGAGCTGGCCAAGCGTGAATACGAGGATCTGGACCGGCGGCTGAACACATCCACCATGTCCACCGCGCTGGTGAACCATCAGCAGGGTGAGCGGCTGGAGCAACTCGATCCCCCGTCTCTGCCGCAAACCCCGAGCGAGCCCAAGCGTCCGTTGATCATCGCCATCGGAACCGGCCTGGGCTTGGTCCTTGGTTTGTGCCTGGCGGGCGCGCGGGAAGTGAAGGATACCGCGCTCAAGAATCTGAAAGACGTTCGAGCCTATACCCAGCTTCCTGTACTCGGCAGTATTCCGCTGCTGGAGAACGATCTGGTAGTGCGGCGTCGCAGGCGGCTGGCTTGGCTGGCCTGGTCGACTGCGTGTCTGGTTGGCGTGGTTATAATGTCCAGCTCCGTGGTGTACTACTACGCCACGAAGCTCTAGGGGGAGACAACACACATGAGCCGAGTTCACGACGCATTAAGACGGGCCGCCGAGGCTGGAACATTCGTCCCGGCCGGAGGCACGCCACCACCTGTTGTCGCCGATCGATCCGCAACCGCCACCATCGAAGCTCAACCTCAACACACGCCCGCCAAGGGCCTGCTCGAATTGGTACAGACCATTCCGTTCGAGCCCTCACCGGATGGGCTCCTGATCAATCCAAGGCATCCTCACAACGCCCCCAGCGAAGAATTCCGCACGCTTCGGACGCGCCTGAATCACATGCAGAGCCTGCAACCGATCCACACCGCAGTGGTCACCAGCCCGTCTCCGGCCGAAGGTAAATCGTTCGCCGCCGTAAATCTTGCGCTGGCCGAATCTCAACTGGCGGGAAACTTCACGCTACTCTGCGATTTCGATTTTCGCCGGCCCATCGTGCACCACCTCTTCCAAGCCGAACGCGGCCCCGGCATCACCGACTATTTACAAGGAAAATGCCAGTTGCACGAGGCCATGCGCCGCATCGCCGGCACGAACCTGTTCATCATGCCGGCCGGTGAGCCGGTCATCAACCCGCTCGAGCTGCTCAATCTGAAAGAAGTGAAGGAACTGCTCGACCGGTTGCCCAGCCTCTTCAATTGGATCATTCTGGACAGCCCGCCTCTGTTGTTCGCCGCCGATGCCAACCTGCTTTCCACGCTTTGCCACGGCACCATCCTGGTGGTGCGCATCGGAGCCACCACGATCGATTCCATTACGCGCGCCATGCAGTCGCTCTGCCAGAACAATGTTCTGGGCATTGTCGTCAACGGCGCGCGCCGGGGCGAACTCTACAGCAAGTACACTTATTATCACTCCTACTATCAGCCTGACGGCGAAAACGAAGTATTAGAAGAGGCAGAATCGCAGAGGCCGTAATGCAGCTCTAGTGAATTTCCGCCAAGCTGTGCTCGGGCGGCCCGCTGTGGCCAACCAGATACAGTTTCGAAGCCGTCCATCTTCAGCTAAAATAAAAACTTCGAACCTCCGGCCCACGGTCACCTGGTGAAACCCGATCTTGGGAGGGGACGTCTCGGGATGTTAGTCGCAGAGTGGAAAGGATCCCTTCTTAGATGATGTTTCACAGGCCTGGCCGCCTGCGAGCTGTTCTGTTTTGTTCGGCCATCATTTCCAGCGTTGCTTTTCTCAAGGGCGCACCACAGGCTTCTCCACAACAGCCGCCCGCGCCGGAGACCAGGCCGCAAACACAGCAGACCGCGCCGCAACCGCAGACCCCGGGGGCCCAGCAGCCACCGCCGGCCCAGCAGCCGCCGCCCAGCCGGCCGAATCCCTTCGAGACGCTTCCTACCGCGCCGGAGCAACCGCCACCACAGACTCCCCGGCCCGCCCAACAGCCTCCGCTCCAACCAGTGCCGCCGCCCACGGAAAGGCCGGTCACCACGCTGCCCGGACAGCCGCCCCAGGACATTATCGAGTCTTTCGAATTCCGCGGCGCCCGGCGCGTTCGCCAGGACACTCTGCAAGCGCTCATCTTCAGCAAAAAGGGCGACAAATACGACGAAGAGACCTTGCATCGCGACTTCATGGCGCTCTGGAACACCGGCCGCTTCGACGATATCCGTATTGAGCGCGAAGCTGGCAAAGAAGGCTGGATCGTCCGCTTCATCGTGGTGGAACGGCCGGTAGTCCGCTCCATTAATTACGAAGGCAACAAGTCCGTCACCGTTTCCGATATTCTCGACCGCTACAAAGAACGCAAGGTGGGCCTGGTAGTCGAATCGCAATACGATCCCAACAAAGTGCAGCGCGCCACGAATGTTCTGCTGGAGTTGCTGGCCGAACGCGGTCATCAATACGCCAAAGTCACGCCCGAGATCAAGCGCGTTCCGCCTTCCTCGCTCGAGATCACTTTCAAAGTCGACGAAGGCCCCAAAGTCAAAGTCGGCAACATCGAAGTCAAGGGCAACACGGTGTTCCCCGCTCGCGAAGTTATCCGCGCGATGAAGAACTCGCATCCTATCGGCATCCCGTATTCCATCTTTTTTGAAAATCTGTTTGCCCGAACCTACGATTCCACCAAGCTGGATGAGGACAAAAGCCGCGTTCAGGTGTTCTACCAGGAACATGGGTATTTCACCGCGCACGTTACGGATTCGGATGTGAAGATGCGCATGACCGGTGGAGAGGGCTTCCACCTTCCCCTCATCCATCCCAACCGGATCGGAACCGTCGCCGATATCAGCATTACGGTGGAACAGGGCCGCAAATATCATCTCAATAACATTACTTTCACGGGCGTAAAGTTTTTCCGCACTCCTGAAGCTCTCATGACGCCGCTCTTCCAGATGTCCAAGGGCGACATCTTCTCCACCGCTAAACTGCGGAAGGGCCTGGAAAACATGCGCAAGCTGTACGGCGATTTCGGCTTCATCGACTTCGTGGCCGAGCCCTCTTTCGATCCGGAGCCCAATTCCGATCTGATCGATCTTTCCCTGGCGGTCGACGAAGGCAAGCAGTTTTTCGTGCGGCGCATCGATTTCTCGGGCAACACCAACACCCGCGATAAAGTGATTCGCCGTCAACTGCTGATCGACGAAGGCCAGATTTTCAACAATCGTATGTGGGAGCTCAGTATCCTGCGCCTGAATCAGCTCGGCTATTTCGATCCGTTGAAGGCCGAAGATGCCGCCGACATCAAGCGCGACACTAAGACCAACACCGTGGATATCACGCTCAAGGTCAAGGAACGCGGCAAGAACTCGATCCAGTTGAATGGCGGCGTCTCAGGAATCGCAGGCAGCTTCATCGGCTTCTCGTACGCCACCAAGAATTTCCTGGGCCTGGGCGAGACCTTGAGCCTCAGCTCACAATTGGGCACGCGCCAGGATCAGGTGCAGCTAGGCTTTACCGAGCCTTACCTGTTTGACACGCCCATCCAGACCGGTTTCACGCTCTACGTTCAACGTTTCAACTACGACCAGGCGCGTGAGGCGTCGATTCTTTCCGGCAGCAACCTCATTCCGCTGTACAATTCCCTGGGCCAGCAGAATCTGCTCAATTACGTATCTAACGGATACGGCGGCACGATCTTTGCCTCCTACCCTCTCAAACGCACCTTTGCTCGCATCGGGCTCACTTACGGCTACGACATTTCCCACATCAAGACTTTGACTACGGCGGCCAGCACCTACTTCGACTACATCGATTTTCAAGGCATCGGCGGCCCGAACTCACTTAGCGGAATCCGAACGGCCAAGATCATCCCTTCCTATACCTACAACAGCGTCAACCATCCCATCACGCCTACTGGCGGAAAGTCGTTTTTCTTCTCGATGGGATATGCCAGCGGCGCCCTGGGCGGAAACGTGAATACCATCGAGCCGACCTTCGATGCCAAGTACTTCCGCAGCGGCTTAAAGAAGGGACACGTCATCGGGATGCACTTGTTGGCCCGCATGATTACCGGTTACGGCGGTAAAGTTGCGCCACCCTTCTCCCGCTACTACACCGGCGGCGAAAACGACATTCGTGGGTTCGACATCTGGGGTATCAGCCCGATTGTGTTCCTGCCCACCATGGCGACGGTGAACGTGTACAACGCGGACGGAACGCAGCGGATGCAAAAACAGATCGTAAACGGCCTTCCGAGCTTCCAGCCCGTGACCATGACCATCCCGAGCTATCAGCTCGCCTTCCCTGGCGGCGACACCAACGTGGTCGGCAACATCGAATATCGTATTCCCATCGTTGGCCCGGTTACGCTGGCGATTTTCGGCGATGCCGGCATCGACAAGCTGTCCTTTCCTGGACAGCTCAAATTGAATCCCGGTTATGCCGCACAGTTAAATTCGGAATTCCCCCAGGCGGATTTTAGCGGACGGGCCTACATCGCCCCCGGCACTCAAAAATTGCGCGCTTCGACAGGGCTCGAGCTACAGGTGTTGATGCCCGTGGTGAACGCGCCTTTCCGTGTTTATTTTGCTTACAATCCCAGCACCTTTCGCGGCTATCTCGAACCACCCATCGTGGCCGACCGGTCGTACTTCCCCAATAACATCACCTATCAGAACGCTATTGCCTCGGTGGGCCAACCCATTCCATTCTTTGAGAAGCGCGACATGTTCCGCTTTTCGATTGGTCGAACTTTCTAGCGCCGTCGTGGCGAACTGTTTTGGATAGAATATAATGATTCAAAGGTTAGGAGTTTCACTGTGAAAAGTATGTCATTCGTGGTGCCATCCCTGGTTTTGGCGGCAACGCTGGCAGCCCAGACCCAAAGCCCGCCCGCTAGTAAGATCGCGGTCATTGCCATTCAGCAAGCCATCATCGCCACCAAAGACGGCCAGAAGGCCGCTTCCGAATTGAGTTCCAAAGCTGAGCCCAAGAAAAAGGAGCTCGAGCAGAAGCAGAGCGACATCAATTCGCTTCAGGACCAGCTCAGCAAGGGTCAAAATACGCTGAGTGAATCCACCAAGAACGATATCTATAAGAACATCGAGGGCAAGAAGAAGAGTCTCCAGCGCGATTTTGAGGACGCCCAGGCCGAGATGGATCAGGAGCAACAGAAGATCCTGCAGGGGCTTGGGCAAAAGATGATGGCAGTGATCGAACGATACGCGCGGGATAACGGCTATACCATGGTGGTGGATGTCAGCAATCCCCAGACTCCCGTGCTGTATGCCGCGCCCAGCATCGACATCACCAAAGAGATTATCGAGTTGTACGACAAGAGCACCGCGCAGATGAGCGCCCCTAAGCCGGCCGCGCCGACTGGCAGCACGACCCCACCTGCCGCGAAGCCGCCCGTTACGGCTCCTCCGAACCCGACCAAGAAACAGTAGCGCGTCTAACCCGTGGCATCCGCCGCCCGAGTTGAGTTCGCCAGTGCCCGCAGGCTGCGGGACCGCAACAAGCTCACTTACCGGCTGGCCCACTGGCCTATCTGGATCTTCGTCTTCTTCATCGCGGCAGGCCCGTCCACTTTCGACCTGTTCGAAAAGGGCTTCGATCAGCGCAAACTGGTATGGCTCGGCATGGTTCTTTTGGGAACCGGCATCGCCGCCTTGCGCGGCCGTCTGCCAGGAGTCGAGCCTCGTCCTTATATCATTCGCTTCGTCGAGGATAAACCGAATCCCCTTTACCGGCGCATCTGTTACACCTTCGCCTGGAGCATCGTCATCAGCTTCGCGATCCTGAATTTCACCGGCCTGGCCGTCGCCGTAGCCACCGGCGCCTGGCGATTGAAGCAGATTTATGAATTTGGCTACTTCCCGCTCGCGATCACCGTCTGGACCCTCGGCGCCTTCGGCCTGCTGCCGCGCGTGAAAGCATCCACCAAAGGCGAGGGTCACGAGCGCCGGTATTTCTATGGCGCCGTGTGGGCCTGCTGCATCGCACAACCGGTTCTGGGTATGCTCTGGAAGGTGCTACCCCATACTCGCGTTGCCGACGCCGCCAAGCTGATCGTTTTCACGGGTTTGCTGGCTGTAATCGCGCTCCTGGGCCGCGCCGGCATCCTCCCCCGCACCCGCCCCATCGTCCCCGGCGAATTGGCTGTCTCCGATTAACACTTCCACACCGGGACTCGGAAATGCGTCATCCTGTATTTGAGAGTGTTTACGAAACTAGTACTGTGCCTGCTCTCGGTTACTCTGGCCGCCTCGGCCGGGGAGTACGTCCTGTTGTCGAATGGCTTCCGCATCCATGCCGATAGCCACATCGCCGAAGGCGCGCTCGTCCGGCTGCAGACCAGCCAAGGTGTAATCGAGATCCAAGCGTCCACGGTCGCCGCATTCGAGAAAGAAGATTACACTCCGCCTCCACCGGCGCCGCCGAAGCCACCCGAGCCGATTCCCGATGTTCAATCTAAGCTTACGCCGCAGGAGATGATCACCCGCGCCGCCATCCAAGCCGGGCTTCCGCCGGCAATCGTACATAGCGTCGCCAAGGCCGAATCCGGCTACCAGACCGATGCCCTTTCGCCGAAAGGCGCCATCGGGCTTATGCAGTTGATGCCTGCTACGGCAGCCGAACTGAACGTCGATCCGCATGATCCAGCTCAAAACGCGGAAGCAGGCGCGAGATATCTACGCGATCTATTGCTGAAGTACGAGAACGATCCGCATCAGGTTTCCAAAGCAGTGGCCGCCTACAACGCCGGACCCGGCGCGGTGGATAAATACAACGGCATCCCGCCTTACCGCGAGACCGTCGATTACGTCAACCGCGTTCTGAAGGAGTACGAGAAGGAACAGCTAAAGAAAAAAGCCGGCGCCACGGACTGACGTACTAGTGGCTGGCCTGCCTGCCTCTTGCATTCCTTGACCGCCGAGCTGTAACATCGAGTGGTCTGCCTATGACTGTCCGCTAAACCTGGCACAGACATTCGTGTCTGTGCCCCTCGCGTTCGATTAATCCCTAAAAGAGTGAGCCGAGGTGTCTCGAAATGTCTCGAGAGGACAGAAAACTACGCAAACATTTGGAAGAACGCGGCAAGCGCGAGCGGCGCCGGGCCAAGAAATATATGGCGAAGCACGGCGACGAGGCCTTGTCACGCCACACCGGACCGCTGGCTACCGGACTCGCGGTCGAAACCGGCGCTGGATTCTGCGACGTCCTGTGCGGCAACCAGCTCGTCCGCTGCCGCTCTGCCGGTGATGCCGCGATTGGCGATCGCGTGCTGTTCTCCTCCGATCGCCGGCGCGTTGAGGAGATCCTCCCGCGCCGTACCGTGCTCTCCCGCACGGACCCTGGGGATCCGCACCTGGAGCGGGTGATCGCGGCCAATATCGATATCGTTGTGAACGTAGTCTCGCTCAAGTCTCCGCCGCTGCGGCCGGGCTTGATCGATCGCTACCTCATCGCCACCGGACGATCGGGCGCGGAGCCGCTCCTGTGCGTCAACAAAATTGATCTGCTGGCGAATGCCGATGAACTGGACCCAGTGCGGCCGTACCGGGACGCGGGCGTTCCGGTGATTCTTTGCTCCGCCTCCACCGGCGAGGGCATCGCGCGGCTTCTAGAAGCGCTGGCTGGCAAGTTGTGCGTATTCGCCGGGCACAGCGGGGTCGGCAAATCGTCGCTATTGAACGCGCTCGATCCGCGGCTCGACCTTATAACCGGCGCCGTCAGTGAAGGCAACGACAAGGGCCGGCATACCACCACGTCTTCCGCGCTTTATCATCTTCCCGGCGGCGCGGTGGTCATCGATACGCCGGGCATCCGCGAGTTTGGGCTGTGGGATGTGACCGCGGGTGACTTGGATCTTTACTATCGAGAGTTCGCCGCTTGCACTTGCGCCTTCTCGGACTGTTCCCATAGCCATGAGCCAGACTGCGGCGTCAAAGCGGCCGTCGAATCCGGCCAGATCGGCGAGGCCCGGTACCAGGGTTACCTTCGCATATTGGCCTCTCTGACTTGACGACCTACTATATAAGCTAGGATACGGAAGAAGCGGAATCCCTATCTTCGAGCGTACTGAACGTAATGGGTTCAAAAGTAAGCTAGAAGTCTACTATCAACGGTTCCAAGGGGGGCGTCGAGGTGTATACTATTTTGTGCCTGGTAGCCCAATATCAGGGAGCCCCGGCAAAATCATATCGTACTCATGGAGGAAAAATGAAAACGTCCTTGATTGCGTTCTTCGCCTGGATTGCGGTTGCGTCGCTCGCTCTGGTTACTCCAGCACGCGCGGCTTTGATGCTCAACGCAGCCGGGACAAGCGACGGCTTCACCCTTACCACGTTCGTCGGTGGATACAACGCCGAATATGGTCCCCTCGCACAAGGCATCGCCCCTAACGGGAATGTGATCACCGGAAGCCTGCTGAACACAAAAATCTACGTCTTCAACGACGTCGATGGCCAGACGTTGGCCAGCGCAGTGGGTTCGACCTCCTACACTTGCACGACCAGTAACTGCAATTTTGCTATGGCCACCGCTGGGGGGCAGGTCTACGGTGCCCAGGCGCAAGGCGGCGTCTACGAGCATTTCGCCAATGACGGCTCCTTCACCCCGATCCCCAACCTACAAGCTGCTGGCCTCCTCGATAACCTGGGCATGTGGGGCGATCCGATCAACGGGCACATCATCGCCTCTAGCAACAGAGGGCTAGTTGAAATCGATCCGGTGGCCGGCACCTTCCGTGTGATCAATGCTTCGCTCTTTCCAGACGGCGTATCGGTTTCTGCGGACGGCACTATCGCCTATGTGGAAAACGGTGGGA
>Ga0210401_10001048_pt1 | contig 33092 bp, 31 predicted proteins | sample IncBWH32MmetaG_FD_150866 | JGI IMG/M metagenome (GOLD analysis project Ga0210401, IMG submission 150866) | Forest soil microbial communities from Barre Woods Harvard Forest LTER site, Petersham, Massachusetts, United States - Inc-BW-H-32-M | ecosystem: Environmental > Terrestrial > Soil >... | reverse complement strand
CAAAACTTAAGGCCGGGTGATGACTTCGTTCGGAGCGGAGGGCAGCAGAAATTTTACGCCGTTGTCGTGATTTGCTTGCACTGTCGCCGCGATGTTCAGTGCGGAGAGTTCGATGTTTTTCGTCCAGTGGCCGCTCTGCCAGTAATCTTCGTTTGCGTAGAGAGTGGCGCCGACGATCGCATACCCGGGCACTTGTTCGCGATGACCGTCGCGAAAGATCAGTAGCGTCGGCGGGAGCTCCGGTTGGGCTTGCCCTGAGGACTTGGCGGCGGCAGCTTCGACGTAGTCGGGAGGCGAATTGGTGCCGCGTTCCGCAGGCTGCTGCCTTCCTCCGAAGCGCACATACCGATTGCCTTGGAGTTCGATCATTAGCGGTTCGGATTTTGCTTCCGGTGCCGTATCGATGGTAGTCGTCGGCTGCACGACTAAATACTGGGGTGGGATGGTTAAGGGTGCAACCGGATAGTCCGCGTAAAACGGATCGCCGAGGAAAATCGCGCCCGGGCCGAAAGAGTGGGAATGCGGTCGTCCGTTAAATGAAACGTTAACACCGCGCCCGAAGCCGAAGCCGCGCCTCTGCGCCATTGAGATCGGCACGAAAACTGCCGCCCCCAGCAGCGCTGTAATCGACGCGATGATCAGCCGCCTGGGCATACTTTAGTTGGCTTCAGCGGCAGCAGGCACCTGGAAGTCGATGCCGCGGTCGTCATTCTGCTTCGCCGTGGCACTCAGATCCAGATCGGCGAGAGCAATCTTCTGGCGACGTCCGCCGGTCAAGTCGTATAGCGTGCTGCCGACAATTGCGTAGTTCGCAACCTCCACTTGATGACCGTCTTTGAAAACGAGGACCGTCTGAGGTGGATCCGACGTCGGATTGACTTCCGACTGTGCGGCCGAGTCAGACGCCGGGTCGGGCCGCGGGTCGTCGTTGCGTGCTCGGCTGGGATACGGGGCAGGAGTTGAAGCGGGCTCTGTCCCGGGACCCCGCCGGTCAAATACTGTGGGTCCACCGTTATATTGTTCGTCCGGTGGGTTATCGGCTACGTCGTCACCGGAATCGTAGTACCCGTAATATGGCACGGCGTAAGCTCCGCCCCATGGCAGAGAACCGTTGTGATGATGGTGGTGAAAGTTCGTCGAATTCGGGTTGGCCACGAAATGGGGATGGCCCAGGGATGTACCTGTGAAGCAGCAAGTCGGAGGTCCTGGCGTGAAGCCATGCGGTCCGAGGGAGGTAACGCTTGGTGGGACTCCGTTGATTTGGCGACCGCCGAATCCGGGTGACGTGACCGACGCGGGCATGCCGTTGATCTGGGCACCGGCGGTAGAAGTCAGAAGGAACCCAAAGAACGCAAGCGCGAACGGAGCCAAAGCAAGACCCGCTCCGGTAGCTCGATTCAGCCGTTGCACGGGGAAATCATACTCTAATTTTCGAGGCATGGCGCACTCCCCCCTTAAGTATTAGAACATAGCTGGGTGTGCGGAGTTGCGCGCCTAAAAAGAATTACTTTCGTGCCGGCCTTGCGGGATTTGCTTCTGTGCTAAGTAGTTGAAAATCCGGGCTCTGTTCCGTTGGAGGCACGCCACATAAGAGCTGATCCCTCTTCGTGACGTCAATCCACCGCATAGTCGATCCGGTGAATCCCAGGGGAGCTAGTCTGCCAGCGCCTCGATGATGCTCAAGTCCGGCGAAGTCGGGACCGATGGATTGAGACGGAAACCCGCGCGAGCCAACAACCGGCGATATTCTTCCACTGTGCGCTCCTTTCCGCCAGTCATGAGCAGCATAGCTACATCAGCAAACTTTACCGCAGATGGAGCATTCCCTTCCGGAAGAACCCACCCGACGAATAAGACGACGCCGTCTGCGGGAACCGCCCGACGGCAATTAGCAAGGATAATTTGGGCCCGCTCGTCGTCCCAGTCGTGGATGACGTGTTTCACAACGTATGCCCGACAGCCGGAAGGCACTTCACGAAAGAAATCACAAAGCCGCATGGTGCTGCGCGATACGAGTTCGCCGCCGAGGAAGCCACGCTCCCTGGCTCGTTCAGGCACATCAGGCAGGCCGACGCGATACCGGTACGGCCCGAGACTCAATATCAGTAACGTCGCCAGTAACCGCGGCGCAGAAAAATCCGCTTAACGGCAAAACACAGGAACCTGTCTTATCGAAACCGAAGCCCATCAGGTAAGCTCCCAATCCTCAAGACACGCCAAAGACGGCCCATATCCACCCGCAAATCGCTCCATATGAGCGCCGACCAAAGTAGCGGCTCGTCAAATACGCAATAATGTCTACCTCAGCCCCTATGCCGAGACCGACTAAAGGGCCCCGATGAACGCAGACCAGATCGCGTGGCCCACCTCCAGGAACGCAATCCCGAGCGCAACCGAAGAGAAAAGCACTGAAGCGACACGAGGTGCGAAGAATTGGTCGAGCAAGTAACCACAGCCCATCCGTCCTATGAACCGCCCAACGCCAAACAGCGAGCTAGCGAAAGCTGCCAGGGGAGCCGTGCTCCCGCGGTCGGCCAAGATTGCGGGCAAGTGAATAAAACAGGCATGCACGCTGGCGGTCACCAGAAAAAGCACGGACACCATGATCCAGAATGTTGAGGTGTGCACGGCTTCGCGCAAAGTCAGGCCGATTTCGTTCGCGGCGACCGGCGTTGACGCATGGGACCCTGCAGCCCCATCTGGCAGAAGACCCATACTCTCGGGCTTCTCCTTCAGGAATGCCGCAACCACCGGCAAGGGGATTAGCAAAATCGCAAGGCCGAACACACTATACGCGTTGCGCCATCCGAGCGTTGCGACCAACCGCTGCGCCATTGAAGGAATGACGATTGCACCCGAGCCCATCCCGAGCATCATGACGCTCAAGTGCCAGTCCTCTGTGGCGGTCAAACCAGTGAGAGACTACGTCGGTGTACAACATCGCTCCGGCGCCGCCGGAGACTACACCCAAAGCCAAATAAAAGACGTACAGTTGCCATATTGCCCCGGACAAAATTCTGCTGGACACTAGGATCAAGCCCAAGAGGGCGGTGAATGGAAGGAGCACCCTTTGCGGACCGGACCGATCTACCAATCGCCCAGCGAGTGGGTCAGACAGCGCCGCTGTCAGGTTGTGAATTGTGAATGCGAGCGAAATCCTGGCGCGTCCGGAATGAAATTTCTTGGCAAAGATCCCGAAGGGGAAGACGACGATTGTGGCGGTGTTCAGGAACAGCCCGAGGGCTGCCGTTAACCCGACTCACCAGCCGTAAAACACTTTGGGCTTTTTGCTTGTCATTTCGGACATCCAAGCAGAGGCAGAGTAGGTTCAAAGCGCCTGCCAGGCTTCGGGCTAGCCGTATAGCCGCCACCTCTCCGCAGTCAATGTATATGCGGTGCCTTGGAGGCATGCCCCTTGGTCCGAAGCGGGTTGCCTCTGACTTAACGGCTCTAAAACGGCCTTCCCACGCGCGCCAGTTCCGCCAGATTCCAGAATACGTTTGCCAGCAGCAGTCCCCACACGCAGGCTCTTACCAGTTCGCGCTGCCGTGTCTCCAGCAGGTCGGCGGCGATTCCGGCGACAAACACAAACACAAAGGGCACTGCCATGAGTTGAAATCCAAATCCTGGATAGTGTGGGGTACCCAGGCCGAAAAGAAGGAATAATGCGGCGATCATCAGGGGCGCGGTATTGCCGAAATATCTTGGGCGACGCCAAGCGAAGTACGCGATCAAAGTCGCCGGAATCGCCAACAAAAGCGCTGGGCCGCTTTGCCCGATTTGCCTGGGAATCCGCACATAGGTTCCGGTCATAAGAAACGCCTGCCAGGTAATTCCGAAAAAACTGGCGTGGCGGATGCCCTGCCAAAATACGCCGGGACGGAACAGGTACGAAGCAAACAAGAGGAGGAATGCCACTCCGCACGCGGCCGCCCAAATCGTAACCGCTGCTCGCCGTCGAGTGGGTGCCAGGTACAGCATGAACCCGAGCGCGATGGGAATCAGAATGACCAACGAAAACTGAGAGCCGATGGCTAACGCCAGAGAGAGCCCCAGCAACAAAATGCGGCGCCAGTTCCACACGACAACTTCGCGCGGAGCATACAAAGTGTGGGCCACCGCGATGGCGGTGAAGATGGCTCCGAACGCGCCCCACGCCGCACCTAGCTCTGGCGGTGCGGAATATAGTGTGCTGCTGCGGAGAATCGCGGGTGAGAAGCAATACAACGCCAGCGCGATGTAGCCGCCAGCGTTTCCGTAGAGCCTGCGCGCCACGTACCATAAGGATGCACCCAAGACCACGCCAAAGACTAGATAGGGTGCTCGCGCCAGCCATCCCCAGTAATGAAAAGATCCGACCTCTGCGATGCCCGTCCAGCGCAGTAGAGGAACTGAGGCTAACAGATACCACAGTGGTGAGTGATTGGGGTCGTAGCCTTCGTTGTGATCGATTTCGAGTGGCGTCGGAGTGGCGGCTTCCATACGCTCGATCGAGGGCGTTCCAGCGATCGATTGCCCGCTCCACTGTTGCAGTCCTTCGATCACCCGGAAGAGCTGCGAGGAGTCCACTTCCGTAGGCTGAGTCCCGCGGAAGAGCAGCCAGCCGCACTGGGCCAGAAACGCCAACAGAAGAAGTCCGGCTAGAACCTGAGGCTGGCCGAAGCGTTCGCGCGTCAGAAATTTACTCATGAAGGGACGGCGAGTGTTTTACCATGTCCGGGGACAATTGGGGAAACTTCCGCCATGGACGAAGTGAAAGAGGGCTCGCCGCTCGCAGATGGTGTCCCACTGGAAACACCGGTTGGTCAACCCGACCCCACCTTGATCTCTCCGGTGCAGCGGCCATTGCTCGAGCCAACTCATACGATCCTTGTCGGTCCTGCAGGGTTGCGAGCGGGATGGCGATTTCTGCTTTACCTTGGAATGTGGCGGGTGTTCCTCATTCTATTTCGCACGCTGGTGCCATATGTGCGACCGCACGGAGTGCGCGGGATTTGGCAGGACTTGATTGTTGAATTGGAGTTTCTCACATCGGCCTTTCTGCCCGCGTTGGTGATGGGGGCGATTGAGAAACGTTCTCTCGGCGATTACGGCTTGCCATGGCGAAATGCCTTCGGAAAAGCGTTCTGGGCGGGCATGGCCTGGGGCATCGTGGCCATTACGCTTCTAGTGCTCGCCATAGGTGGCATCGGAGATTTTTCTCTCGGTGGGCTCGCCCTGCATGGCGGGCGCATCCTGAAATTTGCAGCTTTTTGGGGTGGGTTCTTTGTCATCGTTGGCTTGTTCGAAGAATTCCTGTTGCGTGGCTATACGCAATTCACGCTTACCCAGAGCATCGGTTTCTGGCCCGCAGCGCTGTTGCTTTCGACTTTTTTCGCAGCTTTGCATTTTGGCAATCCCGGGGAAACCTGGATGGGTTTGCTCGGGGTCGCGGTCATCGGACTTTTTTTCTGCCTGACTCTTCGCCGTACGGGAAACTTATGGTTCGCCGTCGGCTTTCACGCTTCGTGGGATTGGGGCGAAAGCTATCTGTACTCTGTGCCCGACAGTGGTGGGATGGTCACCGGACACCTGTTGCGTTCATCCTTCCACGGCTCGTCCTGGGTCACGGGCGGCTCGGTCGGGCCGGAAGGAAGTGTGCTGGTGTTTGTGATCCTCGGGCTGACGTGGGTGGCGTTTGATCGGGCGTATCCCGAGGTGAAGTACCGGGCGAACAGCCGCTAACCCTGGTGCTTTACCTTGCCTCGCGGAAAGCGTCCTCGACATCCCGCCACGGCAACGATGGCGTCCGCAAAACAATCTGCAGCTGCGGGATGGGAGGTCAAGAACAGAGCAGGCTCGATCAATTCGAGTTCCATGATGCAAAACTGGCCTTGGCGGTGGACTCGGTCGACAATTCCATCGACTCGTGCATACAGCGTGGGCGTTAACGCTTGCACGGTCCGCCTCGCGCATTCGAGAATCGGTGCGGGCGGATTGGCGGCGACAGACTTACCCCCGAAGTCGGACTGCACGCGAAAGTCTCCTGGCTTCGGCGTTTTGAGGACGGCATGACTGAACTGTCCGCCGAAGAACATGAGAGACCACTCGCCATCGGTGACGATGTTGTCCATAAATTTCTGGACCATGACTCCCGATCCGGCCATGAGTTCCTCGAACCAGGCTTGCTGTGATTCGGCGTTCTTAGCGTCCACCCGTTGGGTGCGGTGCGCTGTGGCGGAGATTCTGGGTTTGACTACAGCTTTGTCCCAGCCCTGGTCGCGTAACGCATCCGCCAGATTCCGGGTTTCTCCTGGCTCGCACCAGAGGGTTGACACAATGGGGATGTCGTTATTCTCAAGCGAGCGTAGGTAGGACTTGTCCGCGTTCCAACGAATCACCGACGGAGAATTCCAGAGGTTGCAGCCGGTTGATTCGAGAGATGCAATCCAGCGCAGAAACTCTTCGTTGCGCAGGTGATAGTCCCAGCAGGAACGAATTACTATAGCGTCGCAATCTTGCCAGGAATAGTTCGGATCGCTCCACAGGGCGGGTTCCGCTTTGAAGCCACGATCCGCGAGCGGTCGCAGGAGAGCTTGATCATCGGGGGCTAGATCGGGCCAGTCTTTGGAAGTGGCAAGGGCAATTTTCATAGAATCCGCTCGCTGGTATTTACTATTTTACTTCGGAAAGCGCGCCTCATTTCCTGGATCAATCCAGGCTTGGCTCGTCATCGTGGTGAAATGTATTCATGGCAAACACACGCAGCGCAACGCTTAGCTTACGTGAAACCAGAGACCAAGAAACGGCTGGCAAGGCTGGCGAAGGCCTCGGGGCGCAGTTCGAACTTTCTGATTGCGGACGCTGTGGAGGTTTACGTCTCCGATCAGGAAAGAATGCTAGCCGAGGTTTGTCAGGCGGATTGCCAGGTCACATGCGGCAAACAACACGATGACGAGACGCTGTGCCAGTAGAGCCCGGTTGCGGGAAATTCGCGCTTAGTGGCGCTGGACAAGCCCGAAGCGGCGGAACGGCTCGCCACGAGGATTGTTGCCATCCTCGAAGCTCTCAGAAATCAACCTTATCCGGGCCGCGTCGGGGCAGAGCCGGGGATCCGGGAGCTAGCGATTGGAGGCACTCCGAACATTATCTTGTACCGCCTAGACGGCCAGCGGGTTGTCATCAGCACGATCTGGCACGGGGCACAACAGCGGGAAAGGTAGAAGATCGCGAATAGACACCGGGCTTGGCTCCCCCAGCCGTCGCGGGCAAGGGCGCCGCGCCACACTAGATATCCAAATTCTTTACATCGAGGGCGTTGTCCTCGATGAACTTGCGGCGGGCTTCAACATCCTCACCCATCAGCGTGGTGAATATGGTTTCGCACTCGGCGATGTCTTCGAGCTTCACGGACAACAGCGTGCGCCGCTCCGGATCCATGGTGGTTTCCCACAATTGCGGCGCGGTCATTTCGCCCAGGCCTTTGTATCGCTGCACGATGTAATCCTTGCGCCCCTCGGCCAGAACGTAGTCGAAGAGATCGCGCGCCGTAGACTTTTCGACCAGCTGCGGTTCGGGCTTCTTCTTCGCTGCAAGCTTTATAGGCGCTTCTTGTGCGGCTTTCTTCTGTGCCTTGTCGCCGTCTTCGGCCTCGGCGTCATTTGATTCTTCGGCATTGGTACTTGCCGACGAACCTTTGGCGACAGTCTCAACCACAAACGGCGGCTCCATGTAAGGCTCGATTTGCTTGAATTTCGACAGCAGTTGGCGGTACTCAGCGGTGGAAGCCAGCTCCCAGCTGATCAAGTGTTCCGCGCCCTGCGAGTTCACGTAGCGCACTTCCCACAGATTGTGTTCTTCGTCGAAACGGCTTTCAACTTCCTTGAAGCTACGCTCCTTTTGCAGCTTCTTCAGCTCTTTTTCGAGCTTCTCGATTTTCCGGGGCGCGGTTTTCTTGTCGCCTTCGAAATCGACTCGCTTGGAGAGATCGAGCTTGGGCAGAAGATCGGTCACGCGTTCGTCACGCAAACGCTTGTCGACCTTGTCGAACAGCTTGAGATACTCGTCGAGCACGTTCATGAAGCGCGACAGATTCGTGCCTTCGAGCTTGGCAGCGCCTTGGCCATAACGCACGACCAGACCTTCCGACGCACGCTTGACCAAAACTTTCACGTACTCGCGATCGTCCTTGATGTATTGCTGCGACTTGCCTTTCTTGATCGAGTACAACGGCGGCTGCGCGATGAACACATTGCCGCGCTTGATCAACTCCTGCATGTGGCGAAAGAAAAACGTCAGCAATAGGGTGCGGATATGACTTCCGTCCACGTCGGCGTCAGTCATCAAAATAATTTTGCCGTAACGCAGCTTGCTGGCGTCGAAATCTTCCTTCGAGATGCCAGTGCCGAGCGCCGTGATCATGGCGCGAATTTCTTCGTGCGCCAGCATCTTGTCGTAGCGGGCTTTTTCGACGTTAAGGATCTTACCCTTCAGTGGCAGAATGGCCTGGAAACGTCGGTCGCGGCCTTGCTTTGCGGTGCCACCTGCGGATTCGCCTTCGACCAGAAACAGCTCGCAACGCTCCGGCTGCTTCTCTGAGCAGTCTGCCAGTTTGCCGGGCAGACCACCACCATCGAGTGCGCCTTTGCGGCGGGTCAAGTCTCGAGCTTTTCTTGCCGCTTCGCGCGCCCGGGCAGCGTCGATCGCTTTGTTGATAATCTTTCGTCCAACCGTCGGGTTCTGTTCCAGGTACGCGCCGAGACGTTCGTTGACGAAGGCCTGCACGACGCCCGCAATGTCCGAGTTTAGCTTGCCCTTGGTCTGGCCTTCAAACTGGGGCTGCGGCAACTTGACGCTGATGACGGCTACGAGCCCCTCGCGCACATCATCGCCGGTCAAATTTTCCTTTACGTCTTTGAACAGACCCATCTGTTGTCCGGCGTAATTGATGGTGCGGGTCAAAGAGGTGCGGAATCCGGAAAGATGCGTGCCGCCATCGACCGTGTTGATGTTGTTGGCAAAACTGAAAACTGTTTCGGAGTAGCCGTCATTGTATTGCAGGCCGATCTCCATCACTACGCCGTCGCGGTCGGCTTCCATGTAGATTGGTTTGTCGTGCAGTGTCTGTTTGCCGCGATTGAGGTGCTTGATGAATTCCGCAATGCCGCCGTTGTATTTGAAATCGGCGGTCTTGGGCTCGCCCGTTTTCGGGTCCGTAGTGCGCTCATCGGTCAGCGTGATCAGCAATCCCTTGTTCAGGAATGCGAGTTCACGCAGGCGCTGGGCCAGCGTATCGAAATTGTATTCGGTTACGGTGAGGATGCTCTTGTCGGGCAGGAAGTGAACTTTGGTTCCGCGCTTCTTGGTGGCGCCCGCTTTTTTCAGCTTGCTGGTGGGCTCGCCCTTGGAATATGTCTGCTCCCAAGTGAAACCATCGCGCCAAATTTCGAGGTCAAGTTCTTCGCTCAGCGCATTCACGCAGGAAACGCCAACGCCGTGTAGTCCTCCGGAAACTTTGTACGAAGATGCATCGAACTTGCCGCCAGCGTGCAGCGTGGTCATCACGACTTGTGCAGCGGGAACTTTTTCGCCGTCGATGTCCATCGAATCCACGGGAATGCCGCGGCCGTTATCCACGACCGTAATGGAGTTGTCGAGGTGAATCGCGACTTCGATTTTATCGGCGTATCCGGCGAGCGCCTCGTCAACGGAGTTGTCCACGACTTCATAGACCAGATGATGAAGTCCGATTTCACCGGTTGAGCCGATGTACATCGCGGGACGTTTGCGGACTGCTTCCATGCCGCCCAACACTTTGATGGAATCGGCCGTGTAATCGCCGTTGCCGTTGATGGGGTTTGGTCCACCAGTCCTATTTTTGGTGTCGACGATGGCCGTGGTATCGATTTCTTTTGTTGCCATTCAGCTCCGGTGGATATGCCAGATTTGAGCTCTGGCGGACACGCATTTCCTGTGCCCTAGAATGAGGTCAAATGACTGAAATTATTAACACTTACGGCAGCAGGATTTATAACAAATTATACCACAGTCGAGGCCGCTCCTGGACCCGGAATCCAGCCGGTAAACCGTGATTCTTGTGTCATTTAGGGACGGCTTTCGAGGGGCAGTATCCCGGGACCGAATCAGGCGCGCTTTCCTGCTCACTTGTGTGCGGCAGGCGTTTCTTTCCTGCCAAAGCGTAGGCTTTCTATCAACTCGTCCACTTCGTCTTCACTCCCGGAAATAAACGTAAACGAGATCACAAAGCCCTTCTCGATCATAACCAGCGTACTTTGGTGCATGGTTAGACTGCCGAGCGGTTTGTTGAAGTCCCCGCGAACCAGTTGCGCCGATCCTACGCGGAATTCGTGAGGCTCGTTGGCAACAGTAAAACCCTTGGACTTCGTCAGCTCGGTGACTGGGCCGAAATACTGTTCGGCAGTTTGCAGTCCGGGGTAGGAAGACGCGGCTTCCGCTGCCACGACGACTGCGGAATTCACCGAGTCGCCGGCCACCTCGGGAGGATGCTCGAACGCGGCCAACAGCAGGATTGATTTTTTCGGGGGGGTTGAATCCGCGTCCGAATCCTCTCTCATCTCGGTGGTGCGGTCCACCCATCCGAAATGGAGTTTGTAGTCGAATCCGAAAAACGAGTTATGGTAGAGGGCATTCGCGACAGAGCCGGGATCTGGTGCGGAAATGTGGGACGGTTCGGACCTGGGCTTGGATGAAGATGACGCGGATTGTGCCGCTGCGTGCGTTTGAAGCACCGCCAGAATCATCAACAGAAACATGCTGGAGTGTCGAAAACCGCGGATACCCATACGGGCATTTTAATTGAGGCAGGCCGTCCTAGTGCGCAGAGAGGAAAACAGGCCGTGCATGCGGCGAGCCCTCTCTGCGCTTGCTCGCCACGAACTGTTACGCGGCGATCCCGACGCCCACGGGTTGGGCGCAATGCGCACAGCGTCTTGCATCGATCGGGATCTCGCTCAGGCACTCGGGACACTTCTTGGTGGTCGGATCGGCGGGCGCCGGGGCCTTGCGCATGCGACTCACCAGAGCATTGATTGGCGTCACCACAAAGAAGTAAACGGCAGCCGCGATTAGCAGGAACGAGACTACGGTGTTGATGAAATCGCCCACGGGAAAAACCGTGCTACCGACGGTGAAGCTGATTGACGAAAAATCCGGCTTGCCGACCAGGGCCGCGATCAGTGGCGTCAGCAAGTCCTTGGTGAGGGCAGTGACCACGCCGCCGAAGGCCGCTCCGATCACGACGCCGACCGCCATATCAATTACGTTGCCACGAAGAATGAATTGCTTGAATCCGCTGAGCATGAGGGTTCCCTCCTAAGAACGGATGGCGGCAACTTTACGGCGGATGACCGCCGGCGTCAAGCTTACGCAGCCTGGTGAGACGGGCGAGGACGCCCGTCCTCCATCATCAAATCCTCATCGGCATCACAATGTAGCGATATTTGTATTCTTCGCCTTCGGCGGGGCGCATCTGTCCTGCGGACTGAGAATCCTTGAACTCGAGTTTCACGTCTCCACCGCCGGTCGCCTTGAGGAAATCCAGAAGATATTGCGCGTTGAAGCCGATCTGGATCATATCCCCGTTGTAGCCGATTTCGATCGAGTCTTCCGATTCGCCCGTTTCCGTGGAGGAAGCCGAGAGTTTCAGCTCACCTTTTTCCAGCCGCATCTTTACGGCTCGCGAGCGCTCGTCGGCAAATTGGGCAACACGAGAGATTGCTGCCGTAAGTTCTTCCCCATGGACGGTGATGCTCGTGTTATTGTCCTTCGGCAACACGGCTTCGAAGTTGGGGAACTGACCGGTGAGTTGGCGCGAGGTCAGAAGCCTCTGGCCAATGCGGAAAAATAGCGTGGATTCGTCTTTCGCGAATTCGATTTCCTCGGCATTGGTTGAATCCAGCAACGACTTCAGCTCGTCCATGGCTTTCTTGGGAACGAGAGTCTTCATCTCGCCCGAGATGCCTTCGAACTTCCCGCCGGTGCGTTCGATGTGCGCCAACCGGTGTCCGTCCGTAGCGACCATGGTGATCGATTCCGGCTTCAGCACCATCAATGCCCCGTTCAGCGTGTAGCGCGATTCTTCGCTGGCAATGGCAAAGCCGGTCTTGGCAATCATGGACCGCAGAACCTGCGCGGGAATTCTAACTACGCCCGCGGTTGGGAAAGTAGGCAAACTGGGAAAGTTCGACCGGGCCATGCCAACCATTTTTGTGTTCGATCGGCCGCAGCGGATGCTGACCCAATGATTTTCCAGCAGCTTGATGGTGATGTCAGCGTCGGGCAGCAGCTTCACATAGTCATGAAGCTTGCGCGCGGGAATGGTACAGGCGCCTTCTTTTTTGACCTTGGCAACGCACGATGTACGCAGGCTGAGATCGAGATCCGTGGCGGTGAGGGAAAGCTTGTCGCCGCCAGCCTCAAATAAGTAGTTCGACAGGATGGGGATGGTGGTCTTACGCTCGACCACGCCCTGGGTCGCGGTGAGCTCGCGCAAGAGTTCGAACTTGCTGACCGTAATTTCCATGGTGGTGGTTCCCGCCGCTGATGCTATGGCTTCTACCGGCATAACCCAAGTCCCCCGCCGCGTGGCGCTACTTTCAGTACTCCCCTTATATCAAAACAAAAACCTAGAAAACCAGCAGTAACAGCAAGAAACAGAGAAAAGTTGAATCCAGCCCAACTCGCCGATTCACCCCCCCAGCTGCTCGGTCAATTTATTCAGCAACCGGTTCAAGTCCTTGTCGGTCTTGCGGACGCCATCGATTTTCTCGACCGAGTGCAATACGGTGGTATGGTGCTTGCCACCAAACTGTCGTCCAATTTCAGGCAAGGACGCCTCTGTCAGATGCTTGGCCAGGTACATCGCGATTTGCCGGGGATAGACGATGGCGCGTGAATTATTTTTTGCTTTGATCTCGACCAACCGCAATCCAAACTGCTCGGCAACCGATTTCTGAATCGATTCGATGGTGACCTTCCGTGCCTGGGAGTCGATAAAATTCTTGAGCACCTGCTGGGTGTAAGGGAGGGTGATTTCGGCCCCGATGAGCGAAGAATGCGCCACCAGTCGGATGAGCGCTCCCTCCAGCTCGCGGACGTTCGAGCGAATGTTGGACGCGATGTACAGCGCCACGTCGGTGGGAAGCGTGACCTTTTCCTGCTCCGATTTCTTCTGCAGAATGGCAACCTTGGTCTCCAAGTCCGGCGGCTGGATATCAGCGATCAAACCCCACTCGAAACGGCTTCGGAGCCGGTCTTCGATCTCGGCCAACTCCTTCGGCGAGCGATCGCTAGCTATCACGATCTGCCGCATCGACTCGTGCAGCGCGTTGAAGGTGTGGAAGAATTCTTCCTGGGTACGCTCTTTTTGGGCCAGGAACTGGATATCGTCCACCAGCAGCACGTCGACGTTGCGGAACTTGTCGCGGAAGCTGGTCATCTTGTCGTAGCGCAGCGAGTTGATCATTTCATTGGTGAACTTTTCGCTGGACACGTAGCAGATACCCAACTGCGGTTGACGTTTGCTGATCTCGTGGCCTATTGCCTGCATCAGGTGGGTCTTACCCATACCGACGCCGCCATAAAGGAAGAGCGGGTTGTACGCCTTCGAAGGACGTTCCGCAACTGCCTGACAGGCCGCGTGGGCAAACTGATTTCCGCTGCCGATGACGAATGCGTCGAAGGTGTATCGCGGGTTGAGTTGCGCCGCTCCATCCCAATCGAAGCGTGACTGTGACGGATGAGTCGACGGAGCCGAATAGGCAGAAAGGCCGCCGTCGTGCCGGACGGGTGTGGCGGCTGGATCGTCCCCCGGGGGAACGAACTTCACTTCCTGATACTCGAGGCCAAGATTGTCCAGGGCCTCCTGAATCAGGTCGGCATATTTGTCGCCTACCTGACAGAACTCAGGCTTGGGCACCCACACAAAAAGCGTGCCTCCGCTCGAATGACTGTAGCGAGTGGGCTTCAGCCAGGTGTCGTAGGAATGCCGGTTGATCTTTTTTTCCAGCGCGTCAAGAATGCGCAACCACGGATTGGGAGCAAGAGTTGGACTTGAAACAGACATAAGAAATTCTTGGTGGCGCTGCATAAATCAGCGGCCTGAAATTAAATGATTGCAGGATAAAAACGCTCATTTTCCAGCGCAGCAACCTCCGCACTGCGGGGCGGTTTCGCTGGAACGAGAAAAAATTTTCAATGAGCAGGGACGGTCCGCATACTAGCACAAAAAAATTGTCTTGGCGGAAATCTTCGATAAAGATTTTCTCTACCTCCACGATTCGAAACGCGAAGAAAAACTTCTGTCAAGTAGCGACTTTGTAACTGCCGCGTGCATGGTGCAGCAATGCGCGAACTTGAAAGCTCAAGCACGCGCACGACAATGAACCTTGGCTGGTGCATGGATGGTCCGCTCCGGTGGTCGCAAGGCGTGGCCCGGTTTGCCCGTCTGCCTTGGGTCATTTATACTTCTCATTCGTCCTATAGCCATTATTGCACCTACTAACTGAATCAGGAGCAGCTGAGTTTCATGCCCAAGCGGACTTTCCAACCTAACCGACGTCACCGCGCGAAGACGCACGGATTTCGTACCCGGATGAAGACCAAGAGCGGCCAAGCGGTGATCTCGCGCCGGCGCGCCAAGGGACGCAAGCGGGTGTCGGTGAAGCCCGGCTTCCGTGAGTAGCCGATTTCCTTTTCCGGAATTGACGGCAATTCCGCAACCTGAGTCTGGATCGTGAATTGTGAGCGCTCTCGCTCCGAACGGCGGTCTCAATCTGCCCGGCCCCGGCAAACGCGCCCGTTTTACGGGCGGCATGCGGTTGCTCCGGCACGCCGACTTCGAGCGCGTCTACAAACAGGGCCGTCGCCACTTCGCCGCACACATGACCGTGTTTTATCTGCGGCGCGGGCAGGGCGAAGGGCTTCGCATCGGGTTTACCGTGGGACGGGTGCTGGGGGGGGCGGTCGATCGCAATCGTATGAAAAGACGATTGCGAGAGTCGGTCCGCTTGCGATGGCCGGGAATTCGTGTTCCGGTAGATATAGTGATCAATCCAAAGAAGTCCGTGCTCAAAGTTGACTTTGCCGTCTTAGAGAATGAGATCAGCGGCGCTTTTGAAGTAATCCAAAAGTCGCTAGGAACACGTACCACGTAGTCCAGATGTTGTCATCCCGAGCGAAGCGAGGGATCTGGGTTCTTCGCCTGTCTAGCGAAAACCAAGATTCCTCCTCGCCTCGCTCCTCGGAATGACAGGATGGTTTGTTAGTTGCTTAAACCGAGGAAAGCTCGGCAGGGCTTGTTTCAGTCTGACGGATACAGATGAATCAAATTCACAAGACGGTCGTGCTGCTCTTACTTCGAGCATACAAATGGGCGATCTCGCCCATGTTCTTGCCGGCTTGCCGGTATATGCCCTCGTGTTCCGAGTACGCGATGGAAGCGATCGATCGTTACGGAGTTGCTCGGGGAAGCCTGATGGCAATCTGGCGAGTAATGCGATGCCATCCGTTCGCGAAAGGCGGGATCGATCCTGTAATCAAGCTGGAAGCTAGTAAGTCGACGGGTTGCGGCGTGCCGGTTCGCAGCGCTTGGCGAAACCAAGCTTTGCAGTCATTAAGAAAGTAAAATTTGGCAGAATTCCAAAATCCTCAGCAAGAACCAGGCATGGAGCGCCGGTTGCTTCTCGTCTTCGCCTTGACCTTCCTGGTCATCGTGTTGTTCCAGCCGATACTCAAGAAATATCTTCCACAACCTTCGAGTCCTGCACAGCAGACCCAGAGCCAGCCTCAGACAGCGCCGCAGGCTGCTGCCATCAATCAGGCCCAGCCACCGCAATCGGTAGTTCCGGCGCTCAATGCCGGCGCGACCAAGCAGGCAGCTTCTGAATCGGAAACTGTGGTTGAGAACGATCTGTACCGCATCACGTTCACCAACCGTGGCGCGCAGGTCAAGTCCTGGATCCTGAAGAAATTTACGGACGACAAAGAACAGCCGCTGGAGCTGGTCAACAGCCCCGCTGCGGAAAAGTATGGCTACCCGCTCTCCTTGTGGACTTACGACGAGACCCAACGCAACAAGCTGAATTCCGCCCTTTATATTCCGGAGTCCGATCAGGGAATGGACCGCCGCCATCTTGACTCGGTCCAGGTGAAAGCGCCCGCCACAATTACGTTTGAATACGCCGACGGCGATGTGGCCGTCCGCAAGAGCTTCAGTTTCGACCATACCTACGTGGTGCGTGTCGAAACCTCGGTGGTTTCCAGGGGAAGTCAAATCGCGGCTTACCCCGCATGGCCTGCGGGCTTCGGAGACGAGTCCACCCTCTCCTCCTATGCGGCCAGTCAAATTGATTATCAGTACAACAACAACATTGAACGATTGGCCATCAAGAAAATCAGTGGCGGCAACACACTCCACATACCGTTCAACTGGGCAGGAGTGACCGATCAGTATTTCGCTGCGGTCTTCATTCCGGACGATTCGCAGAACTCCGCTTTGGTCACTCTGCGGAACCCGCTCAACGTTCCGAAGAATCCGAAGAACCCGAACCCGCAGGATACGGCTCCCGCGGACGTGCTGGGAGCGGCTGTCGGCAACTCCAGAGGTCCGACCGTTGCGCGAATGTATGTCGGGCCCAAAGCACTGGCGACTTTGGAGTCCGTGCCCGTGGCTACCATCGTCGGCGCGGACCCAGACTTGCGCGGACTCATCAACTTTGGTTTCTGGGGTGTGATTGCGCGTCCACTCTTCTTGTGGCTCCGCTGGATCGAAGGCATTGTCAGGAACTGGGGCTGGGCGATCTGCATCCAAACCTTGATCATCAACCTGGCACTGATGCCATTGCGCATCTCAAGCATGAAGTCCGCGCTCAAGATGCAGAAGATCCAGCCGCAAATGAACTCGATCAAGGAAAAATACAAGAAATACGGCATGCGTGATCCGCGGCGGCAGGAGATGAACACGGAAATCGGCGAGTTGATGAAACAGGAAGGTGTCAGCCCAGTCGGTGGATGTTTGCCGCTTGCCATCCAGATGCCATTCCTCATCGCCTACTACAGCATGCTGGGCTCGGCGCTCGATCTGCGCCACGCATCCTGGTTGTGGATCCACGATCTCTCCTCACCCGATCCTATGCATATCTTGCCGATCGGCATCTTCATCACTATGCTGATTACACAGCGCATGACGCCGCAGGCGGGAATGGATCCGTCCCAGCAGAAAATGATGAACGTGATGATGCCGGTCATGATGGGGTTCCTCAGTTGGAATTTTGCTGCCGGCTTGTGTCTTTACTGGGCAGAAGGTAATTTGATCGCCATCGCACAACAGGCCATCATGAACCGTACCAGCCTGGGGCGTGAAATGCGCGAGATGGCGGCGAAGAGAGCAAGAAAGAAAGACAAGTGAAGCTGAGAGCCCGATCATGCCCATTCCTGACAAAATCGCAGCTGCCAAAAAAATCGATGTACTTCTCCGTGGTGTTGTCACCCACGGCGGTCTCCACCTCAAGTATCGGATCACCGTGGATCCGCCAATCACCCAAGAGCGCGATTGGGAACGGCCCGAGATTTTAGTCGAACTCTCCGGACCCGATTCCCCTTTGGTGCTGGAACGAGGCGGCCAACTGCTGCGCGCCATCGAAACCTTGGCGATTGAGATGCTCCGCCTGCCCGGCAACGAGCATGAGAAAGTCAGCTTCGACTGCATGAATCAGCGTGCCATGCGGTTGGAGGAACTTCGGTTGGCTGCTGGCGTAGCTGCGGAAAGAGTTCGTAGGACAAGTCTGCCATACGAGTTTGCACCCATGTCCTCGCGCGAGCGTCGCATTGTGCACTTGGCGTTGCGCGATCACGCCGACCTGCACACCGAGAGCCAAGGCGAAGGCGGACGACGTTGCCTGGTGGTCTACCCTAAGAACTACCAGCCCGCGAGCAACCCTGCATCGCGGAATCTCCCGTGAGCCGTACTTTGATGGAATAGCAGCTCGCAGGGATAAAATCGCTACAATCTTCCGGTGAACCTCGACGACACTATCGTCGCCATAGCCACTCCTCTCGGTCGAGGAGGCATCGGCGTAGTCCGTCTCGCCGGGCAGGACGCAAAGAAAATCGCCTTGCCCATGCTACGCCTGAAACACTATCTCGAACCCGGACACGCTGTATTCGGAGAACTGGTTGAACCCGCCGATGAACACACGGGGACAGCCGCGCAAAACGTGGCAGGTCGCATCGACGAAGTCGTCGTCACCTACTTCGCCAAGCCACACTCCTACACCGCCGACGACATCGTCGAAATCTCAGCTCACGGATCGCCCATAATTCTGCGGCACGTCGTTGAGCTTGCCATGGCTCGAGGCGCGCGCTTCGCCGAGCCCGGCGAGTTCACCATGCGCGCCTTCCTCAATGGACGTATCGATCTTACTCAGGCGGAAGCTGTCCGCGACCTCATCGAGTCCCAAACTCTCTACCAGGCCAAGATTGCAGCGCAGCAGCTCGAAGGCGCACTCTCGCGCCGCCTGCACCCGATCAAACAAAAACTGATTGAGCTGATCGCAACCCTCGAGGCTGGGATCGACTTCGCCGAAGACGACATCTCAGTTCTCCCCAGTGATCAGATACTCCAGCGTGTCGCCGCAATCCGCGCACCGCTTGAAGACCTTGCCGCCTCGTTCTCTTATGGAAAGATCGTCCACGAAGGTCTAACGCTCGCCATCGTGGGTCGGCCCAACGTCGGCAAATCGAGCTTGTTTAATCGCCTGGTCGAGCACGAACGCGCGATCGTGACCGCAACTCCCGGCACTACTCGCGATCTGGTCAGCGAAACCGTCGCCATCGGAGGCATCCCCATCAAACTCGTCGACACTGCGGGCATTCGTCGCGCCCTCGACGAGGCAGAAAGTATCGGTATCCGAAAATCCATGGAAGCTCTCGCCGACGCCGACCTAGTCCTCGTTGTGTTCGACTCTTCTCATCCGCTCGCCATTGAAGACAAGGATCTGTTAGGCCAAGTGGCGGAAGGGCGGGCGATTGCCGTCGCTAATAAGTGCGATCTGGTCAATCATCACGTGGGGACAGCTGCCCCCGGCTGTCAGGCCGCGCAAAGCTCAGCAGATCCGAGGGGCGACTCGCTCGGTGGTGCCGAACACCTAACGGGTGGGAGAGTTCAAGTGCGGACTTCCGCAACCACCGGAGAAGGAATCTCCGAGTTACGCAATGAAATTCTGCGTCATGTCGGCGGGGAAGCCAACCCTCAGACCGAGAGCGGATTCCTCACTAACCTCCGCCATCAGGAACGCGTCCGGGAATCAATCACGGCGCTTGGGGCGGCCACAGCGGCGATCGACAGCAAAGTTCCCCATGAAATGCTTCTGCTCGATCTATACAATGCCCTGCGGGCGCTCGATGAGATCACGGGGGCCACGACCACCGACGACATCTTGAACCTTATCTTCAGCAAGTTCTGCATCGGCAAGTAGTCGTCGACACCCGACTTCCTAATCGTGGTCGTTCTTCTAGCGAGTTGTTGGCTTCGCGAAGAATTCATTCTGCAGCTTCGACCACTGGGGGTCGAGGATGTCCACGATATTGATCGTGCTCTCAATGCCGTTTAAATACTGACATCGCTGCGGCTCCATCTGAACCAGGTCGATGCTCTGGACACAGCCCTTGCCGGCATCGATCAGGAGGTCGACGCCAACGTCGAACCCTTTCGGGAAGCCATCAAAATGCTCCGCACCATTCCCGGCCTCAGCAGCCTCTCGGTTGAAGTGATCGTATCGGAAATCGGCATCGACAGGAGCCGCTTCCCCACCGAAGCCCAGCTGATCGCCCGGGCCGGACTCTGCCCCAAAAACGACGAAAGCGCCGGAAAACGCCGCTCCGACCGCATAAAAAAAGGCGCGCCCTGGCTCAAGACCACCCTTGTCCAATGCGCCTGGGCGGCCACGCGCAAAAAGGGAAGTTACCTCCCGGCTCAATACATGCGCCTCCGCTGCCGGCGTGGTCCAAAGAAGGCCGTTGTCGCCGTCGCCGCTTCCATCCTGACCGCCGCCTACCACATGCTCAAAAACGGCACCCTCTATCAGGACCTCGGCGCAAACTCTTTGAGCCCGCAAAAAGGCTGCATCTAGAATGGACGGCCATGGTGGGGGTTGACCGGCGAATTGCGAGGAGTGCTCATGTTTAGTTGTGATGGGAAATCTGCAGTTCGGATCACCTCGAAAATGCGGGGCGTGCCGCTCCCGGGAGCCGATGGAACAAACGGAGGAGGCACTTGGCGAGGTCTGCAATATGATCGCGGGGAGCTTCAAACACAAAGTTAACGGACTTAGCGAACGTTGCGCGCTGAGCCCACCCTCCGTTGTCACCGAGAAAGACTATCGCGTCCAGCGGCAGGAATCTGAAGCAGGAATCTGAATCGTGCATTCGCTGAGCGTAACGTTTACCTTCGATGGAGCTCCCATCTCTCGAACTGCTAAAGTAGCAGATTCTTCTCTTTAATTAATGTTCACCACGTCGCCTTCCTCCAATTCTCCTACCTCGGCTACCGGCGCGTGGTGCAGCGGGTGTTTGGCCTTTTCCGATTCAATTCCGCGACCAAATGGGAGTTTCGGTATCTAATCAGGTTATTCAGCCAGTGTGGAAGTCCGTAGTCCCTCTTCTTCACGAAACTGAGACCGACCATGGCAAAGCCAATTCTGTTGAGCGTGGATGACGACTCGGATGTGTTGCGCGCGATTGAGCGCGACTTGCGGTCGCAATACGGCGCTGCCTACCGGGTGATCGCGAGCGATTCTCCCGCACAGGCGCTGGATCTCCTAAAGCAGCTCAAAGTCCGGAATGATAGCGTGGCCTTACTCCTTGCCGATCAGCGCATGCCGCATATGGACGGCGTCGAATTTCTGCAGGAAGGAATGCGGATCTTTCCCGATGCGAAGCGGGCATTGCTTACGGCTTACGCCGACACCACCGCTGCCATCAGCGCTATTAACGAAGCCAGCATCAATTATTTTTTCTTGAAGCCTTGGGATCCACCCGCGGAACACCTCTACCCGCAACTGGATGACTTGCTCGACGACTGGCAAGCATCCTACCGTCCTCTCTTCCAGGGAATCCGCGTGCTGGGGACGCGATGGTCGCCGCGATCGTATGAGCTGCGCGACTTTCTCGCACGAAATCGTGTCCCCTACCAGTGGATTGATGTCGAAGTCTCTGCCAATGATCCGGAGACCAAGCGTCTGGTGGAGGCTCTGGGCCCGGAGGCCGCCAATCTCCCCGTCGTACTTTTTCCCGACGGCACAAAACTTCTGGAGAGTGTTCCGGCAGAGGTCGCTCAAAAGGTTGGGTTGAGAACGCGCGCCCAAACCGACTTCTACGATCTCGCGATTATCGGCGGTGGGCCCGCGGGCCTAGCGGCCGCTGTCTACGGTGCTTCGGAGGGACTGCACACCGTGATGGTGGAGCGCGAAGCACCGGGAGGCCAGGCGGGAATGAGTTCGCGCATCGAGAACTATCTGGGATTTCCCGCCGGGCTCAGTGGGAACGACCTGGCCCGGCGCGCAGTGGCCCAGGCGCTGCGCTTTGGAGTGGAGATTCTGTCGCCGCAGGAAGCGACCAGCGCCCGCACTGAAGGATCTTACCGGATTATCAAGTTGGCGGATGGGAACGAGATCTCCTGCCATGCGTTGCTGATCGCGACCGGTGTACAGTGGCGGCGACTCGAAGCTCCGGGAGTCGATCGACTGCAGGGCGCAGGCGTCTACTACGGCGGCGGCGCTACCGAAGCGCTTTCTTGCAAGGGCGAAACCGTCTACGTGGTAGGAGCCGCGAATTCGGCGGGTCAGGCCGCCATGAATTTTGCTCGATACGCGGAGCGGGTCATCATTCTGGTGCGAGGCGACTCTCTCTCCAGTACCATGTCCCAGTATCTGATTGACCAGGTCAAAGAGACGCCGAACATTCAGCTATGGGCACACGCCAGCCTGGCTGAGGCGCATGGCGAAACACATCTAGAAGAAATTTCGGTGCTTTGCTCGGATACGCACAAAGTGGAGCGAGTGCCCGCGAGCGCGATGTTCATCTTCATCGGTGCCTTGCCCCGAACCGATTGGCTGGGAACTTTGGTCGAGCGAGACGAGCGCGGCTTTCTGTTGACCGGTCCCGATCTTATTCGCGACGGCCAACGCCCCAATGGGTGGACTCTCGACCGAGATCCCTTCCTGCTCGAGACCAATGTTCCGGGGCTGTTCGCCGTGGGCGATGTGCGGCACGGTTCGGTGAAACGAGTGGCCTCCGGAGTCGGCGAAGGATCGGTTGCAGTACAGTTCATCCATCAGTACTTGAGCAAAGTCTAAATGGTCGAGAAATCGGAACTACTTCGCGTCCCCGTATTCGCGGACCTACCTGACGATCAGCTCGACTGGTTCATCAGCCAGTCGGAAGAATTGCATCTGAAGGCGGGTGAAGGCTACGCGCGCCAGGGCGATCCCGCCAATGCGATGTTTGTACTTCTTGAGGGGCAACTTCAGGGACGTGGCGAGATTGGCGGCGAAACCATCATCTTCGCGATAAGCCAGGGCAACGTCACCGGAGTGCTGCCGTTTTCCAGGATGAAGCAGTTTACGGTGAGCGGGCGAGCAGAAACGGACAGTCGCATCCTGCGCTTTCCTGCCTCGCTGTTTCCGGAACTCATACGGAAAATGCCCGAGCTGACCCAGCGTCTCGTCGGCCTGATGGCGGACCGGATCCGTGAAACCACGCGAATGGAGCAACAACGCGACCGGTTGGCTTCCCTGGGAAAGTTGTCTGCAGGCCTCGCTCACGAACTCAACAATCCCGCTTCCGCAGCCAAACGTGCTGCCGGGCAACTGCGCGACATGCTGACTCGAATCAGGGATGCGAGTCACGAACTGGGACGGCATGATCTCAGGTCCGCGGAGAAAGCGGAAATCGAAAAGTTAGAGGCTTCCTTCGTCCAACAAAACGAACATCCGCCCGACGCGCTGACCACCAGCGACCTGGAAGAGCAGATCGATTCTCTGCTGCGCAGCCATGGACAGAACGACTTGTGGCAACTGGCAGCCGATCTGGCGCGAAAGCGTGTCCAGCCGGAAGTGCTGGAATCGTTATTCGCCATCCTCGATCCAGACACCGCCCGGGCCGCTCTGGTAAGGATCGCAGCTTCGGTTGAGGTCGCGAACCTGCTGAACGAAATTGAAAGCAGTACATCGCGAATCTCGGACCTGGTCCTCGCGATCAAGGAATACACGTACATGGACCAGGCGCCAGTGCAAAACGTGGACATCGTGAAGAGCCTGGAAATCACCCTTACCATCCTGAACTACAAGCTCAAACGCGGGGTAGTCGTGCAGCGCGATTATCAGAAAATTCCTTTCCTGGTGAATTCGTTCGGGAGCGAACTCAATCTGGTTTGGACCAACATCATTGACAACGCCATTGACGCCATGGGCGGGAAAGGTGAGCTTCGCGTTCGAACTTACCGTGACGACGGTTGCGTTGTAGTTGAGATCGGCGACAACGGTCCAGGAATTTCGCCCCAGGTCCAGCCGCACATCTTTGAACCCTTCTTCACCACCAAGGGAGTCGGCGAGGGAACCGGACTCGGCCTCGACACGGTCCAGCGAATTGTGAAAAAACACCGCGGCAACATTCAGGTCGATTCAAGGCCGGGCAACACGCGTTTTCAAGTATTTCTCCCACTGGCGGACAATCCGACATAGCTCCGGCAACACTTCGCTCCCCAATTACTTACTCAGACGTCGAACTCGGCAGTTCACCACGTTCTGCATTGGTAAATAGCGACAGCATTTCCATTGAGTACACTGGCCCAAGGCCACAGCCGAGCCATTTCGGGCGATGCAATGGCGCCGTTCATACCGCGAGGAGCTTGCGAAACTGAGGAAATCCGCTCCAACTCTTCTGGCGGTTATCTTTTGCTGCGCCCTTGGCAGCGCTCAGGTAGCACCCTACGCAGACGCTGGAATCGGCGTTAACGGTCTTAGCTTTCAATCACCCTACTACTTTGGCGACGTTGGCGTGGACTGGGGTAACCGTGGTCCTATATTCGTCGAAGGCGAAGCTGGCGCGGATACTGCGAATCCAACTGGCCTCAACAACGGCACCACCTTTCGTGCCGCCGGAGTAGTGATGGGACGGGTAACGCGACACTGGCGCCTGGGAGGTGGGTTTCACTTCAGCGAGCTATTCACATCCCAATACGACAATCATTCTGTTTGGCCCACCGCGGGCGCCATGTTTGAGCAGGATTGGTTTCGCCTCAACGCACAATATCTGATACCCACGACAACCGACTACACCCTGAACGGACCTTTGTTTGACATGCGAATGCACTTGAAGCAAAGATTCTACCTACGCGAGCGGGTTGGAATTTATTCCTATCGCAATCCGAATCAGGTCAGCCCTTCTCATCACGTGAGTGCAGTCGCGGACTTCGGCATCTTATACGTGTTTCGCTGACGATGCACACGGAGCCCCGGACGCCTCATCCGGGAGTAAAATGAGCCTCTGCAGGTCTGGGCGGCTGCAGAGCTTCGCTCCACTAGGACGGGTCAAAGACCCGTCCCCACACGTGTAGTCGCTAGTTAGATAATGTTTTTTCGATCGCGGCCCGCAGGTCTTCGTATTGCATCAGGCCCGGATGGTATAACGCTACTCGGCCTTTGCGATCGACCAGAACCAGTGTCGGCGTGGTGCTGGCGCCGTAGTTAGTGAAGTTGGTTTTGCTGATGGGCACGGGGACGGTTTGCAGCCCGGGATAAAAGTGCTCCCACACCTGACCGATATAGGCGATCTCGTCTTTAGGCTTCGCATCCTCTCCCTTAGCCGCGTATCCGTAGAGTTGAGTGGGAGCGAGAACGGCCAGCCCCTTCGTCCCGAATTCAGAACTCAGGCGAGAGATGATCGGCCCCTCGTACTTGCAGTCTCCGCACCAATGAGCCCAGAAAAACAAAAGAACCGGGGACCCTTTGAGTTGGCTCAGTGGAACCGGGCGCGAGCCAAGATATTCCGAAGTACTGAGCGGCGGAGCGGCCTGTGCGGTCAGGCTGAGCAGGTTGAGATTCTTGTGCAGCCGCGGGCTGATCGAAGTATCTCCATAGGACACCAGAGCGTGGCGTAGCAAGGCGGCAGCTTGCGCGTTTTGGCCATGAGCAGCCAGCACCTGGGCCTGAACTTCGAGAGCTGCGCCCAGAGCGATGGGCAGATGCGGTTCGGCGTCGAGGGATCGTTTCTGGAGTAACTTGCGGGCCAGCGCCTCCGTCTCCTTGGCAGCCGCATCAGCCTTATCCAGTTGGTTGGCCGCCAACTCTTCACGCGCCGTCCAGGAGAGAGCTTCGAGATACTCCGGATCGGCTCCGTGTTGAGTGCGGTAAGTTTGCAGGGCGGAATCAGCCGCAGCGAAATTCCTCTGAGCTAGCGCAGTACGAACGTCTTCGACAATGTCGGCAAAGACGAGGGATGAGAGCAGGAGCAGAATGGCAAAATAACGGAGACGCATGTCTCCATGATGCAGCGAAGTCGGTAAAGTTTCCAGTCGCCACGACACTCATTCCCATTATGGCTGTAAGTCATTGATAATACGCCTGCTTACGCCGTAGGCAATGAAATACCTTGGCAATTTCAGGAATAGCTGAGGTACAATCCTGCTGCGTTTGATCTTTGCAGTTTTTCAGCAACTCCCGCGACAGCAGCGTGACCTGCCTGAAGAAGTTCTGCGATTGACACAGCGCACATCTAACAAAAGGAATCGAGAGTAACACCATGGAAACAGGAACAGTGAAGTGGTTTAACGATGCCAAGGGCTATGGTTTCATCAGCCGTCAGAGCGGTGAGGACGTTTTCGTCCACTTCTCCGCGATCCAGGCGGGCGGATTCCGCAGCCTGCAGGAAGGCCAGCAAGTACAGTTCGACGTCGTAAAGGGCCCCAAGGGGTGGCAAGCCGAGAACGTGAAGCCCGCATAAACCGCTTACAAATTTTCGGCGAACGGGCGGCTAACCCAAGCCGCCCTTCGTTCTTAACGGGACTTTCTTCTCCTGCAACACGACACCATTGACAGCGCTGCCCGTTCCCAACGCCCCGCCTGTTTAGCTCTCGTAGCTGTAGAGCTGAAGGCTATTTGTGTCTCCGGCTCACGTGTGAGTTCACTCGCAACGAAACAGGGCTTAGGGCATCGCGGCCTACAAGGCCCGGGGCGAAGGACGAAGAATGCGTTCGAGGGGGGAAAGATGAACCGCTTGCTGAAACCATCGTGGATCTTTTGTCTGGCCAGTATCTTTGCACTTTGCGCCGCTAACGCGCTTGCTCAGCAGTATATTTTTACCAACGACAACGTAGCCAATAGTGGCAACAGCACGACCGCCCTGAGTGTGAACAGCAAGGGCGCGGTCAGCTACTAAAGACCTATCCGACAGGGGGAAAGAGTGCGGGCAGCAGTTACTTCGCGCTGTCTCCGATAACTTCCGCCAAGATCAGGTTGGCACTTGCCTGTTTGTTTCGAATGGCGGAGACAGCACCATCGCCGCCTTCCAGGTCAATCTCTTCCAGGGAACTTTGACCGCCGTTCATGGTTCTCCTTTTCTCAGATGGAGTGACCGGTGCGCAGCACTTCGGCGTGGGGCTGGCGGCAGACAATCGTTCTTGTTCGCGGGAAACACCAACACAACAGCATCTCAGTAATGCGGATCAATGCCAATTGCTCGCTTAGCGCTCTAAGAATGTTCACCGTTCCCGGTTCGCCGTCCGGCATGAAGATCACGTCCAATGGGGACTATCTGATTGCCGCCTACATTGGGCAGGTCGACTCTTTCAAAATCGATCCCATCACCGGGGATCTTACGGAACTTGGCCCGTTCAAGACCCAGGGGGCTGCTGCCGGAGTCGAAATTACCTGCGAACAGCACCACTGCGTACTTTGGCGATGCCGCATCGAACACGCAGGTTGAGGTTTTCAGCATCAGCTCGGCTGGAGAGCTGAAAGAAATGAGCAACTTCACCAACAAGAACGGGGAAAGTTCCAACAACCTAGTCCTTAGCGTTGACGGGAAGCACCTGTACGTGAGCAACACGATGTCAGACCAGATCAGGACTCTTTCCGTGGATTCCAATGGGTCCCTGACCTACGACAGCACGGTGAAGCTGCACAAGCCCGGCACGTATGCGCTGGGATTGACCACGGGTACCAGCGGCCTGGATCTTTTCGTCTCCGAGCAGAGCAACCCGGAGCTGATCGGTGTTCTTGCGACCGACGGCGGTACTCTGAAGGATGTTTCTGGCTCCCCGTTCCACGTGGTGAAGAATGGTTCCGACCCCTTGACCGCGGTGCCGAGGGCCTGCAACTAAGGGAAAGGGAAATCGGTCAGGGCTGAGCGTCGCGGATGAGGACCACATCCGAATCCGTGTGGCCTCGGATCACGCCCACTTTGCTGCCATCAGGTGACCAGTGAAAGTCGTTGATATGTTCCGACTTGAAATCGCTGATTTGCTTTCCAGCCGAGCCGTCGAATGGCTGCAGCCAGAGGTCATCGACTCCGCCGTGGCGGAAGGGGTAGACAATCGCTTTGCCGTCCCGCGAAAAACGGAGCGTACCGCTTCGCGGCTGCTCGAACTGCATGGTTTTTACGATTTGGTTGGAATCGAGCGACAATACCGTGAGCGTCTCCACGTGCTCGCCGAGATGTCCGAAAGCGGCGAGAGCGACAGTCTTCGAGTCTGGAGAAACATCGAAGGTAGCTGCCAGTTCATCCGAGATTTTTTCCGCTTTCCCGCCTTCGATGGGTATCTTCATCAGTTGACCGCCGCTGACTGCGTCCACGTAGATCACCCAGCGCCCATCCGCCGTGCAAATCGGAAATTGATCCACCTTGCCATCTGAAAGCTGTTTGAGGTTTCCACCCGACGCGTCGGCTCGCCAGATGTTCAACACCCTGTCTCCTTTACTGGCAGCGCTGCTGAAAACCAGGTAGCGGCCATCGGCACACGCCGACGCTGAGTCGGCGAGAATCCCGGCGTGCTCGACCAACTGGGTCGTGCTGCTTGATTCTGGATTGAGCAGGGCAAGGCCCGATCCCAAGGCCATGACTACTTTGGACTCTTTTGTCCAGCTGAAATTGAACACGGGTGCTCCGGAGGTGACCTGCCGAGCGTCGGCGGGATTCAAAGACGAAGCCGGCATTACGTACAGATTGTAGTGGGACTGGCTCAGTACGCTAACCACGGTGCGCCCGTCCGCCGCTATGCTTGGAGCGGAATAGTTGTTGGTATCGCGGGTCACCTCGTGCAACATCCCTTCCGGGTAGGAAACGTAAACGATCTGATTCCGGCCGAAGGCGGATTGCGCCAGCAGGCCGCTTCCGTTGGGCATCCACACCGGACGCTGCACGATGGTCGTGTCCGAGCTGAAAAATAAGGTCTGCTTTTCGCTGGCAATGTCGAGTGCCGTCAAACCGCTGAAGGCATTCCCCGGCTGCAGCACCATGCAAACGATCATCTTGCCATCGGGAGACCACGCCGGATCTTGCAAGCCACTGCGAATCAAACCACTGTACAGCAGTTTTTCTTCGCCGCCTTCCGCCGGCAGGAGAAGGAGTCGCTCTTTGCCACCCTCCGGATTGTTGAACCGGAAATAGGCGATTTGTCGCCCATCCGGCGAGAAAGTGATGTTGGAGTCAATATCGGTAACCAGCTTCTGCGGAGTGCCGCCCAGAACTGGCGCGCGATAAAGGTACTTCAGCTCGCTGCTGCCAACTTCGCTGCGCGCGAAGTAGATGTAGTTGCCGTCGGGAGAAAAGCGCAGGTGAGCATAATTCACCTCCGCCGGCGGGATGACTTGAGTGTCGCTGTTCGTGGGGAGATTGCGCAGCCACAAGCTCTCCTGGCCAGCGTCGCGGACGACATAGAGGATGTACTTCCCGTCCGGCGCAATGGCCACTAGCGCAGCCTTGCCAGTTTCCGTAACCTTGGTGATGGAAATATTTTCGAAGGGAACCTCGCGCTTGCGATTGAACAGAGCGTAAACCCCATATCCCGCAGCAGCGATGAGTGCGATCACAACGAGCGCGACTACTCCAGCTCCCAACTTGTGCTCGCGGGCAGCGGCGACCACGGCTGATCCGCTGGAAGGCTGTTGTGCTGGCAAACTTGGCGCGGCTGCTACCCTGACCGAGGATCCGGAAACCGGTTGCGCCATCTTGCGGCCGGTTTCCGTATCGCGCTTCAGCCTCTTAAGATCACCCCGTAAGTCGGCGGCAGACTGGTAACGCAGATCGCGATCCTTCTCCAGCAGTTTGTCAATGACTTCCTGAAGCCGCGACGGAATCTGGGGGTTGAGTTGCGCCGCAGGCACGGGATCGCGTTCCAGGATGGCGTTGAAGATTACCGCCGAGGTGTTGCCCGGAAAAGGCAGCTGTCCGGTGGCCATCTGATAGATCACGGTTCCCAAAGAGAAAAGATCGGTGCGGGCATCGAGCTGTTCGCCGCGCGCCTGCTCCGGAGACATGTACGCGACGGTGCCGACCGTGCTGCCGGGGCTGGTGAGGCTGGCGGTACGGGGACTGTCTTGCGTGGCTTCAAGAGTCTCGCCGGCCGTTTCGGCTGCGCGTGTCAGTTTGGCAAGGCCGAAGTCCAGAACCTTCACCTGGCCCCGCTGAGTGAGGAAAATGTTCGCCGGCTTGATGTCGCGATGGATGATTCCTTTCGCGTGTGCGGCATCGACCGCATCCGCCAATTGAATGCTCACGTCGAGCAGACGATCGACCGGCAGAGGTCCGCTGTGCAGTTTGGTATCGAGTCCCTGACCCTCGATTAACTCCATCGAGATAAAAGACTGATCACCGTCTTTTTCCACGGCGTAAATCGTGCAGATGTTGGGGTGATTCAAGGCTGACGCGGCGCGGGCCTCCAGCAGGAAGCGGTCCAGCGCAGAGGCGTCGCGGGCCAGTTCAGGCGGGAGGAACTTGAGGGCCACGCGGCGCCCGAGAGTCAGGTCCTGGGCCTCATAAACCACACCCATGCCACCGCTGCCCAAGCGCCCGGTGATGCGGTAATGCGAGATGGTTTGGCCGATCACAGGAGGAACAAATCGACAATTTACTGGATCGCTAATCTTAAGGTGCAGTGCGAAGTGAGTCAAACCCGAGAGGCCTTACATCCACCCATAGCCCAAACTAGGCAACGTTTTCAGCTTCCGCCAGAGTATTGAAAAATCGGAAGAAGTGCTCCACGCGGGTGACCTGAAGTGCATTGTGTATCCGATCGCTGACGCCGACAAGGGCGAGATTGCGCCCGTCTTTCTGATGAGTCACGTAGGCTCCTACCAGTGCGCCGATTCCAGCAGAATCTACGTAGGGCACGCTGGTGAAGTCGATGATGAGGGCGCGGGAATTGTCTGTTCGCACTTTGGCCTGAAAGTCGAACAGCGTTGCGATGACCAGCGGCCCACTGAGGCGCAGGATACGCTGTCCATCCTTGGGGCCGGGAATATCCTCGATGACAAGGGGATCGGAGGGCATTGCAAGAATATTAGGGCCGGAGCGGTAGGCCGATTGTTAAAGGAGTGTTAATTCTCGAGAGGCCGTGGCTAGCGCTCGGTCTTTCGGTACGACATAATGCTAAGACGCCCTCGAGGAGGAGCGGGCACATGGCATTGAAGGTTGGCGATCTGGCGCCGGACTTTGAGTTGCCGGCAGTCGAAGGCGAGCAGCGGTTAAAGATCAAGCTCAGCGACTTTCGTGGGAAGAATCACGTGGTCGTGACCTTTCATCCGCTGAACTGGACCCCGACTTGAGGAGAACAGTTGCCGGCGTTCGACTCGAATCTCGAGAAGTTCGCCGCGCTCGATGCCCAGGTCCTGGACATAAGCACCGACTCAATTTATAGCCATCTTGCCTGGCAAAAGCATGATATCGGCACCATGCATTTTCCCATGTGTTCGGATTTTTATCCTCATGCCCAGGTAACACAGGCGTTCGGCGTTTTGCGGGAGGGGCCACCACTCCCCGGGATTAGCGAGAGATCGGTGTTCATCGTGGACAAGAGCGGGAGAATCGTTTTTGCCAAGGTGTATCCGCTGGACCAGGCGCCGGCGATCGGCGAATTGCTGGAGGCGTTGAAAGGCCTGAAGTAACCTTTTGCAGCCTCACTTGGGCGGATTCGGCGAAGGCGCTTTTTGTGTGAGGCTTATGTTTTCCAGATACGCCCCCTCATTCCCAACCACAATTTCTGCTTTGATCTGGTCGCCAGGGGACAATTTATCGAGCGCAGCAGCGTCCTTGACTGGATACGGCATGGTCATCGCAGCCATGAAGCCGGGGATTTCGTCGCCATCGACATTGATCGACCGGGCCGGTTTGTCGATGGATACAACGCGGCCGGTCAACTGGTACCGCTTTGCATTCCCGCTTTCACTCTTGGCTCCCGTTTGCTGGGAGCTGTGGGATGGCCCGCAAGCCGCCAAAAGGCCCAGGCAGCCTAAGACAATTACGCGCAAAATCGTTGTGCGTGTCCGGGGTTGCATATCGAATGAATGGCTCACTATTTCTCCCTAAATGTCGTCGAGAAGGCGGTCGAGGCCGCCCGCTCCACACGCTCCGGTTAATAATGGAAGTGGTAACGGAACTCGGCAAAAATCTCTCTGGGATCGTTCCAGTGGAACCCTCCGAAGGTGACGCTGTTGTCCAGCTCCACCCGCCGGTTAGCCACATTCAGCGCCGTCAGTGAAACCGAGAACCGTTCCCCAAAGTCCTTGCCCAGCGCAAGATCAAACGTAGTATGCGGTGGCAAATAATCGCCTGGATACGGCTCCCCGGGAAACGCATTGACGAAGCCTGAGCCGTAGTAAACGCTAGTGGATGCATAGCTCCGCCACGGAAGGCGGACCTCCCCCACAATACTCAAAGTATTACGCTGGTCGTGATCGAGCGGAGACAAGCCCTCGGGAAATGAGAAATCAGTCAACCCGCCAGTGATCGCGCCACCGCCCTCCGCAATTTGATTCGAGTACGCCAGGTGAATACGGCCGCGATGCGCGATCAGCGGAGAACTCAGCGTGAGTTCCCAACCCCGGATCAACCCCTGCGCAATCGTAAGGGGAAAGAAGAGATTGGATTCCCCGATATTGTTGTGATCGAAGAAATTCACGACGTTGGTCTGGAAGTTGTCCGCGTCGAGAGTCCACCCGCGAAACGGGATGGTAACTCCGAACTGATGTTCCTCATCGCGCTCGCCGTGCAGCGGAATGAATCCCAGGTTGTTCACGTTGACGAATTCCAGCAGCGGTCCCGATGCCGTAATCAGAGGCGGCGCCTGGTAGTAGTGTCCGTAGAAAGCGCGAAAGACCCAATGCAGATGGGGAACGACAGCAGCCACGCCGAAGCGCGGGCTGATCGCGCTTTCTGACACGCCTCCCGAGAAGTGCGTCGGCCGCATTCCCGCAGTCAGCGTCAGCCACGAGAAAGGTTTGAATTTGTCATCGATAAAGAACGCTTCCAGGCTGCCGGACGGGCTCTCGGTATCGGTGAACGGCAGGTTGCCGCTGCCATCGTTAAAGATTGCCCCGAAAAGCGTATCGTCCTTTTGGTAGAAACTATACAAACCCACCTGCAGATTGTTCTTCGCAACGTTGGCGGCGAAGCTCACCTGGCCCCCACCGTAGGTTGAACCGCGGTTTTGCGTCGTCGCTATCGGATAGTCCTGCGGAGAGCTCGAATAATCCGCTCGGTTGTAATGAAAAAAAGGCGAGACCGTTAGCAGCAGTTGTGAATTGAAAGTGTGTACCCAGGAGAAATTCACAATGGCATCGGACTCATGGTCGCCGTCGCGAAGGCCGATGCTGGGATACTGTCCATTCACAGGATTGTTCTCGATATCGTTCGGGAAGGGGTCGTACGGTATCTGGTAATAGTCCTTGCGTAAATTGGTAACCAGACGCAGTTGGTTCGAAGGATCGACATTGAAGATCAGCGACCCGAATCCTCCATAGCCATTTTCGGCGTCGTGAACCACCTGCGGAACCGGCGTCTGAATGCCAAGATCACTGCGATTT
>Ga0210401_10001046_pt1 | contig 33155 bp, 31 predicted proteins | sample IncBWH32MmetaG_FD_150866 | JGI IMG/M metagenome (GOLD analysis project Ga0210401, IMG submission 150866) | Forest soil microbial communities from Barre Woods Harvard Forest LTER site, Petersham, Massachusetts, United States - Inc-BW-H-32-M | ecosystem: Environmental > Terrestrial > Soil >... | reverse complement strand
GGCTGCTACGATTGGACTCTTTCGCCCGCGCATCCGGGTGACGAAGTGGTGCTGTGGGGCACGGGCGGCGGCGCCGATTCCGTCAACGACGCTGGTGGCTCCTCCGGCGATCAGACGGCGGCGGGCAGCTTCACGGTGAGCGTCGACGGCACGACGATCGTTCCGCTCTATTCGGGAACCTCCTCCGGGTATCCGGGCCTCTGGCAAGTCAACTTTGTTCTGCCTTCCTCGATTGCCGCGGATTGCTTTGCCTCGGTAACGGTAACCGGGGGCGGCCAGACCAGCAATCTTGTCACTCTTGCGAATCGCCGCGACGGGTCAAAACTCCTGCTCCAGCGGGATTCCCGCGTCGACTCTGGCAAAGCTCGGGGCGGCACCGGCACCAGCACGATGGCCGGTTTGGTGATCGGGCAGAATGTGATCAACGGGGCGGTGTCCTACGAGATCGGCAGCGGGAAGATCGGGATGTGCAAACGTTCTGAACCAGACCTACTCGGCCGGCGCCAAGGAGCCCTTGGGACCGGATACGCAGTTGGATGCAGGCACTGTGAGTCTTAGCGGACCCGGTGCGGGCACCACGAAAACGCTCACCAAGATGGGCAATCTCTACAGCGGTACACTCTTCTCGATCACTGACGGCGGCACATACACGCTGACCGCAACCGGAGGAACTCAGGTCAGGCCTTTCACCGTTTCCACGACATTTTCGAACAGTTTCACGGTCACGAAATTTGAGTTCGCTCATGACGGTGCACCGCTCGCAGCCCCTCACCGTGAGTTGGACCCGCTCGGGCTTCGATACGGTGGAGATTCTGATCAACACCACCACGGAGTCCACGACCGGACACCGATCGGTTCTGAATTGCTCCATCCCGGCAAGCCTGGGGACCTATACTATTCCCGCGGCTGCGCTCTCTGGCATTAGCGCCTCAGCGAGCGCGCAGTTGGAGGTGACGGCGGACATCAATCAAGGGTTCGCGGTTTCGGCCGAATCTACCACCGACCCCAACACCGTGATTCCGTTCGTGAGCGGAGGCCTGGTCGACTTCGGCGGGTTCGGTTCCTATATCGCTTACGTAATGACAGGCGTGATCGTGGAATAGCGGCCGACGGTTTCTCTCGCTTGTGGGTTGGAAGAGCCCCACGCGGTTGATGTTTTTTATGGAGAGGACACTTCTTCGACATCCCGCCATTGGTCGTTCCTTCAACCCAAACAGAGCATTTGCAACGCCGGTAAGAGCGGTTTTGATGGCCGGGCCGCGATCGCGAGCCAGCTCCCGTGCGGGGCGCATTAGTGTCCCGGATTGCGGTCCCGTGACAAGCAATTGTCGCGCCACTCTTTATGCGCCCGATTTTCTAGTACGAATGGAACCTCAACACCCAAAATCGCGTATGATTTCGAAAGGAGACTGCGTGACCTCCAGATTTTTTTGGCCAGACTGTCGAAAACGGCCGGTGTCGAACGACATCACTGTGAGGAGTCGAAAGAAGGGAGACCCGTCATGACTGGGATGAGCGCAGAAAAATTGGATTTACGCGAGGCGGTCGGAATCTTTTGGCGTGATTTGAAGTACGCGGTTCGCTCGCTCGCCGGAGCTAAGGGGCTTACGATTACCGTGATCCTTACGCTGGCACTTGGAATCGGAGCCAATGCTGCTATCTTCACGCTGGTCCGCGGGATTTTGCTGCGGCCGTTGGTGAATCGCGACGAAAACAGGCTGATTTACATCCGGCAGAGCGCGTCGGGCTTGGGCACGGAGAATGCCGTATTTTCCGTGCCGGAGGTGCAGGACCTGCGGCAGCGGGTTAAATCGTTGAGCGCGATCGGCGATTTCTCCACCATCGGCTTCACCCTGAATGGGCTGGGCGAGCCTCGCGAGGTGCAAGCGGGAGTTGTCGGCGGTACGTATTTTGACGTGATGGGCCTGCATCCGGTGCTGGGGCGGCTGATCGACATGCGAGATGACGGCCCGAACGCCGCCGGCGTCGTGGTTCTGACGTATCGCTTCTGGAACAGCGTGCTAAACAGAGACCCCTCGGTGCTCGGAAAAGTTGTCAGACTCGGATCATTCGGATCACGTACAGCGACAGTGATAGGGGTGCTGGAACCGTCGATCCCGTATCCGGCCGAAACTGAGATCATCGCCAACGTTGTTACCAGCCCGCACCACTTGTCGGCGACGATGGTGACAGGCCGGATCCATCGCATGACGGAGTTGTTCGGCCGGCTGGCTCCCGGTGCGACACTCGAACAGGCCCGCGCCGAGCTGAAAGCGGCGCACGGCGTCATCATGAAAGAGCATCCCGAGTCGTATCCCGCGAAGGCGGACTTCCGCATCAATGCAGTGTTTCTGCGCGACCAGATTACGTCCAAAGCCAGAACCGTGCTCTGGGTACTGCTAGCCGCGTCGGGTCTGGTCTTCGTCATCGCCTGCTCCAACGTGGCCAATCTGATTTTGGCGCGGACTATTCGTCGCGAAGGCGAACTGGCCGTTCGGGCTGCGCTCGGTGCGAGCACCGCCGCGCTGCGGCGCGTTCTTCTCGCAGAAAGCCTGCTGCTATGCGGCGCAGGAGCGGCGCTCGGTGTGCTGAGCGCGCGGCCGATGGTGGCGATCCTGGCGCGGTACGCATCCCGGTTCTCGGTCCGCGCGCTCGATTTGACGGTTGACTCCAGCATGCTATGGGTCGGCGCCGGTCTGGCGGTAATCGCCGCGGCGCTGCTGGCGTTCGTGCCGCGCCTGCCATCAGGCGACCGGACCAACGGAATCAGCCTTTCTAATGGCAGCGTGCGGATGACCAGCGGTTCGTCACGTCGTCTGCGTGCCTTCGCGATTACTCAGATCGCCGCCTCCTTTGTTCTGCTCGCAGGGGCCACCATGCTGCTCAAGACGCTACTCGCGCTTCAGGCAGTCGACACCGGCTTGGACACGCGCCGGGTGCTCTCGATCAACGTGCCGGTGATGTCGTATGGGCGAACAGATGGCCAGGTGGTGGATTTCTACAAAGAAGCCATGCGGCGCGTACACCAGTTGCCGGGCGTTGACGGCGTCGCTCTAGGCATGCTCACGCCCTGGCGCGAAGGAGGCTCGTTCGGCCCCGGCTTCCAATTCGCGGCCGAGGGTCACGTTCGCGGAAATGGAGAAGACGATCCGCGGGGCCAATTCCGCATCGTGTCGCCCGGATTTTTCGCCTCGCTCGGTGTGTCGATGATCGCGGGGCGGGATTTCAACGATCTCGATCGCAAAGGCAGCGATCCGGTCGTGATCATTAGCCAAACCGTGGCGCAACGAATGTTCGGCGACCGCGACCCGCTCAACCGGCACATCACGCTTACCGACCCCGTGCTCAACTTCATAGGTATGAAGCCGACGCCGATGCGCGTCATCGGAATCGCTAAGGATATTGACGACGAGCATTTGGTTCCTCGCCCAACGATGACTCTATATACACCGTTCGGCCAGGGGCCGCTGTTCTCCGGTCGCCTCTTCGTCCACGTTCGATCGGATCCGTACGCTCTGATCACGCCAATCACTCGGACCATTCGCAATCTCTCGGCGGACCAGCCGGTGGAGCGCGCCTCGACGCTGGAAGATGTCCGCGCCGAGGTGTTGACGCCGGACCGCTTGAACACCATCGTGTTCGGAGGGTTTGCAATGGTTGCACTGCTGATTGCAGTAGTCGGTGTAGCGGGCGTACTGGCATTTTCAGTGAGCGCACGGACGCGCGAATTCGGCATCCGGCTGGCGGTCGGGTCGCAGCCGCGGCATCTGCTGGCGCGCGTAGTAGGGGAGGGAACAGTAATTACGGCTGTGGGGATAGGCGCCGGATTGGCGTGCGGACTCGCGCTACAACAACTGGCCGGCAGTTATTTCGGGAACGTACAAATGCCGGGGGCTTGGGTCGTGGTTGGGGCGGCGGGCATCTTGCTGGCGGCGGCCGTGGTCGCGTCCGCGTGGCCCGCGATGCGAGCCGCGCGCGTGGATGTGATTCAAGCGCTGCGGGCGGACTAGTCCCGTGCGCGGCCGGACTGACCGTAGGGCGGTTTTTCAAGCCGGGCCAGCCGATCCAACATCGACGTACAGGCGCCAAGCCGGAGAGTGGACCTATAATCTATCCGAGTGCGAGGCTCACTGGAGTGACGAGGACCGTGGATAGGCGTACGCTGCTGAAGCTTCTCTCGGCGCCGGTCGTCGCCGGGTTGCCCGCCAGGGCTGCGGCCGCCAAGGATCGAGTTGTTATCGCCGGCGCCGGTATCATGGGTGCTTCGATCGGCTTTCATCTTGCCAAGCGGGGCGCCCAAGTGACCATTCTCGAAAAGCAGCGCCCCGGCAGCGGCGCAACTGAGAAATCATTCGCCTGGATCAATTCCACGTTCTCCAAGCAGCCGCGCTCTTATTACGACCTTAACCTCTTGGGTATCGCTGGATGGCGGCGTCTGGCTCTGGAATTGGCCGGCGATTTGCAGATTCAATGGGGCGGAAGCGTTCAGTGGATCGAACCAGGAGTTTCCGACGTTGAAAAGCTAAGACGCAACGTGCGCGGGCACCAACAATGGGGTTACCCGACACATCTGGTCGATGAAGCGGATATCCGGAGCTTATTGCCGTCGATCGCACCCGGGCCCGTCGGCGCCGCGTGCTACAGCGAAATCGAAGGGACCCTGGATCCGATGCAGGCGCTCGGTGTGCTGCTAAGGCGCGGTCAGCAGCTCGGCGTGCGACTGGAATATCCGTGCGAGGTAACGGGAATTTCGGTCACCGGCGATCGTGTGCGTGGTGTGCAGACAAATAATGGGCCGATTGCGGCGGATTTTCTAGTGCTCGCTTCAGGCGTCGATACGCCCCGGTTGGCAAAGATGGTGGGAGTCAACGTGCCGCTGAAAGAATCAGCGGGATTACTAGCGCATAGTACGCCGCAGCCGCGCCTGCTCGAACGGATCGCGTTCGCTCCCGGGATCAATATCAAGCAGAACCCAGACGGGAGGATTGTCACTGGTACGGACTTCGAGGCGACAGCCACTCTCGATACCAGCCAGGAGTTTGGCATGAAGTTGCTCCGCAACGCCGAAAGGTTTCTCGATCGGTTGAAGGGCGCTCACCTTGAGAATGTGACGCTGGGTCATCGCGTGTTGCCTCGGGATGGCCATCCTGTTGTAGGGTTCGCGGAGCGCTGTCCCAATCTCTACATCACGGCCATGCACAGTGGGATCACGCTGTCTCCATTGATCGGTCAAGTGGCGGCAACAGAGATTTTGGACGGTGTAGACGTCGATTTGCTGACGCCGTTCCGCCCGCAGCGGTTTACGTAAGCACACGCCTAGACCAAGTATGAATTTCGGAAGCACGCGATCCAAAGCGACGTGCGGCTCGAACCCGACGGGCGGATGTCCCGGTTTCGTACAGGTGAATCTGCCCGTTTCCGGTTGCTCCCAGAAAACGCGCTATCCCGGCTACACGTCTCTTAGCATCGAACGGAATGTCGATTCGACTCCTCGGAACCGCGGGCTAACGGTGGGGCTCAACCGCCGCAGAAGGCGGTCGGCTGGAGCGATTTATCACGCCCGGAATCATAGTTGCCACAACCCGTGATCCACATCTCCCTGGATGTAGATCGCAAACCTACCCTTTCCCGGAATCTCCAGCGGGGCGTGTGCAATGAAAGCTCCCTGCTTTGATGCCGCATCTAACGCTGCGTCGATGTCGTCAACGAGCCAGTACGGTCGAACGACGGGCTCCTCCGTATCTCGCAAGGGACCGCGCACGCCAATGCTGCCACCATCCGGCAGCGGAGCCGTCCGCGCACCTCCGAGAAGCGGATCAGCTGATCCAAACTTGATGCCGTGTACAGCCTCATAGGCAGCACACACAGCATCTACATCCGAAGTGACAATCTCTAGGTAGTGAACCTTCATCCCAAACTCTTTCGTGGTTCCCGGCCTAACTTACGTTTAGGCCGACGTGCGTTTAAGCGACGTGGATAAGACCGGTCCCGGTCGCCCAAGACGACAGTGCCTCCGCCGAGGGCCGTTATGAAACGGGAGGAAGCGGCGAATCCAGTGGAGGTAAGCCTCCTCAGTGCGGCGGCTTTGGTGTCGGCTGCGCCAAGCTTCAACCGCGCAGTCGTAGAGATTCGCGCGGGCCAAGCACGAATTAATCCCATCCGTGAGCGACGATCGGTGGAGGAATTCGTTATGACGCTCCGGGTCCAGTTGGAACGTTACAACACGCCAGCATATCACACCTAAGTAGGCCGCCCGCAGCCGGTCGTACGATGTGGCGGCCGCGAGAGAAATTGCAGTACTCGGACGTAAGTCAACTGCGCGCGGAAATGGTAATGTCGGCGCGCTTTCGGGATCGCCGGGGGACACGCACTACCCGGAAGCTAAGACGTCGTTGCGGGCCCCTCTCAAACAATCCCGCAGAGCCGGCATCTCGTCATGTGGCCTGACGGTCGAGTTTCCCCAGTAAGATACCTTGGGAATGTGTCCGTACTGGGGGCCTGTTAATTCGCAACACCGGGACCTACGCGGAGGCGCTGGTCAGGACAATCCATTTTGCGCGGCGACTTCAGATGCGTTTCGGTTTGTGATTTTGGGGCGAAGATTCGATAACGTGCCAAAAACTTCCAACGAACATCGGCATCTCGACCCTGAATATAAAGGTCGAACTGGCGCGCTCGCAAGTGTGTCCGCTGCGGAACGAATCTCTTTTAGACCGCCAATCGTCTCAAGAAGTCGCCTACGCAGCTTTGATCTCCTCAGTCGCGCTCGATTCCGAGGAGTTGGACGGCCGGCTCAAACATTTCCTCAAACTCGATACGGCTAATCTGTCGTGCAGCAAGCCGGGCATGGCGCAATCGCCACCATCCGACAGTTAAGATCGCAGCAAATAACATGGTTGACGCTGCGGATTTGATAACGAAACTCACCACAGCGGCGAATCCCCATACGTAACAAACCGTCGCGACAGAATACTTCAGAACGGTCTCGATCAGGGGTCGGCGGCCGGGAAGGTAAGACGAGGTGAACGGGATTTTATCGTATGTGAACAAGAGAAACTCGATCAAGAGAAATGAGATCAACAGACATACGATCGCTGCAGCAACGCCGGTTCTAATTCCTAGCAGGCTAGCTTCGATCGGTAGCGTCAAGACAGCCACAGGCAGCGCACCCCAGACCCAGAGGAATCGCTCGACGCCCGTAAGCAGCGCGTGAGCATGGCCGGGTTCAATCGTTCGGAATAGCCAGTTGGCTCGGATTTCAATGGGAAGGCGAAACAGATAGCGCAAACCCGCAAGCAAGAAAAAGGAGATCCCGAGCGGTATGGCAATTACCAGTTCGCGTACCGCTTCGATCGACGTGGAGATTGTATGGAAATGGCTGCCGACAAGAGCGATGTTCGCGAACTCCTGAGAGATCAGGGCCAGGGAGATCGCTGTGAACGCGGTTAGAATGAGACGGTGCTGGCGGCTGCGCCCTAGCATCTTGCTAATGAAGGTGAAAACGCCAAGCGCGCGCGTATCAGTGAGTAACCGTGTGACCAGCCTGCCAGGCCAGAGCCGACGCAGAGCGTGGCTGTCAATCGATGGAGATTCGAGGACACGAATGCGGTGACGGCGGTAGCTCCACACGTAAGCGAGCATAGCAGCGGCCGCGGAAGTTAGGACCGCGAAAATCGCGATGCGCGCCAGGAGGGTGATAATCGGCTCATGATTCCCGAAAATGATCTGATCGATCCCGAAAAACCATAGGGGCGGAGCGTACAGCGACCAGCTTGGAAGAGGATCGATTCGATCGTAAAGTGCGGGAACCGAGAAAACGAAGGGCAGCCCCGCAAGGAGCGACGCAAGCAGGAGACCTTGTAACGCGAGCGAAATGCGCGGGAACAAGCGAATAGGTACAACATTGAGCAGCACGCCTTGAAAGGCAACCAGGGTGAAGAACACGAATAATCCCCCGAGCACCGATCCCAGGAAAATGCCGGCGACATGCCAGCCGGTCCCGTCGCCGTAGCGGCCCACCATCATCGCCGGGATCATGATGCTAGGAAACAGGGCTGTGCCCGCGATCACGACGACGGCAAGCGCCAAAAGCGCAGTGAATTTCGCCAGAAAAACCTCGCGCATACGGACCGGTAGCGCAGCGAGGGCTAGGTAATCGCGGAGGGATGGGAACAGCGCGGGCCATTGAACAGTAGCGAACAGCGCTGAAACGGTCATGACAAGAGTCACCAGGAAGAGGACGTCGGCGAGCACGGCGTGCCGATAGAGACTGGAAGTGGGCAGTTCAAGCAGCAGGCGATACTTGTGATAGTAGGCCTGACCGAAGATCAGCGAGAGAGAAAGGAGAATACCAACTGCGCCTCCCGCGACGACTTTCGCTTGCGCCGAGTCCGAGACAAGCTCGCTATCAAAGAATCGGATAAGAAAATGGCGGCGCAGCTCGAAACCAGTCGAGTGGGTCCGTTCGAGCCAATAGCGCAGCATTATTCAGCTCCGAATGGCGGAAATGATTTCCCGGACGACGCAGTCCGGATCTTCCTGCTGGGTAAGTTGCGTGAAGATGGCTTCGAGCGAAGGCTGGCGTAACAGGTCGCGAAGATGCTTGACTTGATCGTACGCGACGGCGATTCCCTTTCGCAAAATCAAGACGGATGTGCAGACTTTCTCCACGGTTTCGAGCACGTGCGAGCTGTAGAAGATCATCTTTCCTTCCTGGGAAAGGGCGCGGATGAGGGAGCGAAGGATCAAAGCGGTGTTGACGTCGAGCCCTGAAAATGGCTCATCGAGTACCAGAAGCTCGGGATCGTGAAGCAACGCGGCGGATAGCATGATTTTCTGCCGCATGCCCTTCGAGTACGAGGAGAGCAGCACATGTCGGTCCTCCCAAAGGGAAAACAAGCGCAAGAGCCGGTCCATTCGGGCCTCGAGCGCGGCCCACGGGATTCCTCGCAGACGTCCTGTCAGTTGCAGATATTCGCGCCCGGTAAGCTGCGAATAGAGATTCGGCTCCTCCGGCACGTACCCTGCGATACGCAAGAATCCCGGCCAGTCTATGCGGACGTCCTTGCCCTTGAAGAGAATTTCCCCGCGTGTGGGCTCGATCAGGCCGATCAGCACCTTGACGGTGGTGCTCTTGCCGGCGCCGTTCGGCCCGAGAAACCCCAGCACTTCGCCCGGACGAATCGTAAAGCTGATGCCATCGACAGCGGGTATTCGCTTGTAGTGCTTGGTCAAATTGCGGACTTCGAGCATCGACGGATCGAGTTTACCACCCTATGTAGAAATGCGCAATAGGAGTATAATGTTTGGCAGCTCATGAAGGACGAAGTCAAGTTGACGCACACCTCGGCACTGGTCCTCAAGGTGATCAGTGGAGGCTGCAACTACGGATTCGATATCATGGAACGGACCGGGCTGCAGAGTGGCACCGTCTATCCGATCCTGCGCAGGTTAGAGGAATCGGGACTGATCCTGGCGCAATGGGAACCGGAAGCCGCGCAGCAACTGCAGCGCCCCCAGAGGCGATATTACAAGCTTTCGCGCGTCGGTGAACGCACTCTCGCGAAAGCAGCGCAGCGGTATCCGCTCATCCAGAACCTTACGGCGGGCGAGGAAAAGCGGTGAACCGGCGCGGTATCGAACCGTACCTGCTGGCGCGGTGCCTTATCCGTGCGGCAGCTTGGATGATCCCATCTTGCTCGCGTGTGGACTGGCGACGCGAATGGATGGCCGAACTGCATTACGCGCAAAGCACGCTCGCGGAAGCGGGCCGGGAGATGGCACGAGGCAGGCAATTAATCAGCTTCGCGCTAGGCGCGTTTCAGGACGCCGCTTGGCTACGAACGCACACCTGGAGTGGAGAACATTTCAAGCCGGCGGTGACGCGCGCCACCGAGTCACCCAGCTTCTGCCTGTTCGGGGTCGGCATAATACTGGCATTGATTACGTTGACGAGCGGGTTTCTGCCGGGGACGCGGGCGGCGCTGCTGCAATTGCCGTATAGCGATCCTGACCGGATTGCCACCGTGGCTCAAGGCGACACGACGCTCGCTGTCCGTTCCGGTATTCGTGATCAATGGGTGCGCTGGTGGCGGACGGATAGCCATTTGATTGAGGGTGCGGCCACTTATTTCTGGTCGGAAAAGACCGTCGATCGAAGATCGGCGCAGGTGGCCACCGTGAGCCCCGATTTTTTTCCATTGCTCGGCGCACGAACCGCTGAGCGCCGCCGGTTGACGACCAAATACTTTGAAAATTGTAGCGACTGCGTTATGCTCAGCTACGATTTCTGGCGCAAAACTTTCGGCGGGAAAGCTCCAACGAGCTTGGTGATGGATGGCAGGCGTTTTCGCGTGATCGCCGTGCTGAACAAAGACTTCTGGTTTCTAACGCGGCGGATTGGTGTTTGGGAGATTGGGCGCGATGCCATGAACCGCAATGCGAAGACCGGCGTCGTGATCCGGCTTCGGCCCAACGTCACCGCTGCGCAGGCTTGCGCAGAACTGGCATCGATTGTACAGGCGCAAGGTGTTAACCCCTGGTCGAGCCTGATCGTTATTTCTTCGCTGAGCACTCGAGTCCGGGCGGTATTCTGGTCATTCGCACTAGCGCTTATCCTCGCCATCGGTACGATTCTGCCAGCAGTTCGGGTGAATTTCGCGCCGTGGAGCACGCGCGGACTAGTCCGTGCGCTGTTTTTCTGCTCCAAGACGGGATTGTTGCTCGTCGCAGTACTCCTCGCCGGTTTGGAGTTTACGCGAGCATCCTCGATCACAATGCTGGGCGGGACCGATCTGGCAACCGAGCCGTTGTCAACATGGCTGTTTCTGCTGGGTTGCATGGGTACGCTAACGTGGTCGATTTATGACCAACGCCATCGTTGCCGCGTCTGTCTCAGACGCTTCGGGCTGGCGGCCCAGGTTGGATGCCCCGGATGCGTGTTTTTGAGTTGGACGGGAACAGAAATGGTATGCCTGGAAGGTCACGGAATGCTCCGGGTACCAGAAAGGGTTTCCTCCTGGCAGAGGCCGGATCAGTGGATGTCTCTCGACGATTCACTCTTGGAACTGTTCACGCAAGATCGCTGAAATCGAAATTTTGGACGGTGCGCCGTATAAGTCCGACATGGCTACTAGACGCTCTTGTGGCTTGGCGATGGCTGGTCCCTGGCGCGTTTATCGGACGCTCTGCATCAAGACCCTCTGCGAGGTCTTCCAAACGAAGCGAACCTTGCTGGCGGGGCGTGATCTCACTGGCGCAATCCGCCCAACTGGACTTGAAAGCCGTCCGGGTCGAGGATGTGCAGACTGGTCTTGATGTCCCCTTGTACGATTTTCAGACCACGGCGCTTCAACTCGGCTTCCACCGCTTCTTTCTCCTGGTCCCAATTGGCGATCGTGTATGCGATGTGATCGACCTTGGGCGCCGGCTGGCGGTTACGAACGATCAGGATGTTATTGCCGAATGACAAGCGGCACTGCTTGCCGTCGTCTTCGGAGACCTTCATCCCGAACAGTCCAGCATAGAATTCACGAGTCCGCGCATAATCGGTCACCTGGTAGGACACGTGGTTGATGTTGGTGGCGTTAATTACCTTTCCCTCGGCTGCGGCTGCGGGCACCGCGTTTACGGCAGATGCTGCCGTTGCCGCTATTGTTAGGTTCTGGATGAGCTGCCGTCGAGTCAGCTTTCCCTGTTCGAACTCATGAACCAGTTTTGCGATGGTGTGTTCCATTGTCTTGTCCTCCTCTGGAAGCTGTAGGGGCCAGTATGGCTTCCAGATGGCATACAAGTATATACCTGCGCATACTTACGGATGGTTGGTTGAGGCCGCGGAGGGGCGGCACACGCGCCCTGGGCGAAAGTTACTCGTAGAAGCCTGGGGCCTTCTTCTGCCTGTTGAAATTCGCAAGATCATGCTCGATCCAGAGCTGCCCGCCGGTCTTCTTGATGAAAGCTTCGATGGCAGCCCTGCTCGCAAGCGATTGGTCGTGGTCGAACTCAAAAGTCGGAGTTTTGTCCGTGTTGCGCTCTTCCTGATAATGATACAAGTCGCCGGCCAGCAGGATCGGCCCAGTCTTTGCCAGCCTCACATACAGCACCTGATGCCCGGGAGTGTGCCCGTAGGCGGCCTTGACTACTACCGTGCCGTCACCGAACACGTCGTAATCCTGCCCATTGAGGATCTTCGTCTTGCTATTCTTCAGTGCAATGTATTGGGCGCGCTGAGTAATCGCGGGACCCTTGTCCGCAAACATCGCCTCGCGCTCCGGCTGTTGGACCAGCCAGGTGGAGCCGGCAAAGTCATTAGCATTCGCGGTGTGATCGGCGTGATAATGCGACAGGCCAAAATAAGTGATGTCCTTGGGAGCGTAGCCCACAGTCGCTAACTGGGACTTTAGCGTTTTGGTCGCCGTGAACCTTCCCTGGGTTACAGAACTGTCATCGCTTTTCAAATTGGCATCGGGAATAGCGCCGGTATCCCACATCAGGGTGCCCTTGGGGTGCACGATCAAATACGAGCACACTACCATATCCGGCGTGGCTATCTCTTCCTTCTTGAGATGAAACGCAGTTGGATCCAGTCCTTGGATCACACCGTTGTCGAAAACGTAGAGCTGCACGGATTTCGGTGGCTTTGGACTGGTCTGCGAGAGAGCGAAGGGAGCTAGCGCCGCGAACACAAGTCCAGCGTGGACCATCGTCACGAAGAGTTTGCAGAAGGGCATGGCCGTAAGCATACTCTAACGGCAGATGTTGGTCGTGTGACTAGAACCAGCGATGGGCCATATCGCCCCGCTTTTATTTCAGGACCTTGCTGGCTTCGGCTTGAGCAATGAGACGGTCTGCATCGTCCTGGAGAAGGTACCGTCCGCGCACCAGCCGTTCGGCGGCGACGCGCACTTGCGCGACGTATTGTTCGTGGGTGCCATAGCGCTCTTCGAGCGACAGCCGCGGGTCACCGGATTCCACCCGCTCGGCCTTCGTCTTGGCGAAGGGAATAAAGGCGCCGGTATTGGTGCGGATATGGCCTTTGTAGAAACCGCTAGCGTTGGTATTCCATCCGGTGTAAGTTCCTAAAGGAACCTGATGGAGGACGCTGGCCACGCCCGCCACTTCATTACCGTCGCCGTCCACCCGTGGAACCAGGGTAGGCAGAATCTGACGGATAGGGAGTGGCTGCATCGTGATGATGCCCGACAGATCATTGTAATGGAACTTAGGTCCGAGGTCGTATTGATAGAGTTGCGTCAGGATCCCGTCCGGAAGCGGCACTCCAGGAATCGCGGGAAAACCCATCGCAGCCTGTGTGGGCGCTACCAGTTCTCCTCGATCGAGACGCGGATACTGGCTCGGCGGAGGAAGCGTGCCTTTCACCACCCAATCGACCAGAGCCGTCTGCAGCGCCCGCAAGGTGTCGCTCGATGGATTCGGGTTTGGCACCAGTTCGCAACAGAGCTGCTGCTGCGGATTTGGATCAAAGCCGCCCGGTCCACCCCCATGGCTCACGCCAGGAAAGTAATAGCGCCGAACATTCGCCGGGAGCGGGATATCGCGATCGGCACGCGTGCCCACTAGGTCGGGAGAAGCCCGGAGATTGAAAAACTCCGACGAACCGAAGGTCTCCACGATCTTCGGGCAGGTTTCGGTGGCCCGGCAACGGTCTAGCAATCCAGCCGCGGGATGGCGCCTGGCTTCGTCCGCGTAATCCTCCCACCAGACGACGCCGTCGCTTCCGGTCTCGTACATCGCCGCTGCTCCGCTGGGCGCTGCAAATCGGAAGTTCATCCCTTGCTGGCGAACGGCGATATTCGGATTGCTGCCATCGAAGACGATTCTTCCGGTTTCATCCTGATTGAAGCCAAGATGAATAAAGCTGCGGAGGTAGTTTCCCGACTGCGAGTTGCCCTGGCTCACGGTGGCAGTGATCCACCCGCGCAGAGGGTTGGCAGTGCCGGTATCGTCCTGGATACCGTAGCGCAGGTATGAGTTCAAGTCGCGTGTCGCTGCGAAGCCGATGCCGTAGACTTTCGGGTCTTTGGCGGTGTAAACAAGTTCGTACAGATACGCGGGGTTGAACCCGCCCTTCAGACAGAGCTTCCGCGGATCGGGCTTGCCGGGAAAAGGAATCTGGCTGCAATCTGCGAAGGCCCAGTCGGTGCTACGCAGGGGCACGACCTTGCCGTCTTCCGAAGTCCGGCGAGTCAGCGTGGCTTTGGAAGTATCGAAGCTGGCCGGATCGGCGGTCCCAGCAACACCGCCACGAAGAATAGGTAGGGTGGTTGCGTCCGCAGGCATGTCGCTGAAGCGGGCCAGCACACGCCCGGTGATGCTAGAGCCATCGGGGTTTTTGGCGGCCGGCACTGAAAGCGTTTCGACACCATCCGCCGGCTCTAGGTCTCCTTGCCAGCCACTGGCGACCAGTACGTGGCCTTGTTTTTTGGAGTCGGCGAGGAATCCACCACCAGTCAAATTGATTCGGCCGCGGTTCGGGACGAAGTACAGCAGCACCCCGCTGGCTTTCGCTTTGTCAACCGGCTTGATGATGGTGAAGGTCGCCACGTATTCCACCATCCCGCGCGCGTTGTGTTGTGCAAAATCGAGATCGGTAATGATGCCATTTAACGGGGGCTTGGGGTCGAGTTCGCCATAAGCATGGCCAGTGAGTTTCTGGTACCCATCGTGTCCGAGGGTCTCGGTGTGTTCAACCGCGAGCCGGGTGATTCGAGCCTGCCCGGAGACTGCCAATCCGAGGAATGAAACCGCTGCGAGTATGATCTTGAGTGGAACTTGCATGCATCGCCTCTTTCGTTCTGTGGTCAGCTGAAAGTGTTCATGGGAAATCATATTGGTCTTTCCGGTTCGCACGGTCCGAGTTCAGTACCGTTCGCCAGGGACATTATTTTCAATCAGTGTATCGCGATGTAGCCACCGTGGAATTACGGCTTTGGCAGGCCGCAGACGAAATTGGCCGCTTCATCCGTGCTTCCGGCACCATTCCACTGCGCCTCCATCGGGTACGGGCACAGCGGCCGAGTGCGCTGCACCTGACCGTTCACCTGCCGCGAAGCAATCAGCCGTTCCGGCGCCGTCCCTTTTTCCACCCACTCATTCAGCGGCTCCAGCATGTCGAATGTCGTCGCTCCCGGTCCGCCCGCGCAGTGCCACATACCCGGCACCATGAACAAGCGGTAGAAGGTGCGGGTGTTGGCCAAGCCGTGCGTTTCGCCGCCCTGCACCCTCACCACGCTTTGGTAATAGTTGACGCTATTGAGTGACGAGATATCCGGGTCGTTCCATCCGTGATAGTGGATCAGCTTCCCACCTCGGCTCCGGAACTGGCTCAGGTCCGGGTTCACAGCGTTGAACAACGCCGCGAGCTTCGTGTCTGTCAGATCGATGTCGCTGTCGAACCCGTCTTTTGCGCTGAACCTGAAGCTGTGTATGTCCCACGCTGGATCTTCAAACACGAAGAACCGGAAAAACGGAACGCTCAGCAGGGCATGCCGCCCTGTTCCCGGACCAGTACCCGTGATGTAGGCCGTCCAGCCTCCCGCTTCGCCGCCCGGCACCAGCCCCGGGTAAATTTGCTGCCCGTCGGGCGTCCGCAGCCCCGACCAGATCTTCTCCACCGCAGCCACCTGTGCGCCCGTCAGGCAATTCGACGTATCCGAACCCTGGCACAGCAGTGTCTCCGGGCGGAACTTGCAGCGCCGCGGATCGTTCAATACGCCATCTTTCACGCCATCGAGTGCATCGCATTGCGCATTCACGGCGTCGGCCAGAATCTTCACCTTGTCCTCAGTCAGATAGCCATCGCCGTCCACCGCCAGCGCGTTCCACAGATGCCCGCCGATATAGTGGTGGGTCCAGTTATTCGCCGGGTCGCCGGCCACGATGCCGTCGAAGTCGTTCGGGTACCGCTGGGCCTCGATCATCGCTTCATGCCCGCCCTGCGAGCAGCCGGTGAAGTATGCGTGCACCGGCTGGGCCGCGTAATAGCGGCTGAGAATCACCTTGTCGGCTTCGGCCATCAGATGCGTCGCGCGGTCGGCGAAGTTTACGATCCGGTCGTAATGCCCCAGCGCCCAATCGCCATCGGTCGTGCTCGAGGCCTGATGACCGGTGTCCGTACTGCTCGCCGCATAACCCTGCAAAAGCGGCTTCACCATCGCCGCATAGCTGATCGAACCGGCAAGCCCGCCGTTTCCGACCGCCACCAGCTTGTGGTTCCATGGCTTCGGCATCCACAATTCAACCCGAACTTCCTTCTCGATCGTCGCCGCAACACGGCAGAACGCGGGCGCCTGGACGATGTTGTTCCCGCGTCCGCCTGGCACCGTGAACGGCCCAGCCACCACCGAAACCGCGGACGTAATCGTAATTGACGGCAGCTTCAATGAGGACAGGCTTTCGCAACTCTGTTGCCCCCACACGGTTCTCGTCATGAAAAGCGTCGAAATCGTAAGAACAACCCGGATCGGAGTCATGAGGATGAGCATATCATCGACAGGCCAGTGAGCGGCCGGGATCATTCGTAATCAATCGCTCCGTTATTCACCGCGGCATCGTAGATGTCACAGGAGCCCGGCGCGCGATTGCCGCTGCATATTGCCACCGATGTCGGCCAGCATCCCGGCTATGTTTTCCGCATCGATCTGATCTGAACGAAACAGCGTTGACGCGCTGTCGCGTCGGTCGTGATCCAGGATCCGGTTCGACGTGATTCATCAAACACAGCCAGAAGTCGAAGCGCTGTTCGCGACAGCAATTCTTTCAGGGCGCCTCGAGGCCATCATTGTCAACTTCCGTTAGCCCGTCATCGAAGCGTACCGCACCGTGCCCGCGGGAGTCGTTGTCGGCGCTAGAGGCGCGAACTCTACCGCAACGGCGGCGTTGAAACCGGAGGACGCCGGTGCTGCGTCGCTTGTTCATAAGCATAGGCCAGCTTGATCAACTGTGCTTCTGACCATGCCCGACCGTAGAATGTCATTCCCACTGGGAGCGTCCCGCCGCGAGAATAACCCATCGGAACATTGATCGCCGGAAAACCTGTCGTCGGCGAAAATACCTGGCTATTGTCGCCGGCTGGAGTATTCAGATCCCCAATCAGCCGTGGCGGATTGCTCCAGGTCGGATAGACGAAGGCATCCAGCTTCAGCCGGTCCATCGTCTTCACCACAATTTCGCGGAACTGTTCCCGATAAGCAGAGTCGGCTCGGCAAGCTTCCGAATCCGGACCATTCTCGGGCCCCTTTTCCGCATCCTCCAGCCGTTTCTGCGTCGAGGGATGGAATTTGCCAGACTTCAGAATCGCCGCCAGATCCGCTACAGGAACCTGCCCGCCGCGATCAGCCAGAAATCGATTCAGGTCGTACTTGAATCCCATGCACGGGCCGGTGCCGGTTTGGCGTTTCACTCCATCCAATCCCTCCACCTTCGCCGGATCGACCACCGTTGCACCAGAACGCCGTAGGGTCTCCAGCGCCGCCATGAAGATCTGGACAATCTCTGGATCGGTTGAGTCCCGCTCGTACGCCTCATGGAGCACTCCGATAACCGCCCCTTTCAGGCCGCTCCGGTCCAGCGACTTGCTGTAATCGGGGATGGCGCGTCCCTTCGCTGCGGCTGTCGCCGGGTCTCTTGGATCCTGCCCCACGATCACCTGAAACACTTTGACTGCGTCTTCCATCGTGCGGGCGATCGGTCCCGCTACGTCGGCGCGCGAGTTCAGAGGAAACACGCCGGCGCGACTGGTGAGCCCCATCGTGGAGCGGATGCCCGCGAGAGACTGATGGGACGACGGTCCGCGAATTGAATCGCCTGTGTCGCTACCGAAACCGACCAGTCCGAAGCTGGCCGCGATTGCTGCCGCCGTGCCGCCGCTCGAGCCTGCCGTCACCCGATCCAGCGCGTAGGGATTCTTCGTGTAACCGGGCAGAATCGAACTGACCGTCTCGACTGGACTGAACGCCCACTCCGCCATGTTCGATTTCGCGAGGACAATCGCGCCCGCAGCCTTTACACGCGCAACCTGGGACGCGTCTTCTCTCGGCAGATACCCAGCAAATGCGAGAGCGCCGTTCGAGGTCTGTAGTCCCTTGGTTTCGAAGTTGTCTTTGACGATCATCGGCACGCAGTGCAGCGGCCCGCTAAGACCAGATTGGGTGAAACGACGGTCTAACTCGTCGGCCTCTCTAGTCGCGTCGGGATTGATGGTCACGATCGAGTTGATCGCCGGTCCATTTTTATCGTAAGCATTGATGCGCCGGAGGTAAGCGTCCACCAGTCCCCGGCACGTCAGCCGCCGGTCCCGCATAGCGTCGTGGACCTGAGTAATGGTTGCTTCTTCGACTTCGAAGGAGCCGGCCGTTTGAGCCTCTAAAGAGGCGCTGGCCAGTAAGGCAACGGCGAATATACGAAAACTCATCCCAACATGATCGCAGACAGCTCGGGCTCAGCTCTCTCCGTGCCATGCGACCTCTTCAGAAACGGAGTCAGCATGGGAGGTCAAGGTCACGTTATGGTCCTCATCGGCCTCGACGGACATCACAACCCGCAAGCGACTTGGGCTCGTTCCTTCGATACCTCCCCAGCATCGATTCCAGCGAGTAAGACAACTATTTCCACACCGACTGGGAAACCCCGAAAACGGTGCCGTTGACCGATCTCGGAGGCTCGACGCGCGCGTTCGCGCGAGCGACTCGGAGGTCGGGCCGTTCCGGCGTGTTGTGCGTGTTCGGTTTGACGTTACCCATGCACGGCGCTTCTCATAAACTCAACGAGGCGTAATGCAAACGCTTTCAATACCGATTGCATTCGAATAGATATCCACGAACAAACGATTACTTGCCGCACGGCACAGGCTTTTAACGGCAGAGCCATCTAGGAGGTTGCTGAAAAAGTCTCTCGCAGGTCGGAGACCTGCGCCACGTGTAGAGCTAAGTCATTGACCTGGAGTTGTGGAGCAGGTCCCCGACCTGCCAATGTGAGCTCTTGAAAGACCTTTTCAGCAACCTCCTAGAGCCGATGCCCGTTGCTGTCAGATGCCAATCCCGAGCAGAACCCTCCATCAGCCTGGCATCGAGATGCAGCATTCGCGCCAGGCCGCGAGCCGCACCCTTCTGTCGGGGACGCTATAAGTGCAGAGAAATGATCTATACTGCGACCATGCTCGATCGCCGCACGTTTCTTCGTACTTCTGTGTCAGCTGCAGCCGCATCGCCATTAGCCGCCTGGGCCGCTCATTCGCCCATTAAGCTCGCCCACCGGGAAGCGAACATGCTGCGCCGGTCTTCGCCTTATGTTTATGAGCTTGCCGCCAGTATACCCGGGCTTTCCGGCGTGGAGGTACAGACGACCCGATCCAATCTATGGGACCGGGATACCGTGCTCGCTTACAAGAAGGAGGCGAACCGGTGGAGAATGCGGACCTGCTCGATGGGAGGCAGTCTCCCGGACGGCGGTACGATCCTAAACTCCGGTCCGGCGGAGGAATCAATTCGAAAGACCATCAGGTCTGGCGAAATCCTAGGCGCGAGTGTGGTCCTAGTTCCCGGATTGAATGAAACTTGCCCCAGGATGGACGACGAGTCGTCGTACGGGCCAGTCGTGGAATTGTTGAAGCGGCTCGGCCCCGTGGCCGACGATGTTGGCATTACCCTCGGTCTGGAACTCTCGCTCGGCTTGGCTGATTACCAGAAGCTGATCGCGTTAGTCGCTCACCCCGCGGTCCGCCCCTATTGGGACGCGACCGGTACGGACCACATGGGGCATCCCGGTGATGGGATCAAGGGCCTCGAAGTTCTGGGAAGCAGCATCTGTCAGATGCACCTGAAGAACGGCAGAAAACTGATGGAGGAGAGGCATTTGATGGAGGTCCATCCAAAACATCCAGAGGCGGGCAGAGCGATGTCCATCGATTGGACGAAAGCTCTCCCAATCATCAAGGCCAGTGGGTTCGAAGGCTGGTTCGCGTTTGAAACCCCGCATGAGAGTCCCGAGGCGTGTGTAGAAGAGACCAAGAAGAACATCGCGTTCGTGATGAAGTATCTTTCTTAGGGTTGCTCGCTGAGCTGTGCTCAGGGCACGCCGGCGTGTGGGCAGCGTAGTGAGCGCAGAATCAAGTGCGCTACCCCCACTACAATCTGCGGATTGTTGAAGGGTTGGGAAGTGAGCGACTTCATCGGGGGGCGATGCTTGCCAGGAGCCAGCACTACACTCTACGGTGTGTGAAAGACAGGCGGATCGTCGGCCTGCAACTAAGGCACCGGAACCAGTAGGGTCTTGCTGATGACAGTCGTGAAACCGTCGATTCCGTCCACCAGGCTCTCCGCGAGCAGTGGCGGCAGGTTCCACAAATGCTCGGCGTTGTTCCACGCCGTTTCGCGGGCCGCGCTCACATCCCACGCCGCAATCAGATCCTCCAGGTGCGATACGTCGGGAAGTTGGTCGCCGGGCAGGCGCACTTCGAGATCTTGCTTGGTCTGGTCGATGAGACCGTCCAGCACCGGGTTGAGCGATGTGTAGTCGTTATACTGAACCGTGCTGTGTTGCGGCACGGTACTGGTGGCCTTGCATGTCGCATCGATTGCTAGACACAAATCGTGATTGATGTGGCCGTTCATTCCCGCCAGCGCAAACTGGACGCGGGTGATCCGGGCGTCGTCGCGGACCGCAAACATTGCCTCCCAGCATCCAGGACAGGGCGCACCAGTAAGCGCGGCCCGGAGAGTGGCGAAGTAAAGCCGCGCGAACTGTACGTCCAGTTGCGCCAGCCACGCCGGGTCAGTGAATCCACCGCCGTTGACCCGGTTCTCGACCGCGTTGGTCACCGCGAGATACAGCGCGTTAAACCATCTCAGCCCGTCCTCATTTAGGCAGAGGCCGTCAATGGTCTGCAATCCTTGCAGCACATCCGGAATTGTCTGCGGCGCGTTTTCGACGGCAACGAGAATGGCCGGGTCGTAGGGAAACATGGCTGTTATTATGCGAGAACCGCGACATACTAGCAATTGCCGTCGCTTAATCCCACGGGTAATCCTGTGGACGGTCGGAAATTATAAAGCTGCGTCACCTTTCGTTCTCTCCTCACCCTTGTCGTCCCTTAGGGAGAATGTTAGCGGGATTGGGGAGCTATCGTGATAAGCGTGTCGGACTGGGTCGAGTAGCCGTTGTAAGTTGCCAGGATGGATTGGTCTCCATTTGCAAGCGTGGATGGAACGACGACGTTGAATCGGAATTCACCGGGGCCAACCAAACCGGCGAATGCGACGGTCGCGCGAACGCCGCCCATGGTGATTTCAGGCAGCTGAGACAAAGTTCCCGACTGAGTGACCGATCCGCTCATCACCGGCGTGCTCGTCGGTCCGAAGCCGTCACCGTAGAGGACAATGGTTTCGCCAGGGGCCGCGGGAGTGCTCGCGCCCGAAAAGAGGGTCGATGGGCCGATGAGGCTGCCATTCAGATGCGTGGCGGCGATGTATGTCCTCCGCCGAAGACGAAAAACGACGGCGCGGCAGCTAGTGCCTGGGCGGTGAAAGCGGCGTTGAGACCGTTTGTTGTCAGAGTGACCTGAACCTGTCCGCTGATCGGACTGGGCGGCGTCAGAATATTGACCTGCGCGGGGCTGACGTAGTAGACGTAAGCGCGCTCGCCGTTCACCATCGCGCTGACGCCGTTGAGCGCGGTGGGCATGGCGCTGTTCACGAAATCGGAAGCGCCCCAGATCCGCTCGAAGCCTACCATGGCGAGGTTCTCACCCTTGATTTCGACCCAGGTGTTGGGCGCGATCAAGGGCTCTCGCTGACGGCGAGGAGTTGTTGACTTCCCAGGTTCAGGATATTCGGAAACGTCGTGGAGACAGTGGTGATTCCCGCCTGTACCGGGACAGACGTAGCGTGAGCGGCAGCGTATACGAAGTCACCGTTGTAAATCTGTAGATAGTTTTCGGGCGCGGTCTCGCGGATCCGGCGGTGGCATCCTCGAGCTGAGCGTGAGCAGGTTGTGATGGCCACGACGGGCGACGGCGCCATTCTTGCATTCGATGATCCATCTGATGCCCACTGCTTTGCGACGGTGGTTCTTCACCCACGCAACCGCACCATGCCACGCGTAACGAAGCCTCCGCACAGCGGTGGTTTGGCGTTGCGACTGGTGAACTCTACCAGCGGCCCCGACGCGGCGGGGGCCAAGAGATCGCCGGCATTGTCACAGCAAACGCGGTAAGGTTGGAAGCAAGGTAGTGGCCAGCGCCCTGGAAAACACGTCAACTGCGTTCGAAAGGTCAGACAAACTTGTGTTGGTCGACGGAAGCATCGCCGAAGCGGCCGCCGCCGCGAAGATCGCCGAAGCGCGACTTGACGAGTCGTACACTCCGATTCCGCTGAGGCATTTAGGTTCTTGTCAGATCGAAGGCTCAAGATGAACGATCAACAAAAGAATGAGCCGCATTCTGGAGCGCGAGATCAAGAGATCCGTGCGGCACTGGATCAGCATTGGGCGGCGTCCGATGCCAGCGATTTTGAAACGGAGCACCGCATCTATCACGAGGACGCGGTGCTGGAATATCCGCAGTCAGGCGAGCGGACCCGCGGTCGACACAACATACAGAACCAACGCGCTAGTCAGCCGAGCAAAAAGCGGTTTGCTATCCGACGAATCATTGGCGGCGGTGATCTTTGGATCACCGAATTCATCCTGACATATAACGGCAAGCCGTCCTACACGGTGAGCATCATGGAGTTCAGGGACGACAAGGTTGCGCGGGAAACACAGTACTTTGCGGATCCATTTGTGGCTCCCGCATGGCGCGCTCAATGGGTCGAGCGGATGGACACATAATCTCGAGGCGCGAGAATTCTCTGACGGCCCCGCCATTTGCGGTCTTCAGCGTGATTATCGAGAACAGAGATTACGCCAGAGAACCGCTAAGTCATGAGTAACGCGGTTATCGGAGAAGTCGAACTGTATGATAAGGGGTATCGTTTGATGGAGGGACAAGAGGTGGAATGGAAACGGTTGGTCCAGTTTGTGCTGTTGGGTAGCAGTGATTTGGAAATATATGCCATCTTGCTGGTACGCGTTTCGCTCGGGCTGTTCTTCGCCATCTCCGGGGCAAACAAATTGTTTGTCGCCGGCAGCAGGCAAACTATGTATGAAACGCTCGTTGAGGCCAAAGTCCCGTTTCCCCACCTCATGACCTATTTCGTGTCGGTTGTCGAGTTCATTGGCGGATCCTTGCTGGCCGTGGGGCTTCTTTCTAGCCTGGCCTGCGTGGCTTTATTGGTCGATATGCTTGTCGCCATCCTGACCACCAAACTTTCCGCCATGCCTAAAGGACTTTCGCCTCTTAACTGGCTCGACAATTTCCTCTATCTTCCGGAAGTCTTGTACGTGCTTTTCTTTATCTGGCTAACTTGCTCCGGTCCGGGAAGGTTCAGTGTCGATTACTGGCTCGCCGGTAAGTTACTGAGGTGATCGATCGACGAAGCAGCTTGTTGCTAGACAAGAGCTTGAACTAGCCCTCCAGAGCAGCGAGAGATTAAGCGTCCTCCTCCTTTCCTTGTCTCAAAAAGGCAAGTTTTGAGAACATCCCTCGCGATGGAACGACAGTCCCCGTCCCATTAAAGAGATGAACACACTCGGCCGGATCTTTCGCCGAACTTCCCGATGATATTCCGGATTTCCGCGAGGCCTGCCGAGCAATTCAGAATCCAGTGAAGCTGGCGTTCAAGGGCAAAGAAACCACCGAGATTTACGACATTCTCATGGAGCAGCTGCTCCAGGCGATCCAGAAATACGATCCGGGCTATATCAAAGGTAAGGTGCAGTTTGCGATGCGCATGAATCTGCCAGGGCCTCTCGGTGCACTTTTCCCGAATTGACGGCCTCCAATAAATGGCGCTCATCTATCGAGTCGGGCGTGTACCTGCCGTTGACGTTTCACAGGATTAATCCAGCTGGGGACCGGGCTTGAGCGGATTCGCGGGCCCTAGCGCGTTTCTCGGGAGTACTCTCTCAAGCTGAGGCGTGTACGGACGCGAGTGTTCTCCGGATGACAAGGCGCACAGGGACATGGTGATTCCCAACAATTCGAGAACATGCCGGACGGTCAAACGCTGCTTGATCTGGCAACTCGAGCTTCAAGCAGCCTTTTTGCGATTAGCAGCGAGTCGCGAGTCAACCAGCGCAACAATTCCGTCGATCACCGGGTGGCTTAAGCCCTTCTGCTTGGCAATCAGCTGCACCAGCATATCGGGGCGCTCGATATAAAGCGCTCCGTTGTTGAGAGCGCGCGCCGCCGAAGCCGGACGAACTAGCGATTGTGCGGCGGCGGCGTATTTGTCAAAAGGCACGAGATCACTAGGGCTGGCGCCCAGCTTCACGCACAGAGCGTTGACGAAATCATAAACGGAGCGCGAGGTATCGAGGTCGCTGTGTACCGCCTCTTGCGCGGTACGTATGCCATCTGTGGTGATGCAGCGATAGTTGCCGGCAAGCAGCATGGCCCATTTCGCCAGCGGCACGAACATAGAATCGTGAACCTTCAGTTTCACCGGTAGTTCGATCTTGCCTTCCGGCGTGTCGAAGCGCACGCCTTCGATGTCTTTCTCGATTTGGCACAGAATTGCGGTGGATTTTTCGTCGTCGAACTTCGCGACTTTGAAGTTGGTTGGCAGCGTCACCATCAGCACGTTGACCGGCTCGTCCGGCGGGCGGATCGCCTGCGGATCCGGACTGTTGAGTGTCATACATTTCGGGTCGAAATTCTCCCAGACTGTAGGATCGGTGTAGGCGGGCTTCAGCGCCTCGTGATCCAGGCCAGGGATACGCCTGATGTAAGGCAGCGGCGGCATATTCATGATCGACATGCACGGCACGCGTGACTGCGCTACTGCGTCGAGCAATTCGCGCACGCCCGTCGTGCGATATTGCGGCTCCTGCATGCACAGACCCACGAGGTCGTAGTCCTTCGGATTGACACCGGCCGCTGGTCCGGCGGTCACCTTGCCGCGCAGCTTACGCGAATCAAGCACGACCGGATCCTTGCGCCCTCGCACCGGCAAGCGCACGCGAAAGCCTTCGGCGTTGATCAGATCGGCCTCCGCCGGCAGGCAGACCAGATGAATTTTGTGGCCGCCAAACAGGATTTTGGAGGCGAGAAGCGAGCCATAGGATGCGCCCATAAGTAAGATGTTGTACGGCATAGCGAGCTGCTCCTTGTGTCTTAATGAAGAACCGTATGTGGTCCGGCGAGAGGCCGTCGCTCTCAAGCCTAACGCGCACGGTCACTCCTGTGCAATCGGGGAAGGCGATGTCGATTCGCACGCGGCGGTTCGGGCCTCCATTTTCAGGCAGCGATTATACTGCACTGATCCATCGGCCTGCTCGCTTCGATTCTCATCTCTGATTCCTGCCGATTTTCGCCTGGTGGCGGCGGAACTGGCCATCGCCATGGTGCTGCTTGCTGGCGCGGGACTGTTGGGCAAGAGCCAGATCCCCGATAGATTATTGGCCTTATTGGTTATACATTCAATCAAAATCTCGTGCATGCGGAACTGACCCGTTGCGTGCCGGTTGTCAATCAACTTCTCCTAATGAACCGCCTTCGCGATTACGCGACACTAGCGTGTCATGAGGTTGGACCACGATTCCGGCACTTATCGAAGTGGGCAAGCGCGCCGACCTGATCCTGGTGGACGGCAGCCCGCTGGCCAATATTAGTGACTTGCGAAAGGTGTCGTGGGTGGTGGCCAACGGCCTCTTATACGATAAGGGAAGCTCTGGCGGAGTATCGGGTTCCACCCATAACTTCGGCGGGCGGGGGTTCGGATCCGTCAATTCCACCGCCACGGCAGCCGAGCCTGTTCAGCAAGGGAAATCCGGAAGCAGGCGCTACTAGCAAATAGGATCACCGGCTTTCCCAAAGCCTCTGGACGCGACAATATTCCAGTCGCGGTCGAGCTTGAGGACGCCGGTGTGTTCGGTATCGTAGTCGGCGCGGCGAATTCCGACATAAAGAAAACCATCGGAATCGGCGTCAACACAAAAGACGCGTCCTGTCGTTTGAGCGTCCTTTGCACCGGTCCACTGACGCTTTGCCAACTCGGTCGAATAGTTGAAGCCGCGAGTTTTCGCGGTCGGCGACGAGGGAGTCCGCCCCACCGCGAGTGTGGCCGGTCTGCAAATACCTGTCCTTCAGGGGCGCCCGCGGATAGGTTCTTGGAAACGCCTAAGCCCGCAGCAACCCGCCTATAGCCTCCCGTGTCCGGCCGAGATCTAGAGACGGCGTCCCAGGAGCGCCAGTGGCATCACAAGACCTCCAACCGGCGATAACAAAGGCCGTTCTGATCGTTGAACGCTATCCGAGCATTGCGGACCCAAAGGGATGTTTCGTTCCAGTGGGTATCGGGAACAATCGAAGGGTTGGAAACGTAGGAGGTTCAGGGAGTGGTCAGATGGGCCGACCTGAAGAACCGAGTAGCCGACGCGACGGCCTCATTCTACGCTCGATAATATCGCAGGAGGGTTCGAGGTTGGCTTCGGTTGCAGTTGAGGGTTGTGCACGCGGCAGTTCGGCGCGGCGTGCGGGGCAAAACGAAGCGAGTCGTGCTTACGCAGCTGCGGCTGAATTCGAGAGCCTGGAGTGGCTTGAGGATGGGAAGCATCCGTTGGACTGGAACGGCCCAACCGGCCGGATTTTCTCCAGGTTTCGCGACGAAGATCTAGATAGGCCGGTAATCGAGCACCTTGAGCGCGTGGCGCGCCGGCATCGAAATCGTATCGCGATTACGGATTCAGAGACCTCTCTCTCTTTTGAGGAGTTGTGGAAAGGCCTCTCCGGGCTGGCCGAAGCTATTGCGACAGAAACCAAGCCGGGGGACCTCATCGGAATACTACTGCCAACGTGTTCGATGTTTCCCCTCGCCATGCTGGCTTGCCTGGCGGCCGGTCGTCCCTTTGTTGCCCTGGATCCTCACTATCCAAGCAACTGGTTGGCACAGGTGTTGCAGGATGCGCGTCCAGCCTTGATCATCTCACGAGATGATGTCCCTGGAGGCGTCGACACCGGCGCGCCAACGCCGCGGGTCATCCATCTGACCGGTTTTCCTCAAGCTGCGCGAAAGGGCTGGCGACCTACCCTACTCGGCTTGGACCAGCCCGCTTGCGTGTTGTATACCTCCGGGAGTACCGGCCAGCCGAAAGGCATCGTCAATAGTCAGCGGAATCTTCTGCAGCGTGTCGCTCAATCCATAAACGCCGCGCATGTCAACGCGGAAGACAGGTTTCTGACGCTGGCGTCGCTGTCCACGATAGTCGGAGTGCGAGATACCATAACCGCGCTGCTCGCGGGCGCCAGCGTTCACCTCCTCGATCCGCAACGCACCGGCGGACGTGAGATTCTGAATTTCATCCGCGCAGAGAGTATTACAATCTTATTCTCGTTCCCCGCGCTATTGAGATCGGTGATCGCCGACAGTAGCGAGCAGGCGGGCAATGCCCTCCGACTGGTTCGAGTCGGTGGAGACACGACACTTTGGAGTGATATCGATCTGCTGCGCGCCTGGCTCGGGCCGGAGCCGGCAATTCAGTTGATTTATGCCGCCACTGAAGCACCGATGATGCAGTGGTTCGTCGATGATTCCTGCCGTGTTGACGACGCGCGAATTCCCATCGGCTATCCACTTCCAGGCAACCGGCTGGCGTTGATCGACGAGGATGGACGCGACACGCGGCCGGGCGAGGTCGGCGAGCTGGTCGTCGCAAGCCCCTACGTGGCGCTGGGGCTTTGGGTCGATGGGCGGTACACCGCCGGCAGCATTGAAAGCATCGGAGCGCCGCTTGGTCGACTTTTCCGGACGGGAGATCTCGTGCGCCAAAGGCCCGACGGGCTACTGGATCGCATCGGCCGCAAGGACAGGCAGGTCAAGATTCGGGGCACCCGCGTCGATCTCGACGGCGTAGAAACCGTACTTCGCCAGCACCCCCTGGTCCGCGATGTCGCCGCCCTGGCGAGGCCTGCGATCAAACCGAACAACGCTGACGGCGAAGTGAGCCTCGTCGCCTATGTGAGCCCTTGCGATGGGGCGCCTGCCGGGGTGCTCGACGATCTGAAAGAGTTAATGCGCTCGGCGCCTCCGTCCATGCGGCCAGGACGCCTCTATCTGATCCACAAGATTCCCCGACTGCCCAGTTCTAAGCCGGACATGCGGGCGCTCATGGCCATGGATTCGGTCAACGTCCAAAACGAGCGCGCCGATATCGCCACTGCGGCCGAAGCCGGTCGGGCGGGCAGTGATTGCATCCCACAGACGGTGGCTCGAGTCTGGCAAGAGGTATTGCAAATGCCCGTTGGCGGTCCGGAGGACGACTTCTTCGACGTCGGAGGCGATTCGCTAAAAGCGATCAAGTTTATACTCGACCTCGAACGGGCCCTAGGCCTCGAGCTTTCATTGACTCTGATCACCGAGACGCCGAAGTTCGCCAGCCTATGCGCGGCCCTGAAAGAGCATCGCACTGCCCGTTACGTGCCGCTGGTTGCGCTGAAACCAGGCGACGGCTCACCGCCGGTGTTCATTGTCCACGGCCTCGGCGGGGATGTTGCGGGACTCTTCCCGATGACCCGACGAATGACCTACCCGGGAGCGGTTATCGGTATTCAGGCACGTGGTCTAGCCGGCAAGGATACGCCGCACGCTAGCGTGGAGGCTATGGCGGCCGAATACTTGAGAGAGGTAAAGGCACGGCAACCCGACGGTCCGTACAACCTGTGCGGCTATTCCTTCGGAGGGCTCATAGCCTTCGAGATGGCGCGGCGGCTTCGGGATTCGGGGGACGAAGTAGCCTTGGTCGGCCTTTTCGATACTATGATGAGCCCGCTGAGATGGCCGTTACGTTCCTGGCTCTCCATCGTGCGCTGGCGAATGGTAAAGTTCGCCGCTGGCGTGATGACGGCGCCCATTCGTACTTGGCCGGCCGCGGTCTGGAAAATGGGCTGCCGTGCCTGCGCGAGACTGCGAGGCTTTTTGAAGTCGGCACCCACGCGTGTTCTCAAGCTTAAGGCTAACGCGCTGATCGCATCGGCGCGGTATCGACCAGGGTTTTATCCCGGGGAACTGACGCTGTTCACTCCGGTCGTGCGAGAACCCGGCTTTCCGTCTCCCCAGACGATCTGGCGTAAACACGCTGGCTCTCTATCCATTGTTGAAACCGCCGGCGATCACTGGACAATGCTCTCCGCGCCCAACGCCGAGTCCACCGCCGCATCCTTAACGCACTGTCTTATCGCGTGCTCCAAGAGAATCCAATCAACTACGCATCGCTGCTAGCAGCACAGCCAGTATAATCAGTCTGATCGCGGGCGGCCAAATGCGAAGCGGTGGCGAGTGCGGCGGCGCCAAAGTTGAGATGTTCGGCTTTTCTGGCGAGTACTGGCGCGCGCTCAAACCGGTTGCCGGAAAGCCGCCACTGACGTAACGCTTGCCACGCGCCATAACGCCCACGGCGGAAGCCACAGCCGCCGGCCTAGACAGCGATGCCGGAACTGGAAAGATTCAGGTGCAAGCCCCCGGGCAACGGGCAGAGAATGCACAGTTGATAAGGGCACACGAACCGGCACGAACGACGATGCTCTATGACCGCACGGGCGACGAGATCACGATCGAGAGCTTGATCAACTCCCCGATCGGGTCTTACATCCATCAGCTTCGAAGCGTAGCAGAACTTGCTGGGGGCAGGATAGCAGGCAGTCGAGTCACTCTTCAACCGTGAAGGCGTAAAGTAAGTCCGCCGCGCCGACCACCAAATATTGCTGCTCATCCAGCAAGTACGTCTCCGGCCCGTTGCTAACGTTCGCCCCGAGACCGGCATGCCACAGGATCTTGCCGTTGGCGGGATCATACGCGATCAGATGCTGCGAATTGTCGCCGGTGAACAGCAGTTTTCCCGCGGTCGTCAAGATACCGGCTGCGCCGACACCGCCCGGGTAATGGTGTTGCCAGACTGTCTTGCCCGTTTTGTAATCGATGGCCCGGAGAGTGCCGCCATAGGAGCCGGCGCCACGTTGCACCGCCCCATATCCTTCGGGGTGCGGATCTGTGTCCGTGAGATAGAAAACGCTGAATGTCTCAGACGTGCCGACGTAAAAAAGCCCCGTCTCTGGATCGAAGCTCGGCGAAGGCCAGTTTGTCGCACCGCCCGAATTCGGCGAAACCAGGACACCATCGGTAGTCGCTTCCTTGGCTGGGTTAGGGATCGGCTGGCCTTTGGCGTCGATGCCAAGCGACCAGTTCATGGTCTCGATCATCGGAGCCGTCGCCAAGTTCTTGCCGTTAGTGCGGTCGAGCAGGAAGAAGTAGCCATTCCGATTGGCTTGGGCAAGCATTTTGCGTTGCTGCCCATTGAACTGGCCGTCGATCAGAACCGGCGTCTGGGCAGCATCCCAGTCGTGCGTGTCGTGGGGCGAGGATTGAAAGTACCAAACCAGTTTGCCGGTGTCGACGTTCAGCGCGACAATCGAGCACGTCCAAAGATTGTCCCCTTTGCGGCTGCGACCTGTTTCCACGGGATTCGGATTGCCTGTCCCGATGTAATAAAGATGCAGCTGGGGATCATATGTGCCTGGCAACCAGGTCATGCCGCCGCCGTGGCGCATGGCGTAGTCATCCGGCCAGGTCTCGGAACCTGGATCACCCTTCTTCAACGGCTCACTCCACCATTTCCATTGAAGAGCGCCCGTCTCCGGGTCGCGCGCCTCGAGGAACCCAGGCACATCCAGCGAGTCCCCGCCCGTCCCGACCATGATGTGATTACCGATGATGATGGGCGCCGGCGTCGAGAAATACTCCTGCTTAACATCAGCGATTTCCACGTGCCAGCGTTCTTTCCCGGTCCGGGCGTCAAGCGACACCAGGTAATCGTCCGGCGTCTCGAAATAAAGCCAGTTGCCATACATGCCGACGCCTCGGTTGCCGACGTGGATGCCGCCCCGGGTCTTCCAGAAGTAATGCCACAGCTGGCGCCCCGAGCGTGCGTCGACCGCCCAAACATTGTCCGGCATTGTGAAGTAGAGAACGCCGTTCACCATCAGCGGAGTGGATTTGATGGTCATGCTTCCAGCGCCAGTCGCAGCCGCTGCCACTCCACCTTCCGGGACGTCCGGGCCTTCCCCACCGATAATCGAGCCTGCAGTGTGTCCCGGGGCCGCCCGATACACCCAGGCCAGCCGCATGTGCTTCACGTTGGACTGATTTATTTGGTTGAGAGTACTGAACCGGCGTCCCGAGTAATCGCCATTGTGAGTGGGCCACGCGTCGGTGGCAGGGCGAGTGAGCAGAATCGGGTCCAGCCCCTGTGCGAGCAGCGTTATCTGCGTGAGAACGAACACGCTCAGAAGAAGTAGACGATTCATTTCAGTGTCACCAGATAAGCTGTCAGGTTATGCATGTCGGCATCGGTGTACTTCCTCAGCATGTCGAGATGCGCCTGGAGGGGATCACGGATTTCAACTCGCGGCGTGTCGCCGTCGCGCGCAAAGGAGCGATATTCCCCGCTTGAATCGATTAAGGCGACGTTGAAATCGTCTAAGTGTTGCAGCTTGCCCTCGAAAGACTGGCCGGAAGATAGGCTGACTTTCACGATAATCTGCGCGGCATCCCGCCCGGCCACCTGAAGACCGCCTGGTGCTGCGGTACGCGGCATCAGAAACTTACCTTGTAGCGTCACCGGATCGTACTTCGAACCAATGCCCTTCAGGTCTCCGGCAACAGAATGGCAGGTGTTGCACTTTCCGGATCCGTTGAAATAGGCTTGCCCGGCTTTTGGGTCCCCGGTTACGATGTCGATTATAGGGTAGACGCCATGCAATGAGGCTGCGCGAATGCCGTTGTGAAGGAACGTGGCGATATCAGAGATCTGCGCTTGCGACAAGGCAAACTTCGGCATGCCTTTGTCGGCGCGGCCGTTCAGAATGACAGGGCCAATCCGTTCGCCATTGTCGTCGTCGAGAACCAGCACGGATCGGAGCAGGTCCGGACCGCTCTCCCCACCTTTGGCGTTGGCTCCGTGGCAGAAGCCGCAGGAGGAGACAAATGCCTTTTGACCTCGCTCCACGGCGGCCGAATCGTATACCGGGTAGCCTCTGCCTGTGAATCCACCGCCTATTCCAGCGCGAGGCGTTTGAGCGGTGAGCGATATGGAAGCCAGGAGAACCAGCGCAACTCCCAACGCAACATTCCGATAAGGCATCGTCGCTTCCAACGAGTTTACCGCTCGCTGGATCCTTTCTTTCCGGCTTCTTCCGCGGCCTTCTCTGCGAGCCGGGCGCCACGAAGGATGTCAACCATCGCATAGTTACCCTCATGACACGCGTACTCGTAAAGCTTTTCCGATACTGCCAAGAAAGTAGACTCCGCGGTCCACGCTCTTGTAAACGTCGAGGGATCGTCGATCGTGAACCTATAGAGGATCGTATCCGGGGAGACACGCGTGAAACGCTCGATCACGTGCAAGTTCTCGCCGGATCCTCTGAACCTGGTCTTGCTGGTGAAATTAGTAGTATCGACCACCAACGTGTCGCCCTCCCAATGGCCGATCGAATCTCCTACCCACTTGCGGATGTTTGACGGTAGATGCGGCCGCCCATCCAAGGGGATGATCCGCAGGTCGTGTATCTCTTCGACAAAGATCATCACAGATTCGGGAGTCTGCACAATCTGATAATTGTTGTTGTACATGGCCGCCAGCATGGGCGGTCCGGCTCTCGCCGAGTAAATGCAACGCTCCTGCGGTGACCGGTCCGCCGGACGATCCGCGGAATGCCTCCGAGCCTCCACCCGGTTCTGCTCCAGGTTCTTCCGCGCCTCTGGTGTCAAGGGAGGGATCCTTCCATCCGGTGGATCGACAATCATGGAGGTCCGCTTGTACCCATCCACTCTTATCAGATGAGATCCCCGATCGTAAAACACGTCGTTGTACGCGCGCTCCACATCAGCTTCGGCGCCTCCGTCGCGGCGATCCATATTGGCCGCTGCGATTCTCTGTTTTTCGTAAGCCGCCGCTTCCTCGTCCGTGAGGGTGAGTCTTCGAGCGAATTCAACGGGACGTTCTAACGGCGTCAGCGTTGCGTTCGTCCAGGTTCCCTGGAGATCAGGGTG
>Ga0210401_10001044_pt1 | contig 33176 bp, 31 predicted proteins | sample IncBWH32MmetaG_FD_150866 | JGI IMG/M metagenome (GOLD analysis project Ga0210401, IMG submission 150866) | Forest soil microbial communities from Barre Woods Harvard Forest LTER site, Petersham, Massachusetts, United States - Inc-BW-H-32-M | ecosystem: Environmental > Terrestrial > Soil >... | reverse complement strand
GCCAAGCGTTGGGTCCTGCACGTGCAGGAATACTCGGTCCTGGCGGCCCGGTCGGTCACCAACCTTTTTAGCCCGCCCTATTACGTTTCCGATGTTTTGGACCAGATGGACATTATCGGCGTTGGATCGCTGCCGATTGTCCTGTTGACCGGCTTTTTCATTGGCGCCGTCATGGTTCTGCAAACGGCCGCACAATTCGAAAGGTTTGGACAGACGGCGCTCACTGCGGACGTGGTGTCGCTCGCTCTGGTCCGCGAATTGGGGCCTTCGATTACCGGATTGCTCGTGGCCGGGCGTAACGCCTCTGGGATGGCCTCGGAATTGGGATCGATGATTGTGACCGAGCAAGTGGACGCCATGCGCGCGATGGGCACCGATCCGATTCGCAAATTAGTAACTCCGCGCGTGGTGGCTACCGTTCTGATGCTGCCCCTTCTCACCGCGATGGCGGATTTTCTGGGACTGATCGGAGGATACCTCGTGTCTGCTTTCACGCTGCGATTGAATGCGGTCACGTTCTGGACGCGGGCGATTGACATCCTGGAGTTTTCCGACCTGATGCAGGGCCTCACCAAACCAGTCGTCTTCGGCTTCATCATTGCGACAGTGGGATGCTATCAAGGATTGAAGGTGAAGGGTGGGACGCAAGGAGTAGGGCGAGCGACGACGCAGGCGGTGGTAACCGCATCTGTTTTCATCCTGGTTTCCAATTTTTTCCTCACGAAGTTAATGTTGTACCTTGCCGGCCACGTTTTCTAACGGGTCCGGTGGCGCGGGCTTCCGCGCGCCGGTTTTGTTATTTCGCCAAACGAAGGATAACCCGCAGGCCGCAGCCTTTGCCACAAACACCCCGCAGGGCTGACATTTCCATCTATAATCATCGCGATGAATGCCCCCGCCGGTTTTAGGGCGGCGTGGACACACCAATTCAGAATGAGCGCGACCCCAGACAGCGAACCTGTTCTCTCCCTCGAAGATGTCAGCATTGGTTTCGACAAAGGCAACGTGCTCAATGGCCTTTCATTTTCCGTCGCTCCCCGCGAAACCAAAATTCTAATCGGCGAAAGCGGATCCGGAAAAACGCTCATCCTGAAATTGGCCGCGGGCCTGATTCAGCCGGATTCGGGAACCGTGCAAATGCTGGATCACGATCTGAGCCAAATGTCGGAAAAACAATTGCTCGCGTTCCGGAGGAACATCGGATTCGTGTTTCAGGAGGGCGCATTGTTTGATTCGCTGACGGTCGCGGAAAACGTGGCCTACTGCCTGCGCGAAGAGCACGTGAACGAGGAAGAGATTGAGCCGCGAGTCCGCGAATCCCTGCGATTCGTGGAAATGGAAGACACGCTGGAAAAATTGCCCGCGGAACTTTCCGGCGGCATGCGCAGGCGCGTGTCCATCGCTCGCGCTCTGGTGACGCGGCCCAGCGTGGTCCTCTATGATTCCCCCACGGCGGGCCTCGACCCGGTAACTTCGCAAACGATCATCACACTGATTCTGCGCCTGCGTGACACGCAAGGAGTCACCTCGATGCTCGCCACGCACCGCTTGCAGGATGCCTTTGGCCTGGCGAGTTACCAGTTTGATGGTCATTCCGGCAAGGTCGTTCCCGTCGCGCATAATGGGGCCTCACGGCCTTCCGGCGCGGCCACAACCTTTGTCGTGCTTCGCGAAGGAAAAGTTTATTTTGAAGGGAGTCCGCAGGAGTTGGCGGATACCCGGGACGACTACTTACGCCGCTTTCTGTTGTAACGTTGAGTCAGTGATACGGGAATTCGATGAGGAGGAGCACCGATGGCGCAACACAAACAGTTGACGTGGACCGAACTCCGGGTTGGATTGTTTGTCCTGGCTGGAGCCGTCTTGCTGGCTGTGGTGATTTTCTATGTGACCGGCGGCAGCGGTTTCGGCCCGAAATACCGGCTGCGCGCGTACTTGCCGGAGGTGGACGGACTGACCCTCGGAGCACCCGTCCGCGTGGACGGCGTGGAGGTCGGGAACGTGGAGAAAATTTCCATTGCCGTCCCCAAGCCTGGCGAGCCGGCATCGAAGGACCGTAACATTGAGGTGGATTTGCGCGTCCAGGAAACCTTCAAAACCTACATCCGCTCGGACTCCTCCGCGGGACTCATTACCGAGGGACTGCTCGGCAACCGCTATGTGGACATCGACCGCGGGTATGTCGGGCGCATCCTCGAGAACAATGACGAAATACCCGGGCGGGAAGAGAAGGCCCTGAAGGAAGTTGTCGAGCGCAGCGCCGACTTGATGGATAACTTGAGCGCGATCTCGAAACAAGCCAGCGCCGTGCTCACGGATGTGCGCAACGGCCGCGGCTCGCTCGGAAAATTCATGGTCGACGAGACCGCCTACAATCACCTCAACAGTTCCCTCGGAAACCTCGACCGCATGATGGCCGACCTGCAGACGGGGAAGGGCACGCTCGGAAAACTTATCACCGACGATGAAATGTATAATCGCGTGGATTCCGTCGCGGGGCGTGTCGACAACGTGCTCGAAGCCGTGCAGAACCAGCAGGGGACGCTCGGCAAGCTGGTCTACGACGCGGGGATTCACGAAAGCGCGAAAAAACTGATCGACAACAGCAATGCTTTTTTTGCGGATTTGCGCGGCGGCAAAGGAACGCTAGGCAAGCTGGCCACAGACGATACCTTGTTCGTGCAGTACAAGCAGGCGGGCGAAAATCTCGCGAATGCCACGGCAAAACTCAATTCCAATGAAAATACCATCGGCAAATTTTTTGACGACCCGAAATTTTACGACAATTTCACGGGGCTGGCCGGAGACATGCGGCTGCTCATGGGAGACTTTCGCAAGGATCCGAAGAAATTTCTACACGTGAAGTTTTCGATTTTCTAGCCAGGCGTGTGAACCGGATGGCCGGACCTCGATTTCTCCAGCGTCCGAAGTGCGTGCGCTGTGTTGTGGTGCCGGCGTCGCGCCGGCGTTTTTGGCGCGTGTGGACGTCGGAAAAATCGCCGGCGAGACGCCGGCGCCACACAAACTCTGGCCACCGAATTGAGCCACTCGGACGAGGTCACACGCATCAAGATTGCGAAGTGATTCAGGGTCTAGTTTGAATCCGGCAGCAGGAAGATCGCGTAGAACGTCGCGGCAAGCGTCATGATGGCTCCCGCAAGAAAGATAGTGCCGGGTTGAAAATGGGCGGCGGAGGAGAGCACAAAATAAAGACCCGCGGCGAGGAACACGCCGACGAAGGACAGCAGGTTCGCGGCTGCGATCACCCCGCCCTTTTCCTCGCGCTTGGGCCGGTGCTGGATCAGGGCGTTGAGAGGGACGGCGTAAAAGCCGCCGAAAAATCCGAGCAAACAAAGATCGATTCGCACCGGCCAGATGCCCAGGCCGTGCCGCGAAACTAGAAATCCGAACACGGTCATTCCGATCCCGCCCACGGGAACCAGGCGCTGCTCGATTTTTCCGCGCGAAAGATAACCCGCCGCGAGGCTGCCCATTCCAATGCCGATTCCCACCGCGGCTTGCAGATAACTGATCTGCGTTTCGTCCACGCGCAGCACGTCGTGTCCGTACACGACGATCACGAATTGCAACAGCGCCGCCAGAAACCACAGATACGTATTGCCCACCACTGCCCAGGCCAGGACACGATCCCCCGCGACGATGCGAAGTTGTCCGCCAAGATCGGCGAACGGATTGGCTCGAAATTTCCGCGCAGGGTCGGCCGCCGGCACTCGCGAAATCCCGAAGCTTGTGAATAAGCCGATCATCGTGAGCCCAAGAAAAATTACGCCGGACCAAATATGGCGGCCTCGAAACGCATCGGCCAGAAAACCTGCGAACATCACCGCAGTGATGGACGCAAGAAAGGTGCCGAGTTCAATGACGCCGTTTCCCCAGGAGAGTTTGTTTTCGGGCAGCAACTCTGGCAGCAGCCCGTACTTCGACGGGCCGAATAGCGCGCCCTGCGTGCTGATCAGAAAAACGGCGGCGGCCTCCATGGTCAGATTTCCGGCGGCCAGCGCGGCTATGGCAAAAAGTCCTACGCCAATCTCAAAAAGTTTTGTGCCGGTCGTGACCGTGCGCTTGCTGTAGCGATCGGCAAAATATCCGCCCACCAGTGAAAACAAAATGAAGGGAATGGCGAACAAGGCGCCGACGAGCAGAATGAAGCGATCGCGCACATCCGGGGGAAAATTGCGCTCGACGATCAAGTAGAAGACCAGGAACTTCAGCCCGTTGTCGTTGAACGCGCCCTGAAACTGCGTAACGATCAGGCTCCAGAAGCCAAGCCGCCAGTGGGAGGGAGGTCCGGGCGCTGTTACATCCGAAACGCCCCCGGTTGGCCTCTCTGTATTCGCAGCCGATGCGTCTTTGGGGACGGTGGACATAAGTTTGCGCGAAGGATCGCCGCTCGGATCCGGCGTCTCCTCCCCGTGATGCGCAGTGTAGACATCGAACGCCCGTCGAGCAAGGCTTTGGCATGCGGCGCGTGTCGTGTAGAATCTAAAACACGCCGGAGTGGCGGAATGGCAGACGCGGCGGACTCAAAATCCGTTGGTCGCAAGGCCGTGTGGGTTCGACTCCCTCCTCCGGCATTAACTTTTTCCAACGCCTATTTCCTGACGGGAAAATATTAGGGGGCTCTTTCGCGACTGGAAATAAAATTTCGGATGAGAGGTTGCGTCATGAAAATTTCTCGGATCGCGGTGATGGCAATGTGTTTGGTTACGCCCCTGCTCGCTCAAGGCCAGACTCCGGCGGGCAAGAACGACAAGGCCGCCCAGGAGGTCATCGCCTTCCGAAATCGCTATATCGAGGCGGAAGAGAATCGCGACATGCCATTTCTGGATAAAATACTGGCGGATGATTTCTTCGCTCTCAATCCGCAGGGCAAACTACTGGATAAGGCGGGGCAGCTGGAAAATTTAAAAAGGCCGGACCGCACGCTCAAGGTGCTCAACCCGCGTGAAACGCATGTGCAATTTTACGCCAACGGGGACGTGGCCATTTTGACCGAACACGTGACCGTCGATGGCACGGATAAGGGAAAGCCCTTCGGCGGAGAATACCGGTTCCTCCGAGTCTTCGCGAAACAGAATGGAAATTGGAAGGTTGTGCTAGCGCAAGGTTCTCCGATGCCGGATCAACCGGCCGCCGCGAAATAGCCTCGCCTGATTTGGTCCCACAGACTTTTCACCCTGAATGAACTGGGGGGCACTCTTTGGAATTACGGCCAGGAAGTAGGGCCGCGCGCGTCAGCCATGACTCACGTTTTTTCCAGAATCTATAATCCAGCCAAGATCAATTGGAAAGCCACAGACTGAAGTCTGCGCTACTTACTTGCTCAGCGCAGTCTCCTTGATTTCCACCAAACCGGCTGCCGGGCGGTCGCGTGCAATCCAGAGAACCGCAAGCGCTCCGAGGCCGGACAAGCAGGCCAGTGGCAGGATCGCCAGCGGGTAACTCCCCGTGGCTTGCTTGATGGACCCGACGATGTACGTGGTGAAGAATCCGGCCAGGTTGCTGATCGCGTTCATTTGAGCGAGGCCCGCGGCTGCAGTCCCTGCGGAGAGCCACTCGGCCGAGAGCGCCCACACCGGCCCTTTTCCGGCATAGATTCCGATCACCGCGAGGCACAGGATGATGATGATCGCGGGCAGGGAATTAAACAGCAGCGCCGACGCCAGGCTTGCCGCGGTGACCAGCAGCGGCAGCGCCGTGTGCCAGACGCGCTCTCCGGTTTGATCCGAGCGCCTCCCCCACAAGACCATCAGAACGGAAGCCAGCGCGAACGGCACGGAATTGAGCAGGCCCGTCTGCATATTGGTGAGCCCGTACGATTTGATGATCTGCGGCTGCCAAATTTGCAGACCGCTGCTGACGGCCGTGCTTCCAGCGAGAGTCACACTCAAAACCAGAACGTACTTGTTGCAGAGAACCCTCCACAAGCCGATCTTGCCCACGCGCTTCGTTCCGCCATCTTCCAATTGCAACTTGCCAATGAGCCAGGATTTTTGATCGGGGTCGAGCCAGCGCGCCCCCGACGGCTTGTCGCTCAGCACGAACAGGCAGAACAATCCCAACAGCACTGCCGGGGCCCCTTCCATGATGAACATCCATTGCCAGCCACGCAGCCCGAGCCATCCGTCGACGCCAAGCAGCGCGGCGGAGATCGGCGACCCCAAAAAACTGGAAACGGGGATGGCCACCGTGAACATTCCCACGATGCGAGCGCGGTATTCTCTCGGAAACCAGTAGGTGATGTAGAGAATTACCCCGGGGAAAAATCCGGCCTCGGCGGCGCCCAGCAGCAATCGCATAGTGTAAAAAGAACCGGCCCCGACGATGAATGCCGTTCCCGCCGCGAGAAATCCCCAGGTGATCATGATCCGGGCAATCCAGAGCCGCGCGCCGACTTTTTCCAGCAGCAGGTTGCTGGGAACTTCAAACAAAAAGTAGGAAAAGAAAAAAATTCCTCCGCCGAAGCCGAACACCTTGGACGACATGTGCAGGTCCTTGACCATCTGCAGCGCGGCAAAACCTACGTTCACGCGATCGACGAAGGAAACGAAATAGCAGATCATCAAAAACGGCAGGAGGCGCCAGGCGATTTGGCGCATGGTTCTGCGTTCCAGGGAGGATAGAGTCGAAGGATCGGCCGGGGCCGTCAACGATGCGGTCCTTTCCGTCTCACTCTGCGTGGAGTTCGGAAGACCGCCACGCCCGTCGGGATTCGCAGGAAGCTCGATTTAATCGGCGGCCGCGGTCGCCACCAGCGAATTGACCACCGCTTCGACTTCGCGCTTTTGCGCGGCGTTCAAAGGCAGCAGCGGCCCGCGAACCGGCCCGCCATAGTAGCCGCGATAATCCATGGCGCATTTCACGCCTGCGATTCCCAATTGCCTCACGATTTTCTTGGACGCCGGCAAAATGCGCCGGTTCAGCTCGCGGGCATTGGCGATCTGATTGGCCTCGACGGCTCGTTGCAATTCGATGCACAGCTCCGGCAAGCAATCGGCGAGCGCCAGGACTCCGCCCACTGCTCCCGACATCAAGGAAGCAAAGAGCGTGTCCGCCGATCCGACCACAGTCTGGAATCCTTCGGGTGCGGCCGCAATGATTTCGCCGACTCGCTGCACGTTTCCGGAACTCTCTTTGATGCCGATAATATTCGGGTGCTCGGCCAGCCGCGCGACGAGTTCGGCTTCGAGCGCCACACCGGTCAGTTGCGGAATGGAATACAGGATCACGGGAAGCTTGGACGCCTCGGCCACGCGCCGGTAGTGTTCGATCAGAGCATCGGGATTCAGCGCCGATTTATAGAAGCTGGGCGTTTTTACCAGCACGGCATCGAAACCGAGATTCGCCGCAGCCTTGCTGCGCGAGATCGTCTCCGGGGTCGACTCTGACCCTACGCCGCCAATCAAAATTCGTCCGGACGCCGCAGCCTCGCGCACGGAGGAAAATACTTGCTCGACTTCGGCGCGCGTGAGCAGGACGGACTCGCCTGTAGAACCGACCGCCACATAGCCCGCCAGCGGAAGGCGATTGTACCGAGCGATGTTTTCGCGCAGGCGGTCGACTGCGATCGCGCCTTCCTCGTTAAATGGCGTCGTAATCGCCGTGAAAATCCCATTCAGTTTCATCCTGAAATTCCTCCCAAAGGCAGTATTTTATGAAGGCACATTAATGATGGCACACCGGCAGTCACGGCTCCAAGAGGAATTCAGCGCCGGTGGCCACCCTGAAACCGTAGTCCGCATATTTAAATTCCGGGGGGATGCTGGAACGCGCCGCGGTCCGTGTCACCTTGATGTGATGGCGCCAGGAACCGCCTCGTGACGCGCGGCGGCTGCCTATGGGCGGCCCTTGCGGATTCCGCTCGGGTGAATTGGCATAGTAGCCCGCGTCGTACCAATCCGCGCACCACTCATGCACGTTGTCGCCAAGATTGTATAGGCCGTAAGGATTTGGATCATACAATCCCACTGCCTCCGGGCCCGATTTCCAGCGCCTCGCGTAATCGGGAAGCTCTTCAGGCGCGCCGTTGCCCCAGGGAAATGTTTCGCCTTCGACGCCGCCACGCGCGGCGCGCTCCCATTCGCCTTCTGTGGGGAGCCGGTAATTCTTGCCAAGGGCGCGGCTCAGCCATTCGCAATAATCGACAGCATCAAACCAGGAAACAGCGACGACCGGTTGCGCGGGATTTGCAAAACTCGGATCCTCCCAGAGCAACGGCGCCGGATGGCGCGTGTCTTGCAAAAAACGCGCGTACTCTGCGTTGGTCGTTTGAAATGCCGCGAGTTCAAACGCATCGACCCACACGCGATGCGCGGGCTTTTCGTCGTCGCGCCCCGCATCGCAGCCCATCTGAAACCATCCTTCAGGAATGCGGCGCATCACTGGTTCGGAGATTTGAGCGCGACGAAAATCGGGGGTAGCCATTTGCGCGCGGCCTCAGCGGTAGCCTGCTGTCGCACGCCGTTCGTGCGAGAGTTCCTCAAGAAGCTTTTCAGCGGAAGGCCTCTCAGGCGGCATGGTAAGTTTCGATTCGATGCGCCTCACGATGCCCGCGGCCGCGTCGTAACGCACGCCCGCATCCAGTGCGTTGCGCCGGCTGAGAAACGCCTCTACAAGCGCAATTTCCTCGGGCGTGAGCCGGTTGGCTCCATATTGGTGCGTGGCAGCCTGAGCCGGAGCATTCCACAGCGGGGCCACGATTTCGAACGGTTTTTCATGAACCACTACGGTGCCTGCAACATAATCGCCGAGCCGCTTGCTTTGCGGGCTGATCCAGGAGCACAGCACGCCGATCCCGTAAGCGAAGGGCAATTGGTCGACGATGCGCAGCAGATTGCGCCCTACCGCGTCAATCGCCGTAATGGGTTGGCCGGAATCCTTGATCACCCGAAGATGCGTCGAACGTTTGCCCGGCGTCTGCCCGTTCCAGATCGATTCGAACAGGATAAAATATCCGTACATCAGCAGAAAATAGAGGAAGATCAGGATCGCAACGATCCAGACGCCTGCCGTCTGAGATCCGGCGAATCCCGCGCTTCTAAAACCCAATCCCAACCCCATGAAAATCAATCCGAGAAGAATCAAAACCGCGCCCTGAATCAACGTATCTATCAGGACCGCCAGGAACCTGCTGCCGATGCCGGCAAGCGGAAATTCAATCGACGTCTGTTCCGGGGTTTCAATGATAAGCTTTTCGCCGGCGGCGGGATCGTAAGCGGTTGGATCTGATGGACTCGAGGACATGGATGATTTCCACTCGATGGCTCGCGAAACGTAAACCGCACTGGCAGCGTCTCGAGCAGCTTGTGGACCGCTCGGGGCGGCGCGGCGTAGCGGCCCTCGATCATGGCGAATTGCAGGAACTGGGCTTATTGTACCGCCAAACGGCCTCCGACCTCGCGACGGTTCGCGAGGATATCACGAGCCGTCCGTTCACGTCCTACCTCAATCAACTCCTGGCGCGCGCGCACAATTTAATTTACATGGGCAAACGGCCGAGGTGGGACAGCATCGTCAGCTTCTACGTGGACACGTACCCGCGCATATTCCGGGAAACGTTTTCGCTGGTGCTTTTGGCGGCCCTGGTCTTTGCCGCGGGAGGAATCGCGGGCGCAGTGGTGACGCTGCGCGATCCGGGATTCGCGCACCAGATCCTCGGCCCGCAGATGATCGAAACCATCGAGAAGCACGAAATGTGGACCCACCCCATCCTGGCCGTAAAACCCCTGGCGGCATCCGGAATCATGACCAACAACATCACGGTAGGATTCGCCATGTTCGCCGCAGGAATCACCGCCGGCCTGGGCACGCTGTGGATGCTCATCACGAATGGTCTGCTGATGGGAGTGCTCGCCGTCGCCACCGCCCGCGCCGGCATGGCCCTGCAACTCTGGGATTTCGTCGCGGCGCACGGAGCGCTGGAACTGCCGGCCATCTTCATCGCCGCCGGAGCGGGTCTTGAGATTGCGCGCGGGCTGTTGTTTCCGGGAATGATGCCGCGCAAGGAGTCCTTGCGGCGAGCGGGCAACCGGGGAGCAAAACTTTTGCTGGGAACGATTCCGCTTCTCGTGGTCGCCGGAGTGATTGAAGCGTTTATTTCGCCGGTCAATATCGCGACGCCGCTGAAGTTCCTGCTCTCGGCCGTCCTGTTTACCGCGCTCGTCCTGTACTTGTGCAGCGGAATGAGGAAGCCAGTCGTGCAGGAACGTTAGGAAAGCGCCAACGATTGTAAGAGAATCAAAAATCTCAAATTTCAAATTTGAGATTTCAGATTTGATTTCAGATTCGAGACTTCCCATTTCAGATTCGAGATTTGAGATTTCGGATTTGAGGCTTCAGATTTGAGGCTTCAGATTTGAGGCTTCAGATTTGAGGCTTCAGATTTGAGGTCCAAAGCCTTCAATTTCAATTGTTAGATTTCAAGCCATCGATTTCAATATTCAATTGCATGGTTTCCAATCTCAAATCTGAAATTTCAAATCTGCGCTTGCAATTCGCGATCCACAAAACACGAACCACAAATTACGAGCTGCCAGCCCTCTCCTCGCATCGCCGTCTCAAATCAGGCTGCGGTCCTTGATATCGAGATACTGATTTACCAGCGAAACGGCCAGCGCGCCGGGCATAAGCTCCATCGCCAGCACGCCTCGTTGTCTAAGCCGACGCAGCAGGAGTTCGCGCCGCTGCACGATCTCAATCGCCGCGACGTAGCGGAACATTTCTTCTTCGGATGCGGGCCGCTGCGCGACCAGTTCGTTCAAGTCGGGCTGGCCTACGGCCGCAAAAAGCACCAGGTGCCGTCGAGTCATCTGCAGCGCGTATTCCACCACGTCCGGCGTGCCCGCGGTTTCGGCGAGATCGGTGATCCACACGATCAGGCTGCGGCGGTGTTGTGCGCTGAGCAGTGCGTGGGCCGCGCGGCCATGATCGGCTTCGTACGGTTCAGCGTGCACGAGGGCCAGAGACTCAACGAGCGAGTGGAGATGCGAGGCGCCGCGCCCGGCATTTTGATTCTGCTGAATTTCGCGGCCATAGGCGAGCAATCCCACGCGATCGCCGGAGTGCATGGCCACCTGCGCGAGCGCCAGCGCGGCGTCCACCGCGTAATCGAGTTTCGATAGCCGCAGCGCCGCTCCCCCGCGCACGATCTGCGCGCGAAGCAGGCGGCCTGCGTCGAGCACAATCCACACCGTCTGGCTTCGTTCCACTTGAAACACGCGCGTGATGAGTTTTGAGCGCCGCGCCGTAGCCGTCCAGCTGATGTTGCGGAACTCATCGCCCGTGCGGTATTCGCGCAGGCTTTCAAATTCGCGGCCCAATCCGCGCAGGCGCCTGCGCCGCCGCTCCATGGCCACCTGGCGAGTGCGGATGAGATACAACGTCTGCTGCTTGGCCTGCTCAAGATTGGGGAGGACGCGCACCGTCGCGGAAGTTTCCGCCACGGCCCAGCGCTCGGCCAGGCGCAAGGCGCTCTGGTAGCGCACATAAAATTTGCCGATCACTAGGTCGCCACGCTGAGCCGGAAAAATTTCATACGGTGCGCTGGCCATCCCGCCGGCCGGAGCGGCGAGTACGAGCACCGGCGGTTCGCGGCGCAGCGCGCGCGAAGTTTCATCGGTCACGCGCGCGAAGACGGGCCGCCGGCCGAAGTTGTGCAATTCAACCGAAATTTTTGATCGCACTCCCAGCGAGGGCGCGGAATGCCAGATGCGTTGGAATTCGAGGTCTCCCGGTTTCGGCAGGCGCATCAAGTCTTGCAGCCAGAGCAGCAAAAACAAGCCATCCCAGATAAACATTCCCGCAATCAGCCGGGGCGTCCACGCTGCCGGAACAACCCACACGAGGCCGATCAGCAAAGCGACAAAAAACCTCGTGCCAAAACCGATCCTGAACCCCCCCGCCGAATGCGCCCGCGCGCTGGCGGCGGCGGGTATGAATGTCGCACCCGAATTCACTTGGGAACCTCGACCGCCGAAAGAATTTCTGCAATGACGGAATCCGCCGTGAGGCCTTCGAGGTCGGCCTCCGGTTTCAGCATCAGCCGGTGCCGCAGGACGGCGGGAGCGGCCGCTTTGATGTCGTCGGGGATCAGAAAATCGCGGCCCTCCATTCCGGCAATCGCGCGCGCTACAAAAAACAAGCCGATCGCCGCGCGCGGGCTCGCGCCCAGCGACAGCGCGGGCCAGTCGCGCGTCCTGCGAATCAGCGCAACGATGTATTGGTACAGCGCCGGTTCGACTCGCACCTGGGCAATCTCAGCTCGCGCCGCGGCCAGCAGCGCCGGGTCGATCGGCTCCAGCGGCACTTGCTCGATCAAATGCGCATCGGTCAGCGTCTCAAATCGTTTCAGAATTGCGCCTTCCTCTTCGGCGCTCGGATAATCGATCCGGATTTTCAAAAGGAACCGGTCCAGCTGCGCCTCGGGAAGCGGGTACGTTCCCTCGAACTCCACGGGATTCTGTGTCGCGAAAACGGTGAAGTTCGGCCCGAGAGAATAGCGAACTCCGTCGATGGTTGCCTGCCGCTCTTCCATGGCTTCGAGCAGCGCCGCCTGCGTGCGCGCCGTGGTGCGATTGATTTCGTCGACCAGCAGCAAATCGGTGAAGATCGGCCCGCGATGGAGCGTGAACTCGCTGGTGGCGAGGTTGAACACGTTCGTCCCAATCACGTCGGCCGGCATCAAGTCCGCCGTGCACTGGATGCGCTGGAATCCGAGCCCGCCAATTCGCGCGAGCGTCTTGACCGTGAGAGTCTTCGCCAGGCCGGGGACGCCTTCAAGCAGGGCGTGCCCTCCGCATGCGAGCACGATCAAAAGTTGATCGACAATTTCCTGCTGCCCGATGATTACCTTGGAGAGTTCGGTGCGAATGTGCGTCGTGAGGCGCGCCAGATTTTCCACTTAGAGTTTCTCCTGATTGGACCGCTTCTTTAGCCCGAACAAGACTTCGTAGTGTTCCAGTGCCTGCACAATCTTCAAGGCATCCGAGCCGGGGAGTTCGCTCCCCCGCGCGGCCCTTTCCGCGCGCTGCAAAGTATCCATAAGCCCTGGCTGCTTCCACCCGAGGCGCTCGCGAACCGCCGCATCCAGCTGCATGTTGGAAGCCGAAGGCGCAAGCCCAAGCCGCCGAAGCAACGGCGTGCGGAATCGCTGGTAGGCCACGCGTACCGCGGCGGCACCGGCATTCGCGCGGCGATACAGGTCGCCGAGCGTATCGACAAATTCGAGCGGCGAAAGGCGCGACGCGGCGGCCGGCGCGTAGAGCGGACCGCTCCTCCGGCTGAACGCCAGCAAAACAAAAACCGCTACCAGGGCCAGTTGAAAGATCGCCCACGGCACAGGTGTCTTCGCGAAATAGGTCCACAGCGATCCGCGGTAGCCATGAAAATATTCGTCCCACAAAACTGTCGTCTCACCGGGACTTGCCCCGGGCCGATTCGCCTGGATGCAGTCGAGGAAAAATGGCAGGTTCCCCTCGCGACTAATTCCGGAGTTAGTGATTGGCGTTGGCGAGGCCCACCAAAGGATACGTCCTCGACCAAGTTTCCAGGTCACCACGATAACCTCTCCTGCGTTGCCGTAAAGCGCAACGTGCGGGCCCTCCCAGATATCCCACCGGCTCATCGCCAACATCGTGATTTTCGGCGCATCGCGAGTGAACGGGCTGGGAGCGAGTGCGGGAAAACTGCGGGCGGCGGAGCCTGGAGTTGTGTCCAAAATTGGTGTGGCCCCGCCGACTCCGACGTAGAGGAACGGAAAATTGCCGGAGTAAATCATCCAGCCGCCCGAACGCACAAAACCCAGCAGTGCCTCCCGTTCCGCCTTTTCCGGAATATTGACGGGGCCTGTGAGAATGAGGATTTTCCCGTCGGAATCCGCCGGCAATTCCGACGGCGGTTTTTCCCATCGCTCGGACTGGTACCCGAGTTGACGCAGCAACAGGTAGGCAGCTTGCGCGCCGCTGTTCGTCGTCGAATACGTGGTTGGAATTCCCTGGCCTTCGGCTTCGTCCGGAGCAGGTGCAAATACAACCGTCGCGACAATCAACAGAAGCAGTATCGTTCCGGCGATGAGCAGAAGTTTGCGATCGCCCGGATCTAGGGAAGATGGCATCCCAGAGTCTCCAGTTGGGTGAGGGAATCGCGAAATTCCGCCTCGGTTGCAGCTTGATAGCCGTACCAGCTTTTTTCCAGGCGCGAGGTGAGCAGGGAAAGCGCCTGCTGCCGCGTCGCGAGCGTCTCCGGCAGGATCAGCTTCGACTTGGCAAGGGCGCGAAGATTTTCGCGCGGAGTCTTGGCGCGATCCGGAGACAAAGCGCCAAGGTCTTGCAGGCGTGCGATGCCGGCCCAGTAGGCACAATGAATGGCCATGCGGTGGTCGCCTCTGCCAGCCGCTTCCCGCGCGGCGAAAATCCACTCCTGCCAGGACCGCGAGGGAACGGCCGCAGCCTGCAAGGCCATTTCCTCGCCTCGCGCCGTGCGGAACCAGCGGCGGAAAATCCAGTAGGCAATGAGGACGGCCGCCGTGCAAATGCCGATCCACAACAGAATATACCCGAGAGAGGCCTGGCCGCCGACCCCGCGAAGGATGCGCACGAGCGCGTTGAAAAGTATTTCGTTGATGCGCGCGCGAAGTTTGTCCCACCAGGATTGCTGCCGGGTGTGCGCATATTCAGACCGGGCTAGAATAGCGTCCAGTTTGGCTCGGGCGGATTCCGTCCGCGGCACGGGCTGTACGGAAAGGGCAGCGGTTTCCGCAGCCAGCGCCTCCAGATAATCCCGCGCCTGATCCAGTTGCTGGCCGCGAAGCGCTGGCTGTTTTTCCGCTCGGACCAGTCGCGAGACGAGCAAATCGGTGGGCACATCGTAATGGCGGCCGCCAGAATCGACAGCCCAGGTTTTGGGAAGGGATTCACGGTACGAGCGCAACGCCTCCGTCGACTTGCGAGCGCTTTCCAGTCCAGTTCTTAGCCGCGCGAGTTCGTTACTGAAAGATTGAGAGTCGTAAGTCGGAAACGCTGTGGACTGCGCCGCGGATTCCACCGCCCCCGCGGTTCCCGCCTGTATCGCCAGGAGGGCGAGCAAAATCGCAGCGAAAAGCTGGAGGCTTCTCGCTAAAACTGAATTGGATCCATCGCACCGTTCAGGACGCATCTCTTCCAAACATGGAGGGCACGCCGCCCGTAATCGGCGGAGGCATGGGATCGGCGCCAATCGCTTGCATCATCATTTGCAGATCGAAAGCCTCCTTGCGGACGCGGAGATCATAATAGAACAGTGCGAAGCCGATTGTGCTGACCGGCGCCACCAGGGCGCTCCCGATGAAGTTGCCGACTTGCATCAGAACCGTCCAGAGAACCATAAGCTGCGTCTGTTTGGCGTTGATCACTATAAGCATCATGAATGGAAATTGAAACACCGCCACTACGCCCCAGATCATCGCAAAATACAGCATGTAGATCATGAACGCGCGGCCGGCAAAATCGCGAGTCAGATCGAAACTGCGCCGGATCGAATCGGAGGGACCAATGTTTTCGAGCAACGCGGCAGGCGTGGCCACGCAGATGCGGCACATCAGATAGATTCCGGGAATGACCAGCGCGATAAATCCGGCCACCAGGATGAGCCCGCTCAGAAACAGGACGCCAAAAATAGTCGCGGCATGGCCGCGAACGCGGGCGAGTGATTCGCGAATGGAAGTCTGCCGGCCCGTGTAAATTTCGGAAACCGCAAAAACCGTCGCGCCAACGGAAAAAAGAAAAGCTACGCCTCCCACAAAGACTGCCACGAGCGCGAAAATCCCGCCGCCAATGGCTGCCGCGGTCATCCCCGCGGGTCGCAGATTCCCGGAAGCGGCGGCCCGAGCAACCAAGGGAAGAAGAGCGCTGGCCAGATTAACGACGAAAAAAAAGGAATAAGGAATCGCGGCGATGCCGACGAACAGCAGAAAATGCCGCCGGTACAAAAAAAACGTGCGATCGAGCAATTCTCCAAGGCTGAGTGGTCGGAGGTCGAGCGCGGCCATAAGGCCTCCTGGCGCCGGGGGGCGCGCAAAGTGTGTGTACTCTATCAAGAATTACCTGTGAGTCAAATAGTCCATGCACCCAAGAAGCACTGGGAGGAGAATGAAGGGCGGCAGTCGCTGCGTGAATAGGCCGCAACACCCCGCCCCTTGAGGCGAGGATCAGCTCTAAAATCTTAGCTGCCCGTCGTGTGAAGTGCTCCGCTTTCCCTACCGTTTCAGCTGGTGTAATCTAAAAACTGAATTGGGGGAATCAGGTTTGGCGCGGGGGTACACGTTCGCCCACGCGCTGTTGAATCTGAGGGGGTCGCGATGAAAATTTCTGCCAGGCTGCTCGCAGTGGTCGCTTGCGCTGGACTCGGTTGCGTGGCGCTGCCTGCCTCGGCCGATACGTTGCAAATGAAAGACGGTCGCGTAATTCAGGGGAGATTTCTTGGCGGTACACAAGCCAGCGTGCAATTTGAAACCAGAGGCAAAATCGAGCTATACAACGTGGACGACATTATTTCCGTCACATTCACGGGCCCGCCGCCGGCTTCGTCGGCTCCGCCTGCAGCGTCCATGGCGCCTCCTCCAGGGCCGCTGCCTGCACCGGCACCCACCCAGTATCCGGCGGCAAACGCGACCAGCATTACCGTCCCAGCCGGAACGGATCTGCTGGTACGAATGATCGACAGCGTTGATTCCGACAAGAACAATGTAGACGATCGATTTCGCGCCAGCCTGGAACAGGACTTTGTTGTCGATGGGGTTGTCATCGCAACCAAAGGGACTGACGTCTACGGCCGATTATCGGAGGCCAAGGAAGCCGGCCATTTTCAAGGGAAATCGCAACTAAAGCTGGAGTTGACCGACATTTTGATCCACAACCGTTTGCAGCCGATTGTGACCGGCGATTACGAAGTGTCCGGGTCTTCGCGCGGTGCGGACACGGCCAAAAAGGTAGGAATCGGCGCTGTGGCCGGAACAGTGATCGGTGCAATTGCCGGAGGCGGCAAGGGAGCGGCGATCGGAGCGGGCGTGGGAGCCGGAGCCGGCGGCGCGGTGCAGGTGATTACCAAAGGCGAACAAGTCCATGTCCCCAGTGAAACGCTCCTCAATTTTCGGATTGAGCAGCCTTTTTCGGTTTCCACCGAGGCCCGGTGAATCGATTTAACACAGTTGCAAAGTGCGATTGTGCGGAAAGAAACGAATTCGCCGGCGAAATAAAGAAACCTCTTGCGCACTGTTGCTGCACTGCGTAAGATACCGCCGGGTCAAGAAGGTGTGGATCCCGTGCCAAAAGAAAAACCAAAAGTAAATATCGGGGAAGTGATTCGCAGTTATCGGGGACAACGAGGACTTTCTCAAGGCGATATCGAGCGGCGTACCGGATTGTTGCGCTGCTATCTTTCCCGCGTTGAGAACGGCCACACCGTGCCGTCTCTCGAAACTCTCGCCAAGATCGCGGAAGCCATGGAAATTGCGCTGGCCGACTTTTTCCCCGGCGCCGAAACGCCCCGCGACCGCGACACTCAGAAAATGCTGGGCGAACTTTCCGAAGACGAAATCCGCTTCCTCTCGGAAATTAAAAAATACAGCACCACCCTTTCCGAGGGCGACAAGCGCCTGGTCCTGGCCATGATTCGCAAAATGGCCACGGTGATCCCGCCGCCCCCGCGCAAAGTCGCATCGCGCCGCGCCGCTTACTAGTTTATTTCCCAAATTAACGACGAGAGAATGCCGCAGGGGTATTTTTGCGCGTTCAGCGGGCGGGTTTCGCCGCGGCGTTGGCGGCGAATCGAGAGTGTTCGACGATGGCATGGAAGATGCGTCCTCGCCCGATCACCACGGCCCCGCTGCGAGCCTCGGCTTCAAATATCAAGCGCCGCCCATTGATTTGCACGAGCCTGGAGACGACCATTACGTTTGCTCCGGCAGGCACCGCCTTGACGTGGTCCACCTCAATGCGCACCCCAACGGTGATGGACCCCTCGGGCAACGCCCGCCGGACCGCATGCGAACTGGCCATCTCCATCAGACTGATCATGGCAGGAGTGGAAAAAACTGCGGGCAGGTTTGGATCCATGTGCGCCAGAGTCCATTCCGGAGGCACAACCCGTTCACAGCGCCCTTCGAGGCCCAACTGAATTTTTGCCGGAGGGTCGCCGGTCATGGCAGGTTCTCTGACCCGGCGGCCGAGGGATTCTTGGCCAGGGACGGTTGGCCCTTCAAAAGGCTCCCCACCACTTCGGTGAGGGTCGTGCCGCACTGCGCCCACAAGCGCCGTTTCAGGCTGCAATAATTTTGCGATCCGGCGAACACATCCGCCATCAGCGCGCGAAAAGTCGGACTGCGTTCAATGAATTGAATCATGCGCGTTGCGACGGCGCCTCCAAGAAATCGCCCGCGGTAGAAGCGCCGGGCAATTCGCGTCGCAAATTCGAGGTCGGTGGAAAATGCCTTGCGAATCCGCGCGGGATATTCCTCGGCTCGGTGCGCGATCAGGGACTCTGCCAGCAACTCGCCCGAGCGCAGCGCATAGTACAGCCCCTCGCCGGTGATCGGGTCGACCCAGGCGGCGGCATCGCCCACCAGCGCCCAATTTCGCCCCACCACGCGGCGTGATGAGAGCGTCTGCTTCTGCGGCGAGGGCAGGACATGGCTGTAGAACCGTGCGCCCTCTCGCGGAATGTTTTCAGTTTCCATGAACGCATGCAGGTGGCGGCGCAATTCCTGGCTGGTGTGTTTCGCCATGCTTCCGCAAATTCCCACGGAAAGATGATCGCAGCGAGGGAAGGACCACAGGTAGCCCTCAAAGTGATAAAGGAATTTTACGCAAATTCCCTCGGCCTGCGCCGGCACAAAATAACCGAGCGTCATTTCCAGGTCGTTGCGCGCCAGGGCACGTGTGCCGGGGAGCAGGGAATTGCGCGCGCCCGCGGCGACGACCACAAAATCCGCCGCAACGCGAGACTCGCCGATTCCCAACGTCGCGCGTTCCTCCGCCGTATCCAGTTGACTCACGCGAGACCGCACCACTCGGCAGCCGGCCGCTTCGGCGCGTTCCAGAAGAAGGCCGTTCAGCACCGCCCGCGAATAAATTACGATTGGCTGATCCAGGGCCAGCAGCGCGCGATTTCCCTTGCTGGAAATAAGTTCGATGGTGCGGATCAGTTTTTTTGGGTAGGGCCCGTTCAGCAGGAAGGGATACGCCCGGATGGCCTTATGCGTGAGGCCGCCGCCGCAAGGCTTCTCCCAAGCCAGGTGTTCATCATAAATAGTGACGTTGTAGCCGGACCGGGCCAGTCTTTCTCCGCACATGGCGCCGGCCGGTCCTCCACCCACGATCGCGATATCACGCATGCAAATGCCTCGATGAAAAGGGCAGAGCCTGGCACAGAACCTGGCGCTGGGAAAGAAAGGCTCAATTGTGCGAGGGACGCTTCCCGCAGCTCGAAACCTCGCCGCGAGTATAACAGAAAATATTGGTGAAACAGGAGCGTGACGCGTAACTGTCACGGACAATCCCCCAACACATAGATGTTTTACTGACGGCGAAGTTTGCCGTGTTTCGCCCGTGCGGCCGGAAAACGCATCGACTGCCTTTTCGCGATCTTGCAGGCCATGGTTCAACTCTTTTGCCTTTTCAAGCCGGCAAGTACCAATCTCAGGAAGTCCTGCCGTGACGGAGCAGTCCTGCTCGTTATTCCTCCCCACGGCATTGAGGTCTCTCAAGAGCGGATAGGCGCAAAGGAAGAAATGACGGCCCTTGGGATTCAAGATGGCGATGCTTTAGCCGATATAAACTGGGATAGCGAGCGCCAGCATCGGTAACGTTTTTAACCAACCCCTTCCAGGGAGCCGGTCCGGTTCGCATTAAATCTGGCTCAACCTATTGAATCTGAGGTAGTTATGAAGGACTTCCGATTGGTCACAGACCTGCGATTACATGCCCAGAATATACAGCATGCGACGGATTTAGCCCCTTACGCTTCAGGTGCCGTCGTTAGTCCAGGAAAGGTGATTGGAGCAGATGAATAAGCGAATCAGCCAAATGGGCGAAGATCCAAGCCGAAACCGGAAATTCAAGGCTGGTTTTACGCTGCTCGAGCTAATGATGGTCGTGACCATCGTTATCATTGTCGCAGGTGTCTCGGTCCCCAAGTTCCTTAGTTTCATCTATAACGCACGATTGCAAGGGGCAGGAAGCGACTTTGCCGGCTTGCTGCAACAGGCGCGAATCCGCGCCGTTCAGGACGACACCTATTATTCAACGTATTTCATTACCTCTGGAACGATACGTGAAGCTTATGTGGACCTTAAAAGGAATGGTGGAACCGGGGTAGATACCCTCGATCCGATGATCACCGTGAATAAGGAAGTCACGCCGGTCGCCGCCTCCAGCGCCCCGGACACCAGCAACCTTTCGGGGCAGTTCTTGCCGGCAGGTTCCACGCTGACCGTGAATGACGGGAATACTTCCACGACGCCGATTATTTTCAGCCCCCGTGGTCTGCCCTGCGCCAGTTTATCTGTTACCGGCGGAACCATTTGCAACAGCGCGGGCGGGGCGACGGCTTTTTGGGTCTTCTTTCAGGACAGCCATACCCATGCCTACCAGGCCGTGACGATAAGCCCGGCAGGCCGGGTTCAAAATTGGACGCTCCAGGGGACCACTTGGGTGAAAGACTAAAGCAAGCCGCAGACGAGGATAAGCACCAATGAGTCCCAAAAGATTTGCGAGGAACACTTGAGACCTAGAACAGAGAGAAGAACAGACCGGGGAATGAGCCTGATTGAGTTGATGATTGCCATGCTGGTATTGGCGGTCGGTCTCGGGGCAGTCACCATTATGCTCACCGGCGCCATGGCCTCTGATAACAAGAACAGCAAGGACATGACCGCCACGCTGCTGGCGCAGATGGTGATGGAGCAAATCAGCGCCCAGCACGTGTACATCACTACCCCGATCACCATAACGGATTGCGCTGGAACCGGCTGGACCGTTGCCACCTTGCCCGGAGCCGTAAACACTGGAAATGGCGCGACACTCAAATCCGACGGGACCATCGACTTCACCCAAGCTTATAGCACCCTGTCCGCCAGCAACTACGCCATGCAATATGTGGATTGCTCCAGCGCGGGCGGAACTCAAACGACCTATGAAGTTCGCTGGAATGTCATGAACATTTCTACAAATACATCAACTCGGATGATCACGGTGGCCGCGCGGGTCTTGCCCTCGAACGCTAGCCAAATGGGCGGCCGGATCTTTGCTTTCCCCGTAACCTTGCGCGGAATCGGCGCGCCATCGGCGGGACAGTGAAAACGAAACTGAGGATCACAGAAATGAAAACCAGGCGTCAAAGCGGATTCACGATGCTGGAGTTGATGCTCACCCTGACCATTCTTTCGATCGTGCTGGCCGTGGTCATCGACGGGATATCGATGATGCAGAAGAGGAACGCGGTCGAAGTAAGCAAAGTGGATCTCACTCAATCGGCGCGCGAATTTATGGACCAGATCGTCAACGACATCCATCAGGCCGGCTATCCAAGTTTCATCATGTTCGATACGGCGTCATTTACGGCGCCTCAGTCGTCCACGGATTGCACCGTGGACTCCAATGTAGCTTGCGGGCTGGTCAGTTTGACATCGTCCGACCTTCAATTTGAAGGCGATGTGGACGGCACCGGCGTGAGCGAAGTTTTTATTGAATTGCGCCCGATTGGGGGCCCTTGTCCCTGCACGATCCGTCGAGGGACGGAGGCGAAATCGGCCTATATGCTGGGAAATCTGCCGGCGTTCTATACCCAGGTCGACAATGTAATGAACACGACCGTATTTACCGCTTCTTTGACCGATGGCACTCCGGTCACGCTTCCCGCCAATCATGGGCTTGGAAATTTAGGGAACATTACCGCCATCGGAATCACCCTGTACGTGAAATCCGCGGACCCGGATCTTCAAACCGGCTTATATCCGATGGTCACCATGGTGGCTTCGGCAAAAATAAGCAACGTCCAGAAATATTAATTAAAGAGAGTCGATCCTAAGTTCACATAGAGGGCCAATTCATGAACATGATCAAGATCACAGCCAGGAACACGGAGCGGGGAATTGCCATGTTCTTTTCCCTGTTTGCTTTGCTTCTGTTAATGGCGATCGCCGGAACGCTGACCTTCATGGCCAGCATCGAAACCTCGGTGAATTCAAACTATCGCCAGGAGCAAATGGCCTATTTTGCCGCCAAGGCAGGGCTCGAGGAAGCCCGGGCGCGCATGATGCAAACCGATCCGAACACGATCAACGCCACGGGCGTGGCGCTTCCCATCGCCGTGCCGACCACCTTGAATACAAGTGTTATCTATATTGTTAACCCCGGCGCTACGGCGAACTCCGTGCAGCCCTGGAGCACTACCAACGCGTACGCGGACGACGAACTTTGCCATGACGGGTATTCCCCTAGCCTTTTCACTGCCGGGCAGGTTGTCGCTCCGGGCGTCCCCTGTACTTCCAACGGGAAGCCGGTGGGCACGTCCGGTGCTACGCCTTTTCTTCCCAGCACATCGACCTGGTACACGTCCACCAACAGCGTGCTTCCTTATAACGGCACATCCTCCGCTCTGCCATATGATTGGGTGCGCATTTCTCCGAAAGTGAATTCTACGGATAGCTATCTGGCAGTAAGCGGCGGAACCGCGACTGTCAACCAATACTCGGTCAACGGGAACGCGCCCAACACTGCCAGCACGCTTGTTTGCTGGGATGGGCTTACCGAACAACCCCTCAAAACCACGGCCACGGATTGCACCAAGATGCTTAGCGCCGCGGGCAACCCGATGAGCCAGGTGTATCTCATCGCTTCATTGGGAGTTAGCCCGCTGGGTGCGCGAAAAATGGTGCAAGCGGAGGTTGCCCTCGAGCCAACCCCTCCGTTCATCTACGGTCTTTACACCACTTCCACGGCGTGCCCTGCTATTTCGTTTACCGGCAATAATCCGTCTACCGACAGCTACACCACGGCAGGCAACGGCACGTATTCGTCCACGCACGCGAACACCGGCGGGGATATCGGGTCGGCAGGCGGGATCAGTGTTGGCAACGGGAATATCGGAGGGATTACTGGGGTCTTGGCGTACTCGGCGGGACCACCGCAAGTGGGTTGCCCAACCCCTGTTTCGCTTGGCCCGAACGGAGCGATGGGCGGCACTGTCGCGTGCCCTAGCGGTAATGCGCTGGCCTGCTATTTACCGACGGCGCCTGTGTTTTCCATTCCGAAGATACCAAATGGGCCAACGAATACCTCCACGAGCCCGTCCACTTGCTCAACGGGCAGTGGTAAAAGCAAATCAACTTATGATTGTCTGGCCCCTGGAACCTACGGCAACATTTCTATAACAAAAGCCCTTACATTGGCGCCGGGCGTTTACAACATCAATAGCCTGTCCATGACCGGGAATGCCCAAATCATTGTAAGCCCGGCGGGAGCGGTGACGTTTAATGTTGCAGGGATAGGCCAAACCACGGCTGTGGCCATCGGTGGGAACGGCATCACCGACGACAGCAACCCGAACGACTTCATAATTAATTATGGCGGAACCGACGGAATCAGCGTCGCCGGAAATGGCGACGTGACAGCCATCCTGAATGCTCCCCAAGCCGCGGTGACACAACAAGGCAACGGTAACTGGTATGGCTCGATCCTTGCCAATACCGCGTCAATCGGTGGAAATGCTTTTTTCCATTACGACAAAGCCTCTGCCCTGGCTCCCTTGAATAACGGCTACTACACCATGATCAGTTATCGCGAGATGTCGTACTAAACGATCGGCCCAGCCACACCCCCAGGCGGCTCCCGCTCCCCCCGCGGGAGCCGCTTTTTTTCTGAGCATCCCTGGCGGTTCAATCTTCACCTCATTTTCTGACTGAAACGCACAAGTAGGACAGGCTTCAGCCTGTCTGGTTTTCCAAATGATTAAAACCAGACATGCTGAAGCCTGTCCCGCGAACGGCCTAACAAGATAAATTGATTTTCCAGCTTTTGAGAAATGCTGCTAGTGGTTCGGAATTTCCACGGCCGCGGTAATCACGCAAATCCAAAGCAAAATTTCCGCCAGTCCCGATATTTTTGCGATTGCCGGGGCGTCCTGCGTTGCTCCCCAGTCACGCGCTTTCCATTGCACGAAGATGTGCCAGAGCAAAGCCAGCGGAACAAAAAAGCCCAGCTTCCAGCGGAAGGCGATGTTGACCAGAAACGTCGTCGCGGTCGATGAAAACAGAAGAAAACCGCCCAGCACCACGATGCAAAAGCCGATCCAATTCCAGGCGAACAAATCGTCCCGCAGCTGCGCCGCCGTTTCTCGCCGCTTTCCCAACCCCAACAGACGCAAGTCCAGCGCCAGATTGGTCCCCAGCCAAATGGATAGCCCTGTGAAGTGAACCAGTTGGGTGAATGGATAGGCCCACAGCGATGTGCGGACACCGGTCCCCCAGGGAGTTCCCTCGAGCCATTTCGCGAAACTCACAAGCATTTCGTACATAGCGGGCTTCCCCTTTTCCTTTCGGAATCGTAAAGTTCTACCGGTCTCGTCCTTGCCGCATCCAGCCGGTCGCTATCCCAGTCCTTCCATCGCCGGAATTTCCGACGCGCTCAATATAGTTACGATCCAAAGAATCAGAGCAATTCCGGCGACGATCTTGGCCCAGTTCGGTATTTCCGGCGCCGCGGACCACTTCGGCACCCCTTGCTGGACCACGACAGCGAACACGATAGAAAGCGTGATCAACGCCAGCTTCCAATGAAATACCCGATCGGGCGCCCAATCCCCTGCGTCCGTTGCGAACATTAGAAATCCGGAAATGATTGCCAGGACCAGTCCCGTCCACGCCCAGGGGAATAATTGCCCGGCTAATTCCGAGAGATTTCTTTTGCGCGCCGCGATTCCCATGACTCGCAGATCCACAACCGCCATCGATCCGATGAACCAAAACATGGTCAGGTAGTGAATGACCGAAATGCTTGCGTACATCCAGCCGGTGCTGCCGAGCGTCTTCACCCATCCCGTTTGTTCCAGTGCTTCCCACATCGCCGTTCCTCCTGGTTGAACGCGCGACTGCCGCGCGCATTCCCGATGCGCAAATCCTGCAGTCCGTTCGCGTGTATTGCCGTAAACGCGCAAGAACAAAATCGGCGGGATTTTGTTCGCACGCCCCAAAAATGAATGCGAATCTTACCTCAAAACAGGCAGAGCATCTTTGAACTAAGTCCCAAATGCAAGTTAAATCGGCACAGAACAAAAGATGCCGCGCGGAAAACCGATCACTCACCAAAATTCCTCGAGAACAGCAAAAAGAAAAAACGCTAGAAACCAAAAGATTTTCGTTGGCAATGCCGGATGGTTCTTGAAGCAGCTGATCCGCAATATTTAGAAGGTTTGGTTGACTAAAGTGGCGACCTTCTTGGCCAGGTCGTACGTGGCGCGCAGGTTTTCGCCGTAGAACCGCACCTTGCCTTCGACTTCCTTGTCGAGCAGGACCTTGCCTTCGCGTGAAGTAATTTCAACTTTTACCTTGATCGAAGTAGCTCCGGCGACCGTGGTGACTTCCCGCTCCTTCTGGCTGCCTTGTTTATAAGCCTCGGGGATCAGATGCAGGATAACCAGATCCGGCACATCCGCCGCGCTGCGGTCGCCGCTGCGATAGACGTGCTGAAACTTCTTGGTCTTGACCAACTGAAGCACCAGGTTTTCGTACATCGAAACGCTTGTATCCTCCGGAAGCAGAAAATCCGCCGGCGCTGCGATGCGTTCAACTTGAATGGCCGATGCGGTCAACTTCTGCGATGGCTGGGAATCTGCTCCGGCCATTCCCGCAGGATGGGGCTGTGCCCAGACGCACGCGGACATCAAGAGGGTGGCAGCTCCCGCCGCGAACAAGAAAATGGACAGAATTGCACTTCGCCCGAGCGGCCTCATGGTTTCTCCCCCTTCGGTCCCGGCGCATCCAAGTGCGGGGAGACCTTCGCGCCCTGCGCAACGAGTTGATTCTTGAGTGCTGTGGCCTTGCCTGCGGATAGCACAAAGATGGCTCCGTGAAAGCCACCATTCGAGTCCATGTATTCCACATCCAGGACATCCACGTTGTGTGAGAAGAGGCTTACGACCCGGCCGCCTCCGTAAGGAATGGCCGCTTTCACCAGAGTGCCGCTCATACCGCCGACGTCCTGCCTGCTTTCCTGTCCTGTAAATACGTCCTGAATGGAAGAGATGGCAATGTCCGCCTTCTTCTTCCCGGCAGTGAATTCCAGCCCATCGGGCAAGGAGGCAAGTGTGCCCTTGGCGCCAGGCTTAATATCCTCCAGGCCGATGACGCACTTGACTCCTGGGATCGGGCTGCCTGAAAGATTCGTTGGCGGCGTAGACTGCCGCCCGAAAGTAGGCGCTGCAGTCGCGGTAAGAACCAGCGCGGCGCCAAAGGCGAGCAGGCCGCCCAGCCACAGCGATCCACGGACAGAAGCCCTCCGAGTGCTCGACGCCTCGGCAATGAGTTGCACTTCACCGGTTTTCATGTCTTCGTGCCCTCTCCGGATCGGATTGGTCGCGCTGGAGCGGCCGGCGAGTGGAGACGGGTCGCGAGCGGACGCCTGAGCCCGGATTTCCGATTTGGACCTCTAGCCCGTGCGCATTCTATATCTCACGCGCATGGAGAACAACAAGGCACAAACGGAGGCGGCATTTCAGCCAGCCCGTGGATGTTCGCTTCGCCTGGGTCAGAAGTGTTTCTTGTAAATCCCATCTGGCTCGCGTATTCTTGTTGCGATGAAACCGCTCCGCCAGGACGCACCAAGCTTCTGTCCGTGTTGCAAATTCCGGGTGTGTGTGCCTGAAGATGCGGGGAGGCTGAAGATCTAGTTCGCGGAATCATATCCCGGCACTTCTTAGACCCACCGCCAAAAAGACATTTGGCCGGTGGGTTTTTTGTTTTTCGGTTGGCCACAATAAAGGAGAGTTCCATGTTCCGAAGCGAGAGTCTGAAGGGGATTGCCCTCAAGATTTTTATTGTTCTGGCGTTTATTGGGCCTCCCGCGACCGCGCGGGCAGGGGAGGGAGATACACCGGCATCGGCGAGCGCTTCAGCCGAGTCGCGCTCTGCCCTCAACGTCTCCGCGCCAGCCGAAAGCCGCCCAAATTCGCCGGCAGCGGCGCCCCATCCCCCCTTGCTGCTCGAATTGCAGCAATTGAAGGAAACTGTGGAGGGGCAATCGGAACGGATCGCGAAACAAGCTGAGGAACTGGAGTCCGAACGCGCGGCCGTTCGTGATGAATTGGATCGAATCGCCAAGCTTGAGATGGAATTGCGCGCACCGTCCAAGGAGGCCGAGAGTTTCCTGGCTTCGGCCCCTCCCACTTCGCCAGCCAGTGGCAAGGGTTCATCAACCGACGCGCCGCTCGAAAGCGCCGGGGCCGCCCCGGCCGCTCAGGTGCAGGCTCCCCCGTCGCAAGGCAGTGTCGACAGGCGATTAGGTGAACTGGAACAAAGGCTGAAAAAACTTGGTCCCCTGTCATTTAGCGGAGACTTCCGCTTGCGCGAGGACGCTTTCTTTGGCGGGCCAAGCGACCGCTCCCTGGACCAGAACCTGCAAAACTACCGGCTGCGCTTCAACGTTGACGTGCAACTCAATGACGACCTCTCAGGAGGATTCACCCTGGCTTCTGGCAACATCAACGATCCCACGTCCACGAACCAGACTCTCACCGGATTCTACGCACGCAAGCCAGTCGCCCTGGACAAAGCCTTCATCCAGTATCATCCCAGGCAATTCAAGCCGCTCAGCTTGATCGCCGGGAAGTTTACCTATCCCTGGTACAACACCGAACTCACCTGGGATAAGGACCTGAGCCCCGAGGGGTTTGGCCAAACGCTGAATTTCGCATTGAACTCCACGCCGGTTTTCAAACGAGTCGCCTTTGTCGGCTTCGAATTGCCTTTTTCCCAGGTAGCCGGCACCTCACTGCAAAACAAGAGTCTGATGCAAACGGCCGTGTATGGCGGCCAGTTTCAAACCGAATGGCGGCTGGCGGACTGGCTGGAGCTAACCGCGTACAACGGCTTCTACAACTTTCACAATGCCGATCCCATGGCGCTGGCGTTGGCCAAGGCGAGCGCCAAGAACCCCTCGACGCCGCTGATCGGCCTCCTGCCGCTCGCGGGAGGGGGAGGAGCCGTGCAGAATTCGGTCATCACCACGACGGCAACCTCGGTGGTAACGGTCAACGGCACGACCGAACCGACGGGAGTTACATCCATTGCCAATGCGCAGTTTTCCTCCAAGTTCGCCTTGTTCGACTCCATCGCGCGCTTCGACGTCAAAACTCCTTCCGAACGCTGGCCAGTCGCGATTATTGGAGACTTCGTGCAAAACACCAAGGCTTGCGCGAATGTCGGGAATATTCTGCCCGCGCCCGCAAACACGGCCACCACACAATTTACTCGCTCAGTGAATTTTTCCTGCGACCCGAACCAGCGGCGCGGCTACTGGGCCGAGGCGGAGGTCGGGCGGATCCTCCAGAAGCACGATTTGCAGTTTGGCTACACGCGTATGTTCATCGAGCGCGAGGCGGTTCTATCCAATCTCAACTACAACCAGATGTATCAGGGGAGCAATGTCACCGAGCACCGCTTTAGCGTGTTCTATACCATCAGAAGCAACGTGATTCTCGATTTCATCGGCCTGTTCGGTAGGCCGCTGAATTTCGGCAACCCGAATCCGCCGATCGACACGCTTAAGCGGCTGCAGTTCGATGTCAACTACGTGTTTTGAAGTTCTTCCGGCAACTCGACCGCGCTTAGTTTTGGAGCGAAGTGGTATGACTTAAAGGACTTCATTCGCGGAATCCTCCGCACGAAACGTGGCGACGTCTGGAAGTTTTATCGCGGAGATCTTCTCAGTGATTATATCGATTCCCAAGGCCGATGACTGTGCAATAAGGGACATTTTTAAACCGGCGCAATTGCTATCCTGACCCGTGTGGTGGTCTTGACCGGAAGTCCCACACCTTCGCTGGAACGCTACACATGTATCAGACCCCTCCCTGATACTCGCTGAAATCAACCGGCGTGGCCGAAAGGTAGACAATCGGATGTCGATGCTAGGCATGACGCCCGTGACGGAAATCCCGTCCCGCAGCAATGAGAACCGCGATCGTTCAGATCTCCATCTAGGCTCTTTACTCGTTGAAGCGGCCTCGGAAACGCGCCTCCCTTCAAATATCCGCAGGCTGCTGCCGAGCAGAGTCGCCATTCTTGGGAATTACTTGCCGAGGCAGTGCGGCATCGCGACTTTCACCACCGACTTGTGCGACGCGATCAGCGCCGAATATGGCGCGACGGAGCTTTTGGCGTTGCCGGTGAACGATACCGAAGAGGGATATCAGTATCCCGATCGGGTGCGGTTCGAGTTGTCCGAAGGCGACTTATCCTCTTACCGCCAGGCCGCCGACTTTCTGAATTTCAGCAAAATTGATCTGGCGTGCCTGCAGCACGAGTACGGAATTTTCGGTGGAGCGGCCGGAGCGCATATTTTGGAGCTGTTGCGCCGCCTGCACATGCCCATCGTGACCACTCTGCATACGGTGTTGCGCGACCCCAATCCCGATCAACGCATGGTGATGGACGAAATAGCCAGTTTGTCGGACCGCATGATTGTGATGAGTCAAAACTCCGCTGAAATACTGCAGGAAGTTTTCCGCGTCCCAGAACACAAAATCGATTTGATTCCGCATGGGATACCTGACGTTCCTTTCATCGATCCTAACTTTTACAAGGATTGCTTCGGCACGGAAGGAAAATTCGTCATGCTCACGTTTGGCTTGCTCTCGCCGAACAAAGGCATCGAAAACGTGATTCAAGCGCTGCCGCGCATCTTGTCGGAGAACAGCAATGTCGTGTACATGGTTGCGGGGGTGACTCATCCCCACATCCGACGCCGTGAGGGCGATCAATACCGGTTATACTTGCAAAGGATGGCGCAGGATCTGGGAGTCGCGGCGAATGTCATTTTTCACAACAAGTTCGTCAGTCCCCAGGAACTGAACGAGTTGATCGGCTCGGCGGACATCTACATCACACCGTACAAGCACAAAGATCAGGTGGTATCCGGAACACTGGCGCGCGCGCTGGGCGCGGGCAAGGCAATCATCTCAACCCCGTACTTGCACGCGATCGAGTTGCTGGCCAATGATCGAGGCGTTTTTGTTCCCTTCGATGATCCGAAAGCGATCGCGGACCGGACCATGGATCTCTTGCGCAACGAGACGGGGCGCCACGCCATGCGCAAGCGCGCCTATCTGCATGCCAGAACCATGGTGTGGAACCGAGTCGCTCAGGAATATATGAAAAGTTTTGAACGAGTGTATAACGAGCGCCTGCGCAATCCCCGGGCGACGTTTTGCGCGCAGAACACAGAAAAAATGTTGAACAGGCTCCCCCCCGTCAAACTGGATCATCTGAATCGGATGACGGATGCGACAGGAATCGTGGAGCATGCCGTCTTTGTGGTTCCGAACTATCCGGAGGGCTACACCACCGATGACAACGCGCGCGCGCTCATCGTATCCGTTCTCCTGGAACATCTCGGAATCGCGGTCCCAACCGGATCAGCCGATCTGGCTTCCCGCTATCTGGCCTTCCTGTGGTTGGCCTTCGATCCTGCGACGAATCGATTTAGGAATTGCCTGAGTTACGAGCGCCAGTGGCAAGAGCCGGGGGGCTCGGAAGACAGCCATGGCCGCGCGCTGTGGGGATTGGGAACCGTACTCGGCAGGTCCAGGGAGAAGGGGCTGCGTGGGGCTGCGGGTCGGCTCTTCGAGCTGGCCGTGCCGGCAGCCGTGAACTTTAAGAGTCCCCGCGCCTGTGCCTTCGCGCTTCTGGGCCTGCACGAATATCTCGACTCGTTCCCGGGGGATCGAGCTGCGCTGAGTGCCGCCGATGTCCTCGCCAATCGTTTGCTCGGTTCGTACCGTGCGCACCGCTCCCCGGGATGGGATTGGTTCGAGAACAGTTTGTCGTACTCCAATGCCAGATTGCCGCAAGCCCTCCTGCGGTCGGGGACCCGCAGCGGAAACGCGGAAATGAAAGCGGCCGGGCTCCAAGCCCTGGATTGGCTGGCAACGATTCAACGGAGCGAAGACAAAGGTCACTTCGTACCCATTGGTTCGCAAGGCTTCTATTCCAAGAAGACCGAGAAAGCGCGTTTCGATCAGCAGCCAGTCGAAGCCTGCGCGGTCGTTTCGTCATGCTTGGAAGCTTATGGCGTGACGGGAGAGAACCGCTGGCGCAAAGAGGCCTGGTCGGCATTCAATTGGTTCCTGGGTGACAACGATCTGCAAGTTGCTTTGTACGACCCCAGCACCGGCGGTTGCCGGGATGGATTGCATCCGGACCGCGCCAATGAGAATCAGGGAGCGGAATCAACAATCTCCTTCCTGATGGCTTTGCTGGAAATGCGCCGGTTGGAAGAGACAGATGGCCTGGAGAAAAAATCGCTATGAGCATTCTAGTTGAGAAATCATCCGACAAATTGCCCGCAAATAAATACGAGGTCCTATTTCACCGCCACCCTGGCAATCCTATCTTGACGGAAAAAGATTGGCCCTACTCCATGAATAGTGTTTTCAATGCGGGCGCCACACGCCTGCCGGACGGGTCGACGCTTCTGCTGTGCCGCGTGGAAGACCGCCGGGGTCTCTCTCACTTGTGCGCAGCGCGGTCGGTGAATGGCGTCGATGGATGGCAGATCGATCGGGAACCGACTTTAATTTCCAACCCTGACTACCCCGAAGAGGTTTGGGGCATCGAGGACCCCCGGATCACCTTCGTGCCGGAACTGCAAAAGTATGCCGTGACCTTTACGTCCTATTCGCGGAGCGGGCCGGGTGTGTCACTTGCCCTCACAGAAGATTTCCGCAGCTTCGAGCGCCTTGGCGTAATTATGCCGCCCGATGACAAGGATGCAGCGCTTCTTCCCCGCAAGATCAATGGGTTTTGGACCTTGATCCATCGGCCCATGACGCCGCTGGGTGCCCACATCTGGCTCTCCTCTTCACCGGATCTGCGCCATTGGGGGAATCACAAACTCATGCTGGAAGCCCGCCGCGGAGCCTGGTGGGACGCGAACAGGATCGGCATGTCACCACCGCCGATCGAGACGCCCCAAGGCTGGCTCATGATTTATCATGGGGTTCGCAGGACGCCTTCGAGTTCTATCTATCGGCTGGGCCTGGCTCTTTTTGATTTGCAGCAGCCGGAAAAGTGCCTGAATCGCGGGGATTCCTGGATCTTCGCGCCCGAAACGGAGTACGAGCATCAGGGAGATGTTCAGGATGTGGTGTTCCCTTGCGGCTATACCATCGGAGCGGACGGAGATACGATCAATCTCTACTACGGAGCAGCCGACTCCAGCATCGCATTGGCGCATGGCAGCGTCCGATCTCTACTCAAATGGCTGGATGCCAACGGTCATTCCGACGGGCATTACGATCGCCGTCACAAATAATCTGAACCCTCTAGTAGCGCGGGCTTCAGCCTGCGGGGTTTCGTCCTTGCAAGGACAAACTCCCGCAGGCTGAAGCCCGCGCCACTTGCCGTCTCCCATCCTCCGCAAGGGAACGCTCACCCCTCTCGCGTGATAATATAAATATGGATTGGCTTGCATACCGCCGCCCATCCGTTTTCGTGCGTGCTGCGTTTCCCATGGGGAAAATTATTTCGCAGGATGAATTGATTCAGGTGACCGCGCGCGAAAAGCGCGCTGGCCGCCGTGTCGTCTTCACCAACGGCTGTTTCGATCTGCTGCATCCCGGCCACGTGCGGTGCCTGGCCGAGGCGCGCGCCCTGGGCGATGTCCTGGTGGTGGCGATCAACAGCGACCGCAGCGTTCGCGGCAACAAGGGGTCCGAACGCCCACTGGTTCCTGAGCAAGACCGCGCCGAGGTTCTTGCCGCGCTGGCCTCGGTGGATTACGTTACGATTTTCGACGAGCCGACTCCTCGCGAATTGATTGCCCGCATGCTTCCGGGCATCCTCGTCAAGGGTGCGGATTGGGCGCCGGACCAGGTTGCCGGGCGCGAGGAAGTCGAGGCCGCCGGCGGACGCG
>Ga0210401_10001042_pt1 | contig 33201 bp, 28 predicted proteins | sample IncBWH32MmetaG_FD_150866 | JGI IMG/M metagenome (GOLD analysis project Ga0210401, IMG submission 150866) | Forest soil microbial communities from Barre Woods Harvard Forest LTER site, Petersham, Massachusetts, United States - Inc-BW-H-32-M | ecosystem: Environmental > Terrestrial > Soil >... | reverse complement strand
CTCCAATGTATCCTGGGCGAGCACGACAGTATCGGGCGACGCCGTTGCCTGGTCAGTCAGCGCTAACAGCGGGTCCAGTAGCAGAGTCGGGTCTTTGAACATAGCAGGGCAGACCGTTTCGATCAACCAATCCGGGACGGTCGCTACCGTAACAATGAGCCTGTTCCCCAGTTCCCTGATCTTAGGAACGAATGGCATACTTATCACCGCACCCCAGCCGGTGAGCCTCACCTTTACGGGAGGACCGGGCCCGAGTTGGACCGCTACAGCTAGTCAGCCCAACATTATCGTTTCTCCAACGTCGGGTGTTGGAAACGCAACCTTACAGATCAGTGCCACGGCTGGAGCCGGCGGAGTAGTAACAATCAACGCGACGGGGGCATCGAATTCTCCACAAGTTATTCAAGTCCAGATAAGCACACCCACGGCGAACGGGCCATTCGGCAGCTTTGACACTCCAGTGAACAACACCAGGGGCGTTTCCGCGGCCATTGCCGTGACTGGATGGGCCCTAGATTCCATTGGTATCACCAAGGTCGACATCTGGAGGGAACCAGTGGGCGCGGAGCCACTCGGTCTGAAATATATCGGTGATGCCATTTTTGTTCCGGGCGCGCGAACCGATGTGGCCCAGGCGTTTTCAACTTATCCCGCCGCTAACGTCGCCGGCTGGGGCTACTTGCTGCTCACCAACTTCCTTCCTAACGCCAACGACGCCAGAGGATCTGGCAATGGGACGTATACGCTCCATGCTTTAGCCCATAATCTGGCCGGAACGACAGCCGATCTGGGAGCGCGCACGATCACGGTTGACAATACGGACGCCACTCTTCCGTTTGGGAACATCGATACGCCGGCGCAAGGTGCTGCCGTATTCGGCAACGCATATGTCAACTTCGGCTGGGCCCTTACCCCCATGCCGGCACTTATTCCCACCGATGGCACAACGATCACCGTGAACGTCGACGGGGTCACGCTTGGCCATCCCACCTACAACCAGTTCCGTGGTGACGTCGCGACCGAATTTCCGGGCTTCGCTAACAGCAATGGCGCAATCGGCTTCTTATACATTGATACGACCAAGTTAACCAATGGACTTCACGCCATCAGTTGGAACGTATGGGACAACGAGGTGCGCGGCAACGGCGTGGGTAGCCGATTCTTCACTGTGCTCAATGTCGCCGGCCAAGCAACGGCGAGTCCTGCCGCACCCAGTGCCGCCGAGGCTAGCCCGCCAACCGCGAGTGAGCTGGTCGAGTCATCGCCGACGGGCGCTTCCGCCCAATTCGCCCGTCGGTTGGCGCCCATCGCCGACGATCTGCTTTCCATTCAGGTGGAGGAAATGGACCTGATTCAAGTGCCGCTCGGAGCGACGACAGGATACCTGGAAGCCAATGGCCAGAGGCAGCCGTTGCCGATTGGGTCCACGCTGCAGGGTGGCGTGTTTTACTGGCAATTGGCGCCGGTCTTTTTAGGCGAGTACGACATGGTATTCGAACGTCCCGGCGCGAGCCCGATCCATCTACGCGTGGTGGTTCGTCCCAAGACGTACTCGGCGGGCGACTACCAGGCGATTCAGTAATCGCCGCCGGCAGCCGATTCGCCGCGAAGTACCAAAACGTCACTATGTTAGAGTTTCCCATAGGGGGGAAAGTGGCCTTGGTCGGCGGTCGTCTGGCGGCGGCAATTCTCAGCAGATATGAATGGCACGACGTCGAAGCCCCAGTGGGTTACGAGGGCAGCAGCAAAATCGAGGCTCTGTTTGGTCCTGGAATCTGGGACCAAATTGCTGGCAAGACGGTTCTGGATTTCGGCTGCGGCCATGGGCGTGAGGCTATCGAGGTTGCCAGGCATGGCGCTAAGCACGTGATCGGCCTTGAGATCCAGGAAGAACATCTGACGACTGCACGGGCGCGCCAGGCTGCCGCCGGAATCGCGAACTGCACTTTCGTTCAGCATTTCGATTCCCAAGCGGACATCATTCTCTCGATTGATTCCTTTGAGCACTTCAGTCAGCCGGCCCAAGTCCTGGAGGAGATGTCGAGGTTATTGAAGCCCGATGGCAAGGTCATCGTATCGTTTGGTCCTCCTTGGTACCACCCCAAGGGGGGCCACTTCCCGCTGTTTGTTTGGGCGCACCTGCTATTGACGGAGAAGTCGCTGATGAAATGGCGCTCAAGATTCAAAAACGATGGTGCGATGCGGTTTCACGAAGTCGCAGGCGGGCTGAATCAAATGAGCATTCGTAAATTTGAGCGGCTGGTAGCGAATGGGCCGTTCCGGTTCGAAGATTTCGAAGCCGTACCAATCCGCGCCGCCCGCAGGCTACATTGCTATCTGACGCGGGAGTTCTTCAGTTCCGTCGTGCGCTGCACCCTAGTCCAACGTTCCCGATCTGGGCGCCGTTGAACGCAGGTCAGCCATGGGACTCAATCGTCCGCGACCGCGGACGGTCGCTTGATCCGAAATCTGCCTTGGATTCGGTAGTCGCCGATACGTCCTCGGCGCCGGTCTGATCCAGAATTGTTTTGGCGGTCTTCACCCAATCCGAATCATCGCAATGAACGGAGAGCAGGATACCACCCCGGCGCACCCGGCCTTCATAACGCTTGGCTTCATACTCGGGAATACCGAGCCCAACCAGGGCGCCGGTGACGCCGCCCAGCGCTCCGCCAACGCCCACGCCGCTCAATAGTCCCATCAGGGGGCCGGCCGCAACGAATAGCCCCAACCCAGGAATCACTAGCGCTCCAGCGCCGACCAGCCAACCAACGATTCCTCCAATGACCGCGCCGGACCCCGCGCCAGCGGCGGTGCCTTCGGGGGCTTTGGTATTTTTCTCCAGTCCCAGGTCCTTAGTGCCCTCGTTCTCCGGGACCAGGATTGAGATGTCCGTGTTGCGAAAGCCCGCCAGTTTCAGCCCGTTGACAGCGTTCTCGGCATCCGCCTGGCTGGGGTAAATGCCAAACACAGCCGTATTCTTTCCCATACGACTCCTTTCGTCTTTCCTTCAATTTCCTATTGTTGCGCCGAGCCCCGGCGAACTCGAATCGATAACATGTAACCTTTAGTGACATCCTCGTCATCAGGATGTTACCTCGGGATAGCTGCAAGTCCGTTACCACTTCCCGGGGGCTGCCGGGCCGTTAAGTTTAGGGCACTTCGAGAGATCGACTGGTTGAGGAACTACCCGATCGGAGGAAAGGTCAGTATTTCTTTCCCAAGGCGGTGCCCCCCACGCGGCGATTAGGCCAACTCGGCGTTCATCAAATTGTTTTGTAACAGACAGGGCCTGAACTCAGTCCAACGTGGGAAGAAATGGATCGCAAAACTCAAGTCGTTATTGCTGAAGATCACACGCTGATGGCGGAAGGCCTACGCAGGCTGTTGGAGTGTGAGTTTGAATCTGTCCAAACGGTCGGAAACGGAAGGCAACTCCTGGACATCGTTGCCGCGTTGAAACCCGACATCGTTTTGCTCGACATCGGCATGCCGCTGCTGAACGGTATCGAAGCCACACGGCGCTTCAGCAAGATTTCGCCGGCCACCAAGGTTGTGATCGTGACGGCCCATAACGAACCGCAATACGTAGTGGAAGCATTTCGAGCCGGGGCTACCGGGTTCGTTTTGAAACGCTGCGCGGTTTCAGAGCTGGTGACCGCGATCCGGCAGGTGCTGGCCGGGCACACTTACGTCACGCCGCTGGTGGCCGATCGGGCGGTAGAAGCGGCCCAGGTATGTTTGCAACCCGGACCAGCGCTTACTTCCCGCCAGCGGGAAGTCCTGCAACTGGTGGCCGAAGGATGCACGGCCAAAGAGATAGCCAACGTGTTGAAACTCTCGGTCAAGACGGCGGTCTTTCACAAGATGGCCATCATGGACAAACTGGGTCTGCGTACGACGGCTGAATTGACGCGCTATGCCCTGGAGCATGGGATATCTACTGCTACGTCCGAGCGCGTGAGTCTGCCGACTGCCAGGCCGGCAAGCCCGGGCGTGACAGTACCTGCTTACGGCCTGTTCGCAAAAAGCCAGTAAAACCACCAAAAAGTCCTGGCAGGCCCACACCACGGAGGCCACACCACGGAGGCACCGCTCCACAATACTGCCGTGCCGGTGAATATTCTGTCGCGCTGAGCATCTATACAGTAGGGTTGCAAACTGCCTGGACCCCTCCATGAAAACAAACTCAGCTAAACCCAGCGGGCTCAATATCAAAGACCTATTGAGACCGCATTTCAAGCTCTTGATAGTGGGCCTAGGGGCGGTAATCGGCGAAGGGGTCGCCGACCTTCTACAACCGTGGCCGCTCAAGATCGTTCTCGACAATGTACTGAAGTCCCGCGACATCCATGGGTGGTTGAACCGGTTTATTCTGTCGACGGTCGGCCAGGACAAACTTGCCATTTTGAGATTCGCCGCTTTTGCGGTGCTGGCAGTCGCGGTGGTGGATGCGATTTGTACATACACCGAGAAATACGTCACCACCAGCGTTGGCCAATGGGTGATGCACGATCTCCGCAGGACGTTGTACCACCACATCCAGCGGCTGTCGCTGGCCTACCACGACCGTAAACAGACGGGTGATCTTATCAGCCGCGTGACCAACGATATCGATGCCATCCAGACCTTTATTTCCTCCGGCCTGCTGGGCGTTTTGGTCAACTGCCTAACGCTGTTCGGAATGGTTGGCGTGATGCTGTACATCAATTGGCAATTCACTTTGATCGCTCTTTCAATTGCTCCCGTCCTCTTTGCCGTCGTCTTTAGCTATACACGCCGGATCAAGAAAGCCTCGCGCGAGGTGAGAAAAAAAGAGGGTGAAATGGTGTCGGTGATGCAAGAGGTTCTGTCTTCCATCCGGGTCGTCAAAGCCTTCGCGCGCGAGGAATATGAAGAACGGCGGCTAGAGGAGGAGAGCCTGGAAAGCGTCGAGATTGCGATGCGGGCCCGCAGTCTGAAGGCCAAGCTTTCGCCGTTAGTGGGGTTGATTGTGGCCGGCGGTACGGCGATGGTGCTGTGGTTTGGAGCCCGAATGGCGTTATCCGGCGCATTGTCGGCCGGCTCGCTGGTGGTCTTCATCATGTATCTGGGAAAGATGTACAAGCCGATGCAAGAGCTTTCGAAGATGACCGATACGTACTCGAAAGCCTCAATTGGATACGAGCGGATACAGGAGGTCCTCAATACGGATGGCGAGATCAAGGATCTGCCGGGTGCAAAGCGAGCCCCGAGATTCAAGGGGAACATTGAACTTGACCATTTGAATTTCGGCTATGAACCTGACCGGCCGGTCCTCCGCGACGTCAGCCTCAAAATCGAGCCCGGGCAGGTGGCGGCGCTAGTGGGACCCACGGGTGCAGGCAAGTCCACCATAATCAGCTTGATCCCGCGTTTCTATGACCCCATCTCCGGTGCAGTGAAGATCGACGGCCAGGACATTCGCCGCTTTCAGCAAAAGTCGCTGCGGCAACAAATGAGCTTTGTTCTGCAGGAAACGCTGCTGTTTCATGGCACAATCTGGTACAACATCGCCTATGGGAAACCCGAAGCGACGAGGTGGGAAATTCTGCGCGCGGCGGAAATGGCTAACGCTCAAGAGTTTATCGAAAAACTGCCGGAAGGCTACAACACCATGGTGGGTGAGCGGGGTGTGACGCTTTCCGGCGGACAGCGGCAGCGCATCGCGATCGCGCGCGCGATCGTACGCAACACTCCCATCCTGATTCTTGACGAACCTAGCTCCGGGCTCGATGCGGCGTCCGAAAAACTGGTATTCGAAGCCTTAGAGCGTCTGATGGAGGGCCGGACCTCGATCGTAATAGCGCACCGGCTGTCCACTATTCGCCGGGCCAATATCATCTTTGTTGTCAAAGACGGCACAATCGTTGAAAGTGGAAATCAGGAAGAGCTCTTGAAGGCCGGTGGCCTATATTCCGAACTCTACAAGATACAATTCAGTATCGAAGAGGAGCCCGAGAAACAGACCGCCGGTCTGGTCTAAACGCTCCTCCGATTGGCAGGGCGCGGCGTGCCACGCTATAGCTTTTTCAATTCCGCTATTCTGGACTCGACCACCGTAGCGTATCTGTCTACAACCTGCGGGCTGTAGCCGCCGGCGCGGAAGGCATCGCGGATCTGATTGGGAGAAAGCTGTGCCAGTAGGTCTCCCATCCAGCGTGCATCGGCGCGCGGAACGTGCTTGCCAATCCAGTCGATTCGAACCCGGCTGAAGTATTCGTGAGGGTTGACGAATACAATGGCGGAGGGCCGGTGGGGCACTTCAAAATCCACAAAGTCGGCGCCAACCCGGTCGATGAACTTGGACTCCTGATACAGTTCGAGGTTCCCTTTAGAGAATTTGCGATCGCGCGTAAGCTTGGCTGCGCCAAAGCTGGCTCCCAGATCGGACACCATGTAGATGCGCTGCAGCTCATCGGAATCTTTATTACGCTCTTCCTGATAAATGGCATTATTCTCGTCTTTCAAGTCCCAATTGTTGATGAGCGCCATCAGTACTCGGAGTCCGTTCCACTCCCGTGTCCCGGTGAAGGGACCATTGCGCCAGTGCCAGACGTCGATCTTCTTCTCACCCTTTAGCTCTCTCTTTAAACGAGTGTCGTAGGAGGTGCCATCGGGGTCGACCAGCGGCGGCCCGCGGTGCAGACGGGCCGGCATCTCCTGAACGTGCAGCACGGGAACAAAGTAGTCTTCGTTGGCGAAGTACCCGACCGCCCAGATCAGCCGTGCAGCGACGGTTTCCGGCCGCGCTTCCGAGCCCAGCTTTACTTTCCATTTGACGCCATTCTCGTCTTCAACATCGAACTTCGGATTGGAGCCCTTGAGATCTTCCTTCAGAAAAGTGAACGTGCCAGGAGGTGCGTGTTCCGCGCCGCCAGGACCGTAGAACAGGTTCAAGGCCCGGATATTCTTGGGTTCCCGCCAAAGCATGGTACGCACAGTTCCGGTAATTTCTGCCTCCGCCCGCCCCGCCTTGGGCTTTTTTTTCGCGGCATGGGCGGCAGGAAGGCATATGAGAACCGCGGCCAGGAATAGCGTAACCCTCTTACTCTTGTTGAGCATACGAATCGTCACCCCGGATTGGTCACCATCCTGTATTAAGCAAAAGCGATGCCACGGTGCACAGAGTGACCCTCGATGGGCGGCCGGTGCGTCTGAGCTTAAGGGGGTGAGGCGTGAAATTGCTGGTGCAACCGGCCGATGGCGCCGCGCCGTTGGTTAGGGCGATTAATAAAGCCAGGCAGCGCGTCGAAGTCGTCATCTTCCGTTTTGACCGAAGCGAGATCGAAAAGGCGCTGGTCAATGCGGTGAACCGAGGCGTCTTCGTGCATGCACTCATCGCCTATACGAATCGGGGCGGCGAAAAGAACCTAAGGAAGCTTGAAATGCGTCTGCTCGCGCAGGGAGTGACTGTGGCTCGCACCGCCGACGACCTGGCGCGCTATCACGGGAAGATGATGATCATCGACCGGCGTGAGCTGTACGTGCTGGCATTCAACTTCACATCTTTAGACTTGGATCACAGCCGCAGTTTTGGTCTGGTGACGGGACACAAGAAACTCGTTGCCGAAGCCGTCAAGTTGTTCGAAGCCGATACCAGGCGCCAGCCTTACGCGGCCGGCCAGCCCACCTTTGTCGTCAGTCCAACGAATGCGCGAAAACAACTTGCGGCCTTCTTGCAAGGCGCGAAGAAGGAGCTCCTGATCTACGACCCGGAGGTGAGCGATCCAGCGATGATCCGCATTCTGGAAGAGCGGGGTAAAGCCGGGGTGGAGATCAAGATCATCGGGCGGTTGACTCGGACAAGCACGAAATTGCTGGTGCACAAATTGGCCAGCATGCGTTTACACACGCGTACCATCATACGGGATGGCGCTCAGGCGTTTATCGGAAGCCAGAGCTTAAGGGAGTTGGAACTCAACGCGCGCAGGGAAGTGGGTCTGATTTTCCGGGATCCGAAGCTGGTCGGCCAACTGATGAAGATCTTCACGGAAGATTGGGAAGCGGTCGGCCGACCCGCCAGTGAACTCGCCGATCAGCTATCGGTAGTGGAACCGGCCACCAAAGTCGCCAAGAAAGTGGCAAAGGCAGTAGCTAAGGAACTTCCTCCGATGGCGCCGGTGGTGGAGGAAGTCGTCAACGAAATGGTGGGCGGGAAAGCGGGCTTGGATTTGGATGCGCAACAAGTGGAGGATGCGGTCAAGGAGGCAGTGCGGGATGCGGTCCAAGATGTGGTGGAAGTTGTAGTGGCGCAAAACGGGAACGGCGCGCATCGGTAGAGGCGTTAGCGCTTATGCGGGTGGCGGATTTCCGGCCAAAATTCCCGGACCACGTTGTTGCCGGCATCGACTCCGAGCATCACGCCGGCCGATGCGGCGCCGCTGGAAAACGTGTGCAGCCGGGCCGGTTGCCAAACTCGCGAAATGAATCCGCTGCCCATGGCTCCTGATATTCGTCCGGTAGCGACGGTCTTCTTTCCAGTGGTCGTCTTGTGGGTGATGACGGTGCTGGTGAGTGCGTATCCCAGCCTCGGCCCAAAACCTTTCTTACCGGAAGGACGGTAACCAAGTTCTTCATGCCGGATCGCGGCCACGGGATATTGAATGGAGTTCTTGATGACATGTTGTCCAAAGGCTGAGCCGACGCGCTTCCCAAAGCCTTTGAAACCCGTGCCCCACTCGTGCGGACTGTTTCGCAGTTGTTGGATTCCTGCGCTGGCGCCGGTACGCACAGCGGCTCGTTTCCCGAATGTATCTTTTACGTACTTCGAGCGGTAAGGGTGTTGAGAGTTTTCAGCGGGTTGCGCCGCCGCGGCAAATAAGAGCAACATGGCTATGAGTTGACGCATGCCATCCAATGCAGATGCAATCGCCTTGCCGGATTCACGATTAGTCACTGATTGCGTTAACCTTGCGTTAACAACCGATGCGCTATAAATTCCTGGTGGATACTTACGAGACCGAAATTATCAAGGTACTGAGTGTCTGGAGTATGTTTGACGACGACGACCTCCGAAGAAGGCCGCGCTCGGATGATCGTCGTGGCCGGAATCTGGTCGAGCACATGGTGCATCAATCCGTCAGCGAGGACTTTTGGTTCACAACCATGCTCGGCATTCAGGTGACGGATAAGCCACTGCCTGCACAGGAGACTCGGCTCGGCTTTATGCAAGCGTATGACCGGAACAGCCGGTTAAGGCTGGCTTCACTTTCAGAAAAGAACGAAGAATGGTGGGAAGGTGAGACTTCGTTTTTCGACGTTCGGCGGACGCGCGTTTGGATCATGACCCGGCGGCTCACTCACACCGCGCACCATCGCGGACAACAAACCACGTTGCTGCGGATGCTGAAGCACGATTTACACAGCACCTACGGGCCAACGGCGGATACCGGAGGACTCATGATGCAACATGCCCCGACCATTTACGCTTATCCAAACGAGAACGTTTTATTGGAAGAGGAAGAACACGCCCGCCGGAAGGCGCCGCTGCCAGGGCCCGGCTCGCATCCTTCGACTGAGAGACCCGAGAAGATGGAATAGGCAGATCAGACTTGCACCATGGAGAATCACATCACGGAGATCAAATGCGCAGGAGATTCATTGCGGCGGTATTGGGGGGCGGTGATAGCCTAACTTCGCGCCGCAGCCATGGACAGAGCGCTGAGGTCGTAATCCAGCAAATTACCGATGCGGTCGAGGCTGATGTCCGCCGGTGGATATTTGGCCATCGTCTGTGAATCGTATGCATAATGTCCCTGGCGGACGAAGACAGTGCTAACCCGGGCTCTCCAGATTTCCTTGATGGCGTGCAGGATCCGCAGCTTATCGTCGACCACCACGTAATGCCCGGCCGGATAGCGCCGCTCGACATCGGCAAGCTCTTGCTCCTTGTGGACGTAAATCAGGACGTTGCCTTGGAACACTTCATAAAGTCCCGAACGATACACCTTGTGCGGCTGGAAGACGACGTCGCCATCCGAGAGTATGACCGCCGGCCCCCATGGAGAGACGTGCTCGACGGCGTCGATCGAGTTGGGAAAGAGACGATTCGCGAAGGGATACTCCATGAGAAAGTAGGAGACCGCCAACAGGTTCGGATCGTGCGGGTAATCGATACGATAGCGCTGGAGAGCTCCCAGATAATCCGCGTAGCCCAGCTCAGACCGTATCGTTTCGAAGAGTTCCCAGTAGCGTTGCGCCCGCTCGGGGCCGACTTTGGAATCCAGATGGCGTTTCAGATCGGCGGTTACGCGATCGTTATCGAGCAGAGTGTTGTCGACGTCAAAAAGAAAAACAATGTCAGTGGAGGGCATATTCTATTGTGAGTGTGCTCGGCTTCCGCGGTCGGCCACGATCATGACTTGCATGTCGCGCGCCAGTCGCACCACCTCTTGCACGACGCTCCTTCCGAATGGTTTTGTTTTCTGATGTTGGGTGGGTCTGGCGATGAACAAGTGCGTGATACCGTTCAAGCGCGCGAACTCCACCAAAGTGCCGGCGACATCTTGGCCCTGCAAGACTCGCGCCTCGATATGCAAATTGCGCGCGAAGTTCAGGTGGCGCTCCAGGGCCTCGCGCTGGGGCAGGTCGAGGTCTCGCAGATCGTTGTCACGGCCGACCGCCACGGCGAAGCAGTCGGCATGCAGATAATCGGCGACACGCTTGCCGCGCCGTATCAGCATGGCACTGGAGGGATCGGGCGTGACCAGGATCAGAATGCGGTCCACGCTGCGCGGCGCCTCGCCCGATTCATCGCCGTTGGGCGTGATCTCCTGAAATCCGGGCGAGTCATAATCGACCTGTCGAATCTCGACTTCGTGCGCGGTTTGCCGTAGCGCCAGCTCGCGTAAAGCCACCAGCGTCGATTCCTGAAAAAAGTGCTCCAGCGCCTTTTGCGCTTTATCGGGAGGATACACGACACCGCGCGCCAGCCGGTTGAGCAGGGCGCGGGGCGTCAGATCCACCATCACCACCTGGTCGGCGCGCTGCATCACCCAGTCCGGAATCGTTTCCCGCACGCGGACTCCGGTAATCTGCCAGATCTGATCGTTGAGACTCTCCAGATGTTGGATGTTCATGGTGGTGAGAACGTTGATACCGGCGCCAATCAAGGTCTCGACGTCTTGCCAGCGCTTGGTTCTCTCCAAACCCGGCACGTTGCTGTGCGGAAACTCATCGACCACGCACACCTGCGGCCGGCGGCGGAGGATGGCGTCGGTATCCATCTCCTCGAAGACGGTACCGCGATAATCGATTTTGCGGCGCGGTATAGTCTCCAGGCCTTCTGTCCTGGCGATCGTATCTAGGCGCCCATGCGGCTCGAAATAGCCGATGACTACGTCCTGGCCGCGGCGCTTCAGCTCCTGAGCTTCTTCCAGCATCTGGTAGGTTTTGCCGACTCCCGCGGCATAGCCCAGATAGATTTTCAGCTTGCCTTGGGGCGGGCGATCGGCCATATGCTAATGAGGAAAAATGCGGACGTCGATGTCATTGGAGCCGCGAATCAACCGGTCCAATGGCGTTCCAGTGAACCGCTCCCACCATCCCTCCCGCGTGCTGTGTCCGACAAAGATCTGTGTGACGCCACGCTCCCTCGCGAACTTGAGGATGGTTTCGATAGCGTCTTCGCCGTCCAAGATCTCGATGTGCGCGTTCGCGGCCCGAGCAATTGCGAGATTGCGGTCGAGCGCGGCCTGATCGTCCGCCGATAGCTCCGGCTGGCCGACATAGGCGACCGTAAGATCGCCATGGAAGCGCTCCGCATTGCGCCTCCCACTCTCGATCATGGCTCCGGCATTGGCTCGCGGAGTGATGCACACTAGGATGCGTTCCTGAGTGCCGAACGTGGACGCGATTCCGTTGCGCTGAAGATAGGCTTCGAGTTGACGATCCACCACATCGGCGGCAAGCAGCAGGGCAATCTCGCGAAGCTCGGATAGTTTCTGCGCCCGGCTGGCCTGGGCTGGATCTGCCTGATCCTCCCCCTCCCGGCCGATGCACATCTCAGGAGGCGCATCCACGACCACGATCTCGTCGGCCGAGTTCAAGAAGCTGCGTGGAACGGTTTGGTCGACCCTTTTTCCGGTGACTTTCTCCACGCGCTCGCGCAGCTCATCGATGTATTGAATATTCACCGAGGAGATGACCGAGATGCCAGCCTGAAGAAGCAGTTCCACGTCTTGCCAGCGGCTGGGATTCGGCGCGCCGGGCGGGTTATCGTAGGCTAGCCCGTCTACCAGGCAAACCTCGGGGTGGCGCTCCAGAATCGCGGGCACATCCATGACGGGGATTCCATCGACGGGCTTGAGGGGAATCACAGGCACCTTGGCCAGCAGCGCTTCGATTTCGTGCGAAGTCTTGGGTTGTAACGCGCCGACCACAACATCCTGCCCGCGCTCATGCCGCCGCCGGCCTTCATCCAACATCCGAAAAGATTTGCCGACGCCCGAGGCATAGCCCAGGAACACTTTGAGCCGGCCGGTCTTTTCGTAAGCCTCTTCGGCCTGTATCTGCTGGAGCAGCTCTTCGGGTGTACGGCGTCGCGTGGTAGCCGGCATGGTTCTTCCACTATTATTATCGATGACCCAGCCAGCTTCGCGCGACAGTATTACAGCTTGACTAACATGGGGCTCGCTTCCACATCAAAGCTCAAGTTTACCCGCAAACTCCATTTCACTCAGCTCGAAATCTTGAGCGACAACAATCCGGCCGATCTGGGCCTCGAATTGGATTCGACGATCTTTCTTGGTGATTTCCGCGGACAAAGGGAACAGATAGACGACGACTACACCGTTTTCCCGCTGGAACACTTCAACCGAGATCGGCCTCACATCCTTTTGCCCCTCGCGCTTCAAGCTGGCCAGGCTCTTCAGGGGTTCACCCAATTTAGTAGGATCGCCTTTGAAATCCCCGCCGGGAATGCCGTAAACAGCAATACTATAGCCATCGCCCTGCAACGTGGGAGGCTCGACTTCGCGCGATTTCAACTCCGCGAGCCGAATCGGGAGAGCGCTCTCCCAACGCAGTTTCAACGCTATTGACTGGGGACGCGACCGTGGGCTGCGGTCGTCGCCTCCGGGTCCCGATAAGACATCCGGCGAGACCTTTGGCCCGCTGCCTTTCGGATCCACACCTACATTGCCGACCGTGCGGGGCTGTCCCATTTGTCCGGCTTCCCTGAGTTGGTCCTCGGTCAGACGGCGCGTTACAACGGCGCTAATCCGCCGGGCCCAGGGCGAGTTGGCGAGAACCTGCTGGGCGTCCTCCTCGGTCCACTGATCGACCGGCTTGCTTTTCCAGACGGGATCTACGGCGATGAGGTGAGCCGCGGTTGCCACCAGACAGAGCGATTGCAGCAGGAAATTACGCATGTGCTAGAACTTCACCATCACTCCAAATGACATCTTCGCCTCGCTACGACGGAGATCCGGGAACCAAACACTTCCGGCTCCGCCTCCACACGCTGCTTGCGCCGCTGCCAGGTTCGCGGTTCCGGCCGTAGCGCCCGAAGAGCAGGTGTAATATTGAGGCAAGCCGTTATTTCCGCCCGGAGGCGTGACTCCACCGCGCCCAGCAAAGTACGGGACATCGGAGTGACGATAACCAACCTCCGCCCACCACGTAATGTACTGTCTGGGCATGTACTGGAGCGTAACCGTACTATCCCACATATGCGCTTTCTGGCCGGGATTTTCCGTGAAGTATGGCGTACCGGAGGCCGCCCAGGCCCCATCGATCGGGGGCAGCAGGGTCAGATAACGGCCGTAATTGCTCATATCTCCGCCGCCCAGCGTGAGGCCAAACAGGTCCTTGTGGAACCACATGCGGTCATAGAGCATCCACCCTATAAAGGATGACCTGTTTGGACCACCAGTGCAGGTAATTCCTCCGCCATATTGGCAACCGGCGTCGGCCGTTAATGAGAAGGCCATCTTCGAAAGTCCGAGATTCTCAGGATTGTTGTAGTAGCGGACCTCGATACTATCATCGGTGTGAATGCGTTGCGTCCTGGGAAGACCCAGATTATCCTGGCCGTAACCGTACTGGTTCCCGACGAACTTAAACCATTCCTTCGGCAGCCAGAGAATCTGTCCTCCCAGACCCGGATGGCCGTTGAACTTGGCGTAGGATTGCCATCCGTTGATGAACCAGGGTTCGATTTTCAGCTTCTTGGTGGGGAACCACTGAACGCGGACTCCGTTGAAAAACCAAGGCGTATTCGATGACACATATGACGGCTGGTAAGCCCAGTTATCAAAATTGTAGTAGCTGAAGAGACCGATATACGACACGAAGATGCCTGCATCGACATTGAGTCCGTGTTGAACGTTGAAGTGATACCCGCCGTAAGCTTCCGACACATACTTGTACGCATTCTGGAGGTCCCACTGGCCGACGCCGCCAGTATTACCCGGCGCAGAGCCAGTAGCCGAGCTGGCGTCATTGCGCGGTGTCGTAGTGGCGAACAAACCCTCCATGAACAGTATCCGGCCGCGAACATTCTCCCAGTGGAAGTCACCGCCGACGCTGGCCTGTTCTATCTGGACTTCGCCGGAGCGGAACGATTCGGTCGAGCCGACGATGGTGTGATCGATCGGCTGGTTGAAATCTTCCATGTAATGCGTATCGAATCGAATTTCTGGCGTGAAGAATTTCGTATCAAGCACGGTATCTTTGGTGCGTGCAGATCCGTTAAGCCAACTGAAGTCGCCGTACGCGAACGGCGTCTGGTTGTCGGCGGCGGGAGCGGCATCGGGGGCTTGCAGGGCGTCCGGCGTTCGAGGTTGTGGCGGTGTCGGAGTTTGCGGAGTCTGCGGCGATGCTGTCGGAAATCCGCCTGCGCCCGATTTCGTCGAGGCGACCAAAGACTCATTCCCGGTGGGAGTCTTGCCGGCTAGCTGCGTTCCGCTAACATCCCTGGATATCAAGGCATCCATCGCGGCCAGGCGGCGCTCCAGCCTCTCAATGCGCTCAAGCATTTCCTTTTCCCGCTCGGTCAGCGGCGCGTTGTTCGATTTCTCGGTGCTTCGGGGCAAGTCGACTGCGAATTGCATCGGAAGCTCCACCTTGGCGGCGTGGAGGCCGTCTACTTCGGCGCGCGCGGCCGACTTCTGGAATCCGTCTTTAATGGCCGCAAACTCATAGGGGCCGGTCTCCAGATTGGTGAACGTGAAGATGCCGTCGGCGTTACTGATTGCAGCGCGATCGGTGCCTTTGTTGAGATTGTGGGCGATGACTTCTACTTCTGCCACCGGCTTACCACTGGACGAATCGCGGGTGATGCCGCCGACAAGGGCAGCCGTAGCCTGACCGAACGCCGGCAGCGGCCAAGCTCCGCAAAGAATTGCAGTGCAAGCTGGTACAACGTAGAGGGCTAGTGAGATGCGTCGCCCTTTTCCCGCCGCGGCAACTGTCCCTGGGAGGAGAACGACCTGGTTCACTTCCCGCACTGCTCTGATGCTGCTCATATTTAATCCTCTCGTAATCCTGAAATTCGAAATCGCTGTTTACGCGGTAACTAGTGGAACGATAAGCTGAGCGACGAAATCGCGAGTACCGGCCAGGGATAAGCGCACGCACCCAAGTCTAAAGCGCAAGGCGTAAAGAAGTAATAAATAACGCATTAGGACTTTATAAACGTTACGTCGAACGCTTTGTGCGATACTGGATCAAACACCCCGTAGTGCCTCAGTTTTAGCCTGCCAAGCCCGCCGGCAATTGCAATTCAGACTGCTGGAACAATGGAGAAACTACATGAACAAACGGAGCATCGTTCTTTCATTCGCCGCCGGGCTGCTAGGCGGTGCAATATCCCATTATCTGTCCCCACAGCTCGTTCACGCACAATCGCAATCGACGATGGAATTCCGGGCCGAACGCTTTGTTTTGGTGAATGATAAGGGAACCGTGCTGGGCACGCTGACTCACGAGGGAGGAAAGCCATCCCTCAAACTTTTCGATGAACATGGCCGGGAGATCTGGAGCGCCGGCGGCCCGACCAATGTGCCGGCTGCACTTCAAGGTCGAACCAGTCTACCGGCCGCGCTTCTCGGCCGATGATTCTCATCGAGATGGGCTGAGTTTATAAACTCCTTACGCCTTCCTTATGCCTTCTTCAGAAGCCTTGTGGAAACATAGGCTGCGAGGTCAGCTCAGAGGGCATGAACATCTACTCGACTTGTGCCGGATGTCTGCTAACGATCAGCGGCTGGGGAACGGTAGCGGCACTAACTGACGATAAGCCTGCAGGCAATGCCGTCCATAGTGCAGCCGTCGCGACTGCGATATCGAAGCGGGGCTTTTTCAAGAATCTCATCCGCGCATATGCCGATGACTGGAAGGGAACCTCGAGCGGGGAGGAACCGAAGTTTCGCGGATATCCCGCGCCTGTTACCAATCCACCGTTTCCATTCGCGGTGTGGCCCATTGGAGGTACGGTATGGATCGGCTATCCTAACGCAACGTCCTATCCTTTGACCACTGCGATTTACGAAAGCAAGCACGGTGACTGGCTGAAGAAAGCAAATATCCAGATCTACGGCTGGGTGGATGTCGGCATGAACATCAGCACTTCCGATCATGGACCTTACGCCAATGCGCCAGCCGCCTACCCGCAGATCGCCGACGCCGTTACATTAGATCAGTACACACTGTATATCGAGCGTGTCCCGGACACTGTTCAGACCGATCACTTTGATTGGGGGTTTCGTCTGACTAATCTTTACGGGTTCGACTACCGCTTCACCACTGCCGAGGGATATTTCAGCCAGCAGTTGTTGAACAATCCCAAAACAAACGGCACCATTGGCAATGTCTACGGTTATGATCCCGTGATGGCTTACGTAGATCTTTATTTTCCAAAAGTAGGCGAGGGCATGGATGTAAGGATCGGACGGTATATTTCGCTGCCGGACATAGAAGCGCAATTGGCGCCGAATAACTACACTTATACACACTCACTTACTTACACTTATGATTGCTATACGCAAACTGGTATCAACGCTACGGTAAAGTGGAGCAATCACTGGACCACTCAAGTCGGTCTGTCGGGGGGCTGCGAATCTTCGCCCTGGTCCCCAGTGGCAAAACTAACGGGGAATGCCTGCCTCGGCTACAGTTGGGCGAACGGTGGCGACAACATCTACATCTGCGCCAATTCCATCAATGACAGCCGATACAGCTATAACAACCTGGCCGCTTATTATGCGACGTGGTACCACAAATTCGGCCAGTCGAAGTGGCACATGGCGTGGGAGAACTGGTATCAATACGAAAGCCACACACCCAATGTTCTCAATCCCAACGCGACGTCCTTGCTGTTGACGAATGCAAATGGAGCGTACTGCAATCGGCCCGATGAACTCACTTGCTTCGCGCCGGAATGGGCTGCGCTGCACTACCTCAATCGACAGTTCGGCAAGAAAGACTTCATCAGCCTGCGCAACGAGTATTTCGATGACCTGAAGGGCCAGCGAACCGGCTTCAAGACCAGATACACTACGCATACGCTTTGTTGGAATCACTGGATCGGAAGCACCGTAGTCTTTCGGCCGGAAGCCAGATACGACCATGCATACGACGCTCCCGCGTACGATTTCGGTCTCAAGAAGAGCCAGTTGATGTTGGCCGCCGACATGATTTGGTTTTACTAAAGCTGCCGGCGGAGGGGACCTACTACACTTGATTAGATAGAGCCGTGAGCAAGAGCCTGCCGTTGATACTTCGTCACGCGATGTACAACCTGCGCGGCGGCTTCTTGATTCGTCCGCTCACAATCGCCTTGGCCCTGGGCTGCGCGGGAGCATTCCTGTCGTGGTTGGAAGAGGAGTTTCCGGTCGCGAGCGCCTGGGTGCCCACCGTTCTATTTCCTTCCCATGCTGACCCGCAGGTCGCCCAGGTGATCTTAGGAGGCATCGCCGCCTCCATCATGACCGTGGTCTCCATCGTATTCGCGATCCTGCTGATGACGCTCACCCTGGCGTCGATGCAGTTCTCCCCGCGCATCATTGTCAGTTTTTCCAGAGACCGCGTAACGCAGTGGACGCTCGGTATCTTTCTTGGCACCTTCTCGTACTGCATGGCAGCGCTTCCGGCGGCCCACTCGCTTCCCCGCCCTTTCGCGCCGGTGGCCACTGTGCTGGGCGCGATGCTGTTGGCGCTGGTCTGCGTTGGCTTGCTGCTATTTTTCATTCACCATATCTCGCAGGCCATCAGCGTTAATCACATCGTTGACAGAATAGCCGAAGACACGGAAGCCATGATCGATGAAATAATGCCCTGGCCGCACCGGCCAAACTACTTGAAGAATGCTGAACCGCTCCGAGCCAACCCGAGCGAGGTGGCCGTTTCGACCCTCATTTCCGGTTATATCCGCTTCATCGATACCCGGCGCCTGATCGCCATTGCGAAGCAGTATCACGTCAGCATCCGCGTTTTGCGCCGGGTAGGCCACTTTGTCCCGGCGGGAATTCCACTGATGATGGTTTCAAAAGGAAACCGACTGCCGCCCGAAGGAACGGCCGGGCTGCTGGCCGCGTTCGACTTCGGCCCCACCAGAACGTTGCAGCAGGACGTTGAATTTGGTGTCCTGCAGATCGTCGATATTGCGTTGAAGGCGATCTCGCCGGCGGTCAACGATCCCACCACCGCCATCAACTGCATCGATCAGTTGAGCCGCATCCTGATCCGTTTCGCATCCCGCGAGCCACCCGAAGATCTGCTGTACGATCCGCCGGGCATTGTTCGTGCCAGTATTGGATGGATCCGGTTCGAGCGCCTGCTGGACGCGGCCTTCGAGCAGATCCGTATGTATTCGAAGACGGACGTGGCCGTTAGCTTGCGCTTACTCCGAGCCCTGGGTGACATCGCCGCCTCAACGCCCGACCTGGAATTCCGCCGGATCCTCGTCGAGCACGGCCGCCGGATAGTAGCAGGCTGCGCCGAAAAGCTGGGCGCAGAAGAGCTGAGCGGGTTGCGCGCTCGCCAGGCCGCGCTGGAGTCTTTCACCGCGATCTCGCAGCCGTAGACAGGAACAGATGGCGGGAAGAATGTGCCTCTGACGACGACCGGCTTCGCCGAAATGTCGCGAGCGGGCGCAAAACATGCTGATCGACGCCGGGAACTCGGCGGCGCTTGATCGCTTACGAAAACCCGCGAGAGCGGGGATAAAACGGATCCGCACACTAGCGGCTAGGTTGACTGCGCAGCGCCAATGCGAGAGTCTCTATTGAGGGAGAAATATTGATGCCACGTAGACGTCGAATGACTGGTTTTCTTGCAGTGAGCGTGATTGCAGCCGGATTTGCAGGAGGGAGCGCATACGCGGCCTCTTCTGATACGCAGCCGGCCAACGATGCGCCGAACCCGTATCGAACGATTGAACACTGGGCCAAGTTGCCGGACGGAAGAAAGATGGGGTCGAACAGTGCCGTCGACATCGATAAAGATGGAAAGTCCGTTTGGGTGGCTGAGCGCTGCGGCGCCAACAGTTGTCTTGATCGGGCTACCGGGCAGATCAAGAATATAGACACGGTCTTCAAGTTCGACACAGATGGCAACGTGCTGAAGAGCTTCGGCGCCGGCATGTTCATCGCGCCCCATGGCATCTATGTCGACAAAGACGACAACATTTGGATCACGGACTACCAGGACAATGCGCCGCTGCCGGAGGGTGGCCGCGGGCGTGGAGCAGGGCGTGGCGCTCCGCCGGCCGGGCCGATCGGTCCTCGGCCAGGCGCAACCAAGGGCAACCAGGTGTTCAAGTTCAGCAGCGACGGAAAACTGCTGATGACGATCGGGAAGCCCGGCGGCGCGGCGGATCCGGAGTGCTGCTACGCGCCCGATGATGTGACCGTTGCCAAGAACGGCGATGTCTTTATCTCCGAGGGCCACGGAGCGGGCAATAACGTCATCTTCAAATTCAGCAAGGATGGAAAGCTCATCAAGAGCTGGGGAAAACTCGGGACTGGGCCCGGGGAGTTCGATCAGCCGCACTCGCTGGCATTCGACTCTAAAGGACGTCTCTACGTAGCCGACCGGAATAACAACCGGATTCAGGTCTTTGACCAGGACGGTAACTTCATTTCCGAGATGCGGCAGTTCAGCCGGCCGAGCGGAGTCTTCATCGACAAGCACGACAATATTTATGTAGCGGATTCGGAATCGGAGTCGGTCTCCAGGAATCACGACGGCTGGAAGCGCGGCATCCGGATGGGCAGCCTGAAGGACGGCAAGGTGACCGCGTTCATCCCTGACCCTAACGAGAAGGCCACTGGGACGAGCGCTGCCGAAGGTGTGGCCGTCGACGCGAAGGGCAACATTTACGGCGCTGAAGTTGGCCCGCAGGACGTCAAGAAATACGTGAAGAAATAATCGAAATGGGAAATTTGTGAGCGGCATGTCGATCCTCGCAGTCGCGCTCGCGCTCTCGCCGGCATTTGCGCTCGCACAGTCCTCTGGCGGCAGCGTTCCTGACGGGTTTATTTTTACAGCCGCGGGCGACCTCATCTCACCTAAGCCGTTCAATCTTTCGACCGATCAGGCCCTGGCCCGTATCGCCGAGCTGTTCCTGCATGCCGATCTCGGATTTGCCAACCAGGAAGGCGCGATTTTCGAGGCCGAGTCTTTCAAGGGATGGCCGGCCGCCGAGAACGGTGGCGGAATTCCTGTGTCGCCCCTCGAGGTCGCCCGCAATCTCAGATCGATGGGGATATCGATCGTCTCCAAGGCCAACAACCACGCCACAGACTGGGGCGCCGAAGGGTTGAAGGCCACGCTCTCAACACTGGCCGAGGTGGGGATCGTTCAGGCCGGCAGCGGCCCGGGTCTCAATGAAGCGCGAGCTCCGGGTTATATGGAAACGCGGCACGGTATGGCGGCGCTCGTAAGTGTCGCCTCGACGTTTCCACCGATGTCGGTCGCAGCCCCATCCATCGAGTACCGCGGCATGACCTTGCAATCGCGTCCCGGCATCAGCGCCCTGCATGTTCGCCTAGTGCGCCGCGTCTCACCGGAAGATTTCGCGGCCCTGCGCCGGGCGGTTGGTGGACTGGCCTACCCGACCCCGGGACGTGAAGATGAAGTGCGTATCGGCGACGTGCTGTTCAGGAAGTCGAACTCTCCCGGCTCGACATGGGAGATGGCCGAAACCGACCAGGCAGCCGTGCTCGCGTCGGTGCGCCAGGCGCGCGCGAAAGCGGCTTTCGTGCTGTTCACGATCCATGCGCACCAAACGGCCGGAGATCAAGATGACGGGCCCGCTCCATACCAGCCGGAGGTGCTGCACTACGCGAACGAAGCAGCGTCGCCCAACGATCCCCGGCCCGCCGATTTCGAACCGGCGCTGTTCCACGCGGCCATAGATGCGGGAGCGGACGCAGTGGTTCGCACCGGCCCTCATGTTTTGAACGGGATCGAAATCTATAAAGGGAAGCCGATCTTCTACAGTCTCGGAAGTTTGTTCTTCCCTTTCGGCCAGCGCCGGACCTTCACTACGGCTGCCGGCGAGACGTTGAAGCTCCCTGACGAAAGTTTTGAATCTGTGGTTCCGGTCACTACCTATGAACATGGGCGGGTGAGCGAGATTCGGCTTTACCCGGTCGCGATCGATACAGGCTCGGGGCCCGCCGCCGGCTCTCCGTTTCCCGCTTCACCCGAGCAGGCGCGCCGAATCCTGGAACGGATGAAAGCTTTGGCGATGCCGTTTGGCACGTTAGTGCAGATCGAAAACGGCGTGGGTGTCATCAAGCCATCCCTGTAGCCGTCAGCTCGTTGCGGTGCGGCGTCAGAGTATTATGACCTATGCGCATCCGTCCGAAGTCTTTTTTCGCGTTGGCCGTACTGACGACGGTGACATCTTTCGCGGCTGCTCAGACGCTGACGATTGCTCACGTCAACCTCATCGACGTTACGGACGGCCAGGTGCGGCCCGACACTACCGTGATGGTGGAAGGAAATCGCGTCGTTAGCGTTGGACCGTCAACAGCGGGCCATCCGCAACACGGGATCGTCGTTGATGGCAGGGGTCAGTATCTCATCCCCGGTCTCTGGGACATGCACACGCACGTGTACTTCGACAAAACAGCCGCGGACGGCACGGATCTGGTACTGCCGCTGCTTCTTGTTAACGGCGTCACAGGCGTGCGGGATATGGGGAGCGAGCTTAACCCGGTGCTGCGCGCGAGAGAGGAGATCGCCGCGCACAGAATGGCCGGCCCTCGCATGATCGTATCCGGCCCGATGCTGGACGGGCCAAAATCCCATTACAAATCGGCCATCGCGATCGCGACGCCGGAGGATGGACGCAAAGCAGTCGACATGCTGAAGAGTCGTGGAGCAGACTTTATCAAGATTCAATCGGGGGTGCCGCGCGAAGCTTACTTCGCGATCGCGGACGAAGCGACAAAGAAGAGCATCGAGTTCGAAGGACATGTGCCGGACGCGATCCGCGCGTCGGAGGCGGTGTCCGCGGGTCAGCGCAGCTTCGAGCACCTCATCGGAATTTTCGAGGCGAGTTCGCCGGATGAAGACAAGTACCTGAGCGGGAAGAAGAGCCCGGGAGCGTTCCTCGAAACTTACGATGCGGTGCGCGAGGCCGCCATTATTCAGTTACTCGCCAAGCACGGCGTGTGGCAGTGTCCCACACTTTTCTGGGAGCGCGGGCAGTGGCTGGTGGACGCGATCGATTACACGAAAGATCCGGACATCGGGTTTGCTGCGCGAACGTGGGTGACAGAGCAGTGGCCGGCGACGCAGAAGTCGATTCTGAAGTCGCTCGATACGGACCCACTCCCGGTGCGCGAAAAGTTCGTTGAACATGAGCTGGATATCATCCGGAAGCTGCATAGGGCGAAGGTGCCATTCTTGGCGGGCACGGATACTCCCGCGGGAGTCGATGTTATCCCGGGCTTCAGCCTGCACCTGGAACTGCAGCGCTTTGTGGCGGCGGGGTTCACTCCGCTCGAGGCACTGCAGACGGCGGCGCTGAATCCGGCCAAGTATTACAACAAGCTCGTCGATTACGGGCCGGTGCAGAAGGGGAGGATCGCCGACCTGGTGCTGCTACGAGCGAATCCGCTCGATAATATCGCCAATACGCGTACGATCAGCGGCGTGGTCGCAGACGGGCACTATATGTCACAGGCGGACATCGATCAGCTCCGTGGAAGACTCAGGAAACTGGCGGCAGCAAAGTAAGAGCGGCGGTTGACGTTGATGTAGACTAACAGATCACACGATGGGGCGCGAGCCGCGGGATAACGCTATGACTCAGGGACTAGAGACCCAGACAATCAGAACAGTTTTTATCCGCCTGATGCCGTTGTTGATGGCCTGTTATCTTCTGGCCTATCTCGATCGCATCAATATCGGATTCGCCGCGGTTACGATGAACCACGATCTGCATCTCGACGCCTATTATTACGGACTTGGGGCAGGATTGTTCTTCTGGGGCTACTTTTTTTTCGAAGTACCGAGCAATCTGATGCTGGAGCGATTTGGCGCGCGGCGCTGGATCGCGCGCATCATGGTGACCTGGGGCCTAGTCTCGATGGGCACAGCTTTCATCCAAGGCCGGGCGGGTTTTCTGGCGCTGCGGTTCATTCTGGGTGTTGCGGAAGCGGGCCTCTTCCCGGGAGTCATCCTTTATTTGACCTATTGGTTTCCAGCCATCTACCGCGGCCGTATTATTGCAGCATTTATGGTGGCGATCCCGCTGTCGCTCGCAGTCGGATCGCCGATTTCGACCGCCATTCTGGCGATGGGCGGAATCGCCGGCTTCAAAGGTTGGCAATGGCTGTTTCTGATCGAGGGCGCGCCAACGATTCTCCTGGCGGTCATTGTGCTGCTGGTCCTGCCCGATCGCCCTCGGGATGCTGGTTGGTTGGCCGAAGATCAGAAGCAATGGCTCGAGGAGACGCTCGACAGAGAGCAGAAGGCCGTCCAGTCGACGCATGGGGTGTCATTCTGGCGCACGTTCATCGATCCGAGAGTGCTCGGGCTCTCCTTCATTTATTTCGCCAATCTGACGACCAATCTCGGACTCGCGTTTTTTCTGCCACAGATGATCAAAGAAATAGGATTCGGGACCGTTCAGAGTGGCCTGGTGACCTCGATCCCGTATGTTCTAGGGGCGATCGGTGCTCTCGCTTGGGGTTACGTTTCAGACCGATACAATGAGCGGCGGATCAGCTTGTTTCTCGCGCTGGTGGTCTCCGCAGTTGGACTCGCGGGCGCAGGGTTCCTGGGCAACACGCTGCCCGCGGTGGCTTGGATGTCGGTAGCGGCCATCGGCATCTATGGGGCCAAGGCGCCGTTCTGGCCTCTGCCCTCGATGTTCTTAACCGGTAGCGCGGCCGCAGGTGGCATCGCTCTGATCAACTCCGTCGGCAATCTTGGAGGGTTCGCCGGACCTTACATTATGGGCTGGGTCAAAGATGCGACGGGCAGCTTCAAAGCCGGGCTCTACGTCCTGGCTGGGTTCGGTATCGCGGCCGCTATCGTGACATTGATGGTCGTAAGATCAGCGCCCCGGCCGGCCGAGAGGAGTACACAAATAAATGAAGCTCACGCATGAGGCGCAAGGAACATTCGCGATCGCACCGACCCCGTTTCACGATGATGGCCGCGTTGACGAAACTTCGATCGATCGGATGACCGATTTCTATGGGGCCGCCGGCTGCACCGGCATCACGGTGCTCGGCATCATGGGCGAGGCCCAGAAACTGGACCAACAGGAGGCGATTGACGTCGCCACTCGTGTTATCCGCCGGGCCAAGGATCTGTCGATCATCGTGGGTGTGTCGGCGCCAGGGTTCGCAGCGATGCGTTCGCTCACCTGCGCCACGATGGATTCCGGTGCAGCTGGAGTGATGATCGCTCCGCCGCCGTCGCTGCGTACAGACGACCAGATTGTCACTTATTTCCGCCAGGCAGTGGATGCCATCGGCACTGATGTTCCGTGGGTGTTACAAGACTACCCGCTGGTTCTCTCCGTTGTGATGACCCCAGGCGTGATCCGGCGCGTCATCCAGGAAAGCCCGTCGTGCGTAATGGTCAAACACGAAGACTGGCCGGGACTCGAAAAAATTTCGGCCTTGCGCAGCTTCGAGAAAGAGGGATCGATGCGGCCGGTCTCTATTCTGACCGGCAATGGCGCCCTGTTCCTCGACTTCGAGATGGACCGCGGAGCAAACGGTGCGATGACGGGCTACGCTTTCCCGGATATGTTGGTTGACACGGTGCGCCTTTCAAAGGAAGGTCAGCGTGACGCCGCGCACGATCTATTCGACGCCCACCTGCCGCTCATCCGCTACGAGCAGCAGCAGGGCGTGGGACTGTCGGTCCGCAAGTACGTGATGAAACGTCGCGGCATCCTGTCGTCGGATGCGCAGCGGAAGCCGGGTTCAAATCTCAGCCCAACGGCAAAGGCGGAGGTCGAATACCTTCTATCTCGTGTTGCGCGATACGATAGGCGGGCGGCGATCTGATAGAGGCTGATTTCGCAAAATTCGATTATGAGGCAGGCCTTCCCCACGGAAGAATTCCGCGCGCCAGTAAGTCGGAAAGGATCTTATTGGCAATGCTTGGAGCGAGCTGAAAACGGTCGTCCCATTCACCGAACCAAACTAATTCGGCGATTTCCGAGCTAGCGACAGGTTCACCAATTAATTCGCCGCGGTAAAGCTCGATTCGAACGGTCTTCGGTTGTTCTATTTCCGGTCCCGCCGCTCGATCTGTGTAAACTCCAAGTAGTTCGACTGCGCTTATGCCCACGTCTCCCAGCTCTTCACGCAATTCGCGAGCCAGGCACTCCATGGCAGATTCGCCAGGCTCACGGCATCCTCCCGGCAATATGAGCAAAGAAGTCGCGTGTTTCTTCCGGCACAACAGGATCTTTCCGTCGCGAACCGCGAGAAGCCCGACTTTGTCAAAGTCAACGCCGATGTCAGCCATGAGGGCTATTGCAGAATGGGTAGTTTGAGATAGTCGTTCGAAACAAAAAGGCTGCCTTCGGTGGTCCCTTGCGGCGCGACCTTTCGCAATTCCGCGGCGAGTTTCTCAGTCGTCATATTTCCTTTGAGAGCTAGATCGAAGGCTTGAACAACCGCATGTACTTGCGGCGCGGATTCGTGGGCGAACTCCAGTCTGAAATGACGAATCCCCGCAGCGCGCCACTGCTCGAGGTAACCGCTCGCTTCCTGCGCCTCGGCGCCAAAAACGGTATTGCGGCATCCCACGTCGGCAATTACAGGGTGGTCGCGGCCGGAGGAATCCCTTAGCTCGACGCGATGAGTTTCGCACGGGCGCCCGCAATCTTTATAACTGGTGCCCGTCGATAGAAAACGGCAAAACACGCAGTGTTCCGTGTGAAAAACCGGCAAGTGATGGTAGGCCACTACCTCGATGCTTTCAGGGTCGATTCTGCGGGTGAGCTCTCCAATCTGCGCGCCGTTTAAGTCGTGAGTGGGAGTGATCCGAACGAGGCCGAGCCCTAAGTACATCGCGGCTGTCAGCGAGTTGGCAGTGTTTAAACTAAAATCGCCGATCATCGTTGGATGCTGGCGCTCGCGCAGCGCCTTCAGAATGCCGCTCGATCGCACTACTATTGTGCATCCTAAGCTGAGGAGAAAGTCCAGAATGCGCTCCTCGCCTGGTTTCGAGACTCGAGGAGTCGCAACCCGCGCGGCGATACCGCTCGACTTCACGCGTTCGAGCGAAGGCCTGAGCCCATAAAGATCGAGGTAGTCGAGCGTGATGCTTGCTGGACCGCTCGATAGCGCAGCTTCCAGCTGTTCTGGAGTGCGAACCAGAAGATGAATTTCCGGCGATGCAAGGACACGCGCAGGTGACGGTGTCATCTGATCCAGCATGAAACGTACGGCATCGGAAGGATCCCGAACAACGGCTGCTGGCCGAGCCTGGTTCTGCAGTGCCTGTAATTGCTCGACGGCTCTGCGCCGCACCTGGTTAAGCTCGGACGCCGGAACAAACGGCGCACCCTGCACGTTGAGCGTCACGTCCTCCAGTTCGTACGCGGTATTCCCTAAACGGCCTAATTGCTCGCGCAATAACTCCACGGAAAGACCGCGCTTCTGAGCAGCGACCAGAGAACCAGTAGACTTCACGATCACGCTTGTTTGTGGTTGTTTGGCAAGCGACCACTCGGTGACTAGAGGCTCGCCTTCTATCGCAGTTACTCGCACTACAACCGGCTGTCGCGCGACAGGCGACGTAGCTTGCGTATAGGCTCGTGCCGCCCGATCCAAGTCGGGATCGTCTGTCCGCCAGATCCGGTCGCCCGGACGGACGCGCTCGAAACGGATCGCGCCATTTCCGAACCGAAGCTCCAGCCGGCCATCCAGTCCCGGAAGAACCTGGTACACCCTGCCGCCCTCCTCGGGCTCCTCGGGGCTTCGCCAATCGGCTGCATCGAAGACCACGCCGTCGCCCGGCTTCAGGGGCGCGATGGCATGAGCGTCACTGGCTTGAATCACCAGGCGGTTGTCCTCCAAACGCTCAACCCGTCCCATAAAGACACCCCGGTGGCGCGGCGCGCGGCCATTGACCACCAGTTGATGATTGGTCCCGCTCATGAAAAATGGACCCAGGCCGCGCGAATACACCTGCTCGAGTTGCAGTTTTTGTGAAGGAGTAATCGCGGCTTTTCGGCCGGCCCAAGCGTCGTCTACAGCTCGGCGGTAGGCACGCGTAGTCAATGCCGTGTAATTCGCGTCCTTATATCTACCTTCGATCTTCAACGCAGCGACGCCAATTTGGAGGATCTCCGGGATTTGCTCCAACGCGAAAAGATCACCGGGTGAAAGAAGATAGCGGGCGTCACCCAAAGGTTCGATCCGGCCATCGACCAACATCTCGTAGGGCAGCCGGCACGCCTGAGCGCATTGTCCCCGATTCGCGCTGCGACCTCCCCACGCTTCGGATGAAAAACATTGTCCTGAGTAGGCAACACATAGCGCTCCGTGGACAAAGATCTCCACTTCGCAGCCGGTCTTGTGAACGATGGTCCGGACTTCGTCGAGCGACAGCTCCCTCGCCAGATTGACGCGCTGGATACCGAAGCTCTTGGCCAGCTCGACGCCCTCGACGTTCGTAATGCTCATCTGCGTGCTGCCATGCAGCTCCATGTCCGGTGCAATCTGGCGGATCAACCGCACGATGCCGTAATCCTGCACGATCATCGCGTCCGCTCCGGCCTCGACGATGGCGGCGATCGTTCGCGCAGCTTCCAGCAACTCGTGCTCGAAAACCAGCGTATTAAAGGTGATGAATCCGCGCACGCCTCGCGCGTGCAGAGTACGCATGACTTGCGGCAGCTCATCGAGCGAAAATCCCATCTTCGCTCGCGCCGAAAAATGTTTCAGACCGAAATAAACTGCATCCGCGCCAGCCTCAATCGCGGCATTCAATTGTGGCCAATAGCCGGCAGGGCTCATAATCTCCGGCTTGCGTGGGGCTGAGGACGGCATGGTACGACTACCTTCTCCAGCGTAGCAAGGCCTCCGCCAGCGTCAGGAAACCAGACTGAGCGCGACTGTGGTCATTCCGCGCACGCCCGTCGTTCGCTCCAAATCATCGATCAAAACGGATTCCAATCCCTCGGGATCAAAATCTACCAGGCAAGCTGCGATTTCCTCGTCGCTTGCGCCGTCAAAACAAAGCTCACAGACGCCGATTGCACCAGAATCGCAGCGGACCGGGGGACCAAAACACCGGCATGTGATCGGTCGCGACGCATAGAGATCACAGGTTCCGGTTTCCGGGTCGAGCGCCGGACATGGGTCGTCATCGCTAAAGCTCGTTTGTTGAGCGGCGTGGCGGGCCCGATCGCGAACGGCATTTGCGCGCTGGGGATCGTGACTTTCCAGCTCGGCCAAGCCTTTCCTGAGGCGCTGCGCATCGAGTTGGCTAATTTCGAACGGTCCATAGCAGCACTGCGTGCACCCCTTCCGGCAAACCAGCCATGACCCGCTCCTGCGCGCAGCCTCCGCGAGGGCTCGGTCGACAATCTGGACCAGCGCGAAGTCAGAGCTCATGCGGAAAACTCTTTTCACTAAACATCGCCAAGGCGGTGCGCGCTCGTTTCCGCATCATGGATTCGAAGGAAATGCGCGGAACCTGGATGAGCTTGCGCGTTTCGGCGTCCCGCAATATGGTCCGAGCAGTATTGGGCATCCGGGCGGCGGCGCGCTCGAAAGCGCCCGAAGATGCTGCGAGCATGCCTGCGATGGCGCGATAATAGCCCTGTTGACCTTGCACTCTCTTGCAGCCCATCAGCAGCGCCGCTAGCACCTCCGGGCTTTCTTCCATTTCCACCACTACGCTTCCCCATTTATCCAGAAACGGGCCTAACGGCAGTAACGTAACAGGCGAGCGGCGTAGCGCCTTCACCGGACGCAGCGGATAATGCCGGTGTCCTTCGGCTGTGAGCCCGGTGTGTTGATAGATGCGAACCGCAAGAGCGAAACGGCCCCGTGCGGCGAAGTGTGCCACGAGCGGTGTGGTGAGTGGGGTCTTCTTCCAGAAGCTCATGCCTTGCGTGAGATCGCCGCGATTGTGTGCCAAAGTCATAGAGAGGCGTAGCAGGTCGAGCTCAGCGTCGCGTTCGGCGGCCACTTCATCGAAAATTGCCTGTTCGCGATCGATTTCTGCTTCGATGGCGGCCTGCGCTTCTTCAGCGGACGCTGTGTCGCCGACTTCAAGCATTCTTCCGAGGCCGGCCGCGATCGCGCTCCAATGCTCGCCGTTGTGACCGCTGACCCCGCGAACGGAGCGGACTGAGATGCCGTCCTCGGTCCAGTAGCGCGACGCGAGGGCCAGCCGGAGCATGGGCCTGAGGACATCCGAGTCACGCGATTCGCGCCACACGATCCCGCGGATCTTGGTATCGACATCGGTGGGCACGAAGGTAGCGACTGTGGCGTGATGACAAGCCAGGCAGAGTGCGAAATAATCCTGGATCTGCTCCTCGGGCGTGAGACTGGGGCGCAGTATGTTCTGCCAGTTGGCGAGAATTCGTAAAAAACCATCCAGCGAGTGGCCCAGTTCGATGAGGGGGCCAGGTTCGGCCACTGGTAGACGCGCTTCTAGAAATGGGGCGGTATTCCGGACCTGCGCGATGAGAGTCTCCGGCGAAATCCACTGAGCCCACGCGTCGCGGGGCCGTTTGATGAGGGTTTCCGGCAAACCACCAGTATGACGCGATTGATACTCGGCCGATCAAATGTGAGCATTTGTTCGCACAGATTGTTCTTGAAGGTAGCTTCGGGATCGCGGCGGTTAGTGGTTCTCGTATATGTCGCCCCGGAAATCATAGAAGACACGAATAAAGTTGCCATCAAGATCGGCGGCCATAAATTCGCGCAGGTTCCACGGTTTGTCCTCGGGCTCGGAAACGATCTTCGCTTGCGCGGCCTGCCACTGTGCGAAGAGATTGTCCACCTCAGTCTTGCTGTGGAGATTGAGCCAGAATATGATACGGGGCTGTAGCGCATGGAGGGGTCATTTGCGAACTACAGAACTACCGGTTCCCACGACATTATTGGTCGTCCCTTCGCCGGGCTTGACAGGGGTGAGCCGGAGATCCGCACCGTCGTACGGGCACTTTTCGTAGTCGAACTGCAGACTGCGCTTGCAGGTGGGGCAGTACTTCACCAGCTTCGGGAGCGGATGGATAGCTTTGGATGAGAGCCACCCTTCACGAAAAGTGGCGATCTCGGGTGTGATCTCCCGGCCGGCGAACTCGTAAGGCGTCATTTGGAGCGCCGGCGTTTCGGCCAGGATCACATCCAGCTCCCGCTTTCCAGCGCGCCCTTCCACTTTCAAATGGATTTTATCGCCCGCTCTGTGCCGTTGGAGCAAGTTATCGAGATCGCTCTGCTTAGGGAGGGTCTTGCCGTCCCATTCGGTAATAACGTCACCGCGATCAAGGCCGGCGGCGTACACTGGCGAATCGCGGAGCGTGGGACCGGTGAGCTCGACGCCGTGGTCGGTCCAATTGGAGTCGCCGATTCCCAGGTAAAGTTTTGGGGCGCGGCTACGCTTCTCCAGTACGAATCCAGCGCGGGTCAGTAGCTGTTCGTAATTCATCGGCTCTTTGCCGTAGATGTGTCGTTGGAAGATTTCCGCGGCGAATTCCTGGCTACCCGTCGCATTGGCGAGAGCGCTTTCGAGATCCTGGAGGCTGTAGGGCTGGTTGATATCGGGATGCTGGCGCCACATCTGGCGCATCCAATCGTCGAGCGACTTGCCGGGAAAACGAAAGCGGATTTCCAGATCGAGGCCCAGCGCGATGGCCTGTCCGTAGGTGTAGTAGGAGATGAAGGTGTTGGTGTAGTTGACCGGATCGTTGGACTTGGCCGCGTCGACGAAGGGCGCCTGACGGCTCATGTTGATCACGTCGAAGACCGTGCGCCCCGGTCTGGTGAGCACCGCATTCACGGCACCGCCCATGGACCGCGCGAAGCGGTCGATACTTTCCAGGCCGGCGCGCTTGAACACGAGATCGCCATAGTAGTTGGTGAATCCTTCAGCGAACCAGAGCGAGTCGGACATATCGGCGCGTTCGTAGTCGAAGGGTTCGAGATCGTGCGGGCGGACACGCTTGACGTTCCAGGAGTGGAAGAACTCGTGAGAGATGGCACCAATGACCTGCGCGCCAGCGCTCGCGAGGTCGCGCTTGCCGGTGATGACGGTGGAATTGCGATGTTCCATGCCATCGAAATCCACATAAGGTAGATAGTCAATCAGGAAAGTATAGGCGCCGGTGTCGTACTTGGGGAATGCGCCCCACACACCTTCCTCTTCGGCGGTGACGGCTTCGGCCATCTTGGCCAATGCGGCGGCTTCTTCGTCGGTGCCTTTGTGGTGCAGAGCCAGGCGGAACTGCGAGTCGCCGATCTTCCAGGTGGCAAGGTAGTGCTGGCTGAGCTCGACCGGACCATCCATCATTCGGTCCATGAAAGGCGCGGTCCAGGTGCCGTCATCGTGGGCCTGAAGCTGAGTAGCGATGGTCCAGCCTGAGCCTTCGGGAATGTCGAACTTCAGAGAGACCGGGACCTTCTCGAAACCGTGCGCCCAGACAAGCGTGGCCGGAAGGTTGAGGTGCGCATGGGTCGTGTCGATAGCGCTGTAGGTGCCGTCGGCGAGGTCGCCGAAAAGGGTGTACTCCACTACGACCGTCCCCTTGTGACCCGACACATTCCACTGATAGGGCGTGGGCCGGGAAACGTTCAGGGCGTGACCCTGCCCATCGGAAGCACGGAAGTTGTAGACGTTCTTGGCAAATTCGTGGAGCGCATAGCGGCCGGGCGAGGATCGGCTCATGACAACTTCGAGGGTGGGCTGTCGGACGTTCGAGAACGTTGCACGAATCTCGGCCTCGTGATGTACCGCGTTGGGGAAGCGAAGCTCGTAGCGGACGGGTTCCTGCGCGAAAAGGGGAAGGGCCAGGAGTGCGTAAACCGTAAATTTCATTAGCAGGAAACGATGGAAGTATACCAGACGGGCAGTTGCCCGGTGCTGGTCCGCCCTAGTACGACGTCGCCACCGTGTTACCTTATCATACGAGCCACAAGTCAAATTAATAACTTCGGCTGGAGGATCACCGTTGCGATCATTTGCCAGTTTTGTAATTGGCGCAGGGTACGTATTCGCCGGGCTCCTGGCCGCCCAAACGCCTAATAATATTGACTTTAGACGCGACATTCAACCGCTGTTTCAGGAACACTGCATCGGCTGTCACGGACCGTCCCAACAAATGGGAGGCATGCGCTTGGACCGGCGCAGCTCCGCTATGGCGATTCGCGGTGGAACCACAATCGGACCCGGGAATGCCGCCGGGAGCCGGTTATACCTCAAGCTCGTCGGGACCAAGTATGGCACCCGAATGCCTCCCACCGGACCGTTGCCGCCGGAGCAAATCAACCTCGTCAAGACTTGGATAGACCAAGGGGCCGATTGGCCCGACGATCTCTCCGGCGACAAGGCATCCGGGCCTCCCGATCCGAGAGCTATGCGCATCATGGAGGCGCTGCGAAGTGGAGCGCGTCAAACTCTTGCTCGATTGCTTCGCGAGGATACCGGCGCTGTCAATCTGAAAGGCACCGGCGGCGCGACGCCCTTGATGTATGCCGTGCTGTACGGCGATGCTGCCGTGGTTCGGCA
>Ga0210401_10001041_pt1 | contig 33229 bp, 21 predicted proteins | sample IncBWH32MmetaG_FD_150866 | JGI IMG/M metagenome (GOLD analysis project Ga0210401, IMG submission 150866) | Forest soil microbial communities from Barre Woods Harvard Forest LTER site, Petersham, Massachusetts, United States - Inc-BW-H-32-M | ecosystem: Environmental > Terrestrial > Soil >... | reverse complement strand
TGACGGCAGAAGCACAGGGAGATTGGCCGGCCGTCGGAGACTGGATTGCCGCGGAGTTGTTCGGCGAGGAGCGCGCGTTTATTCATGGGATTTTGCCGCGGCGGGGACGTTTTGCCCGCAAAGCACCTGGAAAACGCATCGAGCAGCAAGTGATCGCCGCCAACATCGACACCGCGTTTCTGGTCGTGTCGCTCGACGGCGATTTTAGTCCACGACGACTGGAACGTTATCTGGCGCAGTGTTGGGAATCCGAAGTGAATCCGGTCATTGTGTTGAACAAGGTCGACGAGTGTGGCGACGCTGCTGCGTTTGTTGCGGATGCGGAGCGCGTAGCGGCAAGCGCTCCGGTGCTGTCGGTCAGCGCGCGAACCGGCCGGGGCATGGACGAACTCGATCGCTTTCTCACACCCGGCCAGACGATCGTGCTGCTTGGTTCGTCTGGCGTGGGAAAGTCGACACTAGTCAATCGTTTGCTGCAGCAGGATGTACAGGCGGTGCAGCCAACGCGCGAAACGGACGGCAAAGGGCGGCACACGACGACATCGCGGCAACTGCTGCGACTGCCAGGCGGCGCGCTGATTATTGATACGCCGGGGCTGCGCGAGATCGCTCTATGGGATGCGGAAACCGGCGTCTCGCAGGCGTTTGCCGACATCGATGAGTTTGCGGCAAATTGCCGCTTCCGGGATTGCGGGCACGAGAGCGAGCCGGGTTGCGCGGTGCGCGCGGCGTTGGAGGCGGGCAGGCTCGATGAAGAACGAGTCGAGAGCCTGAAGAAGCTGGAACGCGAACAGGAATTTCAGCGGCGCAAAGTCGACCCCGCAGCGATGCACGAATACAAAACCAAGATCACGCGTTTGCATCGAGGCGCGCGCGAGAAATACGAGCAGCGCGAACGCGACGGAGGAAAGCGATGACGGCGCTGATTCTGGATTTGGCGTTGGCGCGCAGGATTGAGCTGGCCGAGGCGCTCGCGGCCGTGGATTGCGCAGAGGCGTTGGAACGGATGCGGCCCGACGGTGGCGTCGGCGCGGTAGAGCGGATTGCGGGAGGATTCGCGATTTATTGCGGCGCGGGATCGCCGGTTACGCAGGCGGTTGGATTGGGGCTTGATGGCGCGGTCAGCGAGGAAGTGTTCGATCGGTTGGAGGAGTTTTATCGCAGCCGGGAAGAGCCCGTCCGTGTGGAAACTTGCCCATTGGCGGACGCGTCGCTGGTCCGCCACTTTGGCGAGCGCGGATATCGCGTGACGGAATTTTCCAACGTGATGGCGCTGCCACTGCGCGGAGTGAGTTTGCCGGAAGCTGACCGGCCGAATTCGGCGGCAGGCCTGACGATGGAGCGAATCGGAAAAGAGCAGATAGACTTGTGGACGCTGACGGTGTCGCAAGGCTTCTCGGAGAATTTTCCGGTGACGCAGGAGATTTTGGAGGTCATGAAAATGTTTGCGCTGGGTGCGAACGTGGAGTGCTATCTGGCACGGGTGGACGGGGCGGTGGCGGGAGGCGCGACCCTTGCGTTGCGCCAGGGCGTGGCAGGATTGTTTGGGGCGAGCACGCTCCCGGCATTTCGCAGTCGGGGAGTGCAGACGGCGCTTCTGAAGGAGCGCCTGAGACGCGCGATGACGGAGAACTGCGACTTGGCGGTGTGCATCGCTCAGCCGGGAAGCAGTTCGCAGCGCAATGTGGTGCGGCAGGGCTTTTCGGTGCTGTACACGCGCGTGAAATTCGAGCGGGCTTGGTCTTAAGAGCTTTGCGGGACGCGCTTGTGAATGAAGTCGACGATATCTTGCGTGGATGTGCCGGGGAGAAATATTTCGGCGATGCCCGCTTTCTTGAGGTCGGCAACGTCGGCTTCGGGAATAATGCCGCCGAGAAGTACGGTTACATCAGTCATCCCTTTGTCGTGGAGCAACCTCATGAGCTGGGGACAGATCGTGTTGTGCGCGCCGGATAGGATCGAGAGACCAATGACGTCGACATCCTCCTGAACGGCGGCGGTAGCGATCATCTCCGGCGTCTGGCGCAGCCCGGTATAGATCACTTCCATGCCGGCGTCGCGCAGCGCGCGAGCAATCACTTTCGCGCCGCGGTCGTGACCGTCGAGCCCCGGCTTGGCGATCAAGACTCTGATTTTCTTATCTGGCATGAGTTAGGTGATAGCGACTTCTTCGTAGGTGCCGAAGGTTTCGCGCATGGCGTCGCAGATTTCGCCGAGGGTGGCGTAGGATTTTACGGCTTCGAGGATGAATGGCACCAGGTTCGCGTTGCCTTCTGTGGCTTTGCGGAGGGCGGCCAGGCGGCGCGCTACTTCTTCGCTGGAGCGCTCGGCGCGGAGTTTGCTGAGGCGTTCGGCTTGGCGGTGGGCTACGGTTTCGTCGATTTGCAGGGTGTCCAACGGTTTTTCGTCGGATACGAAGTCGTTGACGCCGACCATGATTTTTTCTTTTTTGTCGAGGGCGACCTGGTAGCGGTAAGAGGCCTCGGCGATTTCGCGCTGCGGATACCCGCGTTCGATGGCCGCGACCATGCCACCGAGTGCGTCGATCTTCTCGATGTAATCCCACGCGCCGCGTTCGACTTCGTTGGTAAGCGTCTCGACAAAATAGGAGCCGCCCAGTGGATCGACCGTGTTGGTGACGCCGGTCTCATGCGCGATGATCTGCTGCGTGCGCAGAGCAATCGTGGCGGCGAATTCCGTGGGTAGCGCCCACGCTTCATCGAGCGAATTGGTGTGCAGCGATTGTGTGCCACCCAGCACGGCCGCGAGGGCCTGAATCGCGGTGCGCACCACGTTGTTGTAGGGCTGTTGCGCGGTCAGCGAGCATCCAGCGGTCTGGGTGTGAAACCGCAAAGCCCACGTCCGCGGATTCTTGGCTTTGTAGCGCTCGATCATCGCTTTATGCCAGATGCGGCGCGCTGCGCGGTACTTGGCGATCTCTTCGAAGAAGTCGCTGTGTGCGTTGAAAAAGAAAGAGAGTTGCGGCACGAATTCATCGACATCCAGGCCCCGGCGCATGCCCCATTCGACGTATTCGAGGCCGTCGCGCAGCGTGAACGCCAATTCCTGAATCGCGGTCGAGCCCGCTTCTCGAATGTGATAGCCGCTAATTGAGATGGTGTTGAACTTGGGCGTATTTTTCACGCCGAACTCGAACGTGTCGATCACCAGCCGCATCGAGGGTTCTGGCGGGTAGATGTATTCCTTTTGCGCGATGTATTCCTTCAAGATGTCGTTTTGCAGCGTGCCGGAAATTTTCTTCCAGTCGGCGCCTTGCTTTTCGGCGACCGCCAGATACATCGCCCAGATCACGGCCGCGGGCGAGTTGATAGTCATCGACGTGGTTACGTCCGCCAGCGGGATTTGATCGAAGAGCACTTCCATATCCGCTAGTGAACTGATGGCCACGCCACACTTGCCGACTTCGCCTTCGGAGAGCGGATGGTCGGAGTCGTAACCCATGAGCGTGGGTAGATCGAACGCCGTGGAGAGGCCCGTCTGACCCTGAGCGAGGAGATAGCGGAAGCGTTGATTGGTGTCTTCGGCGGTGCCGTAGCCCGCAAACTGGCGCATGGTCCACAGGCGGCCGCGATGCATGGTCGAATGAATGCCGCGGGTGTACGGCGGCTCGCCGGGATAGCCGAGATCGCGCTCTGGGCTCCAACCGGCTAGATCGGCAGGAGTGTAGAGGCGGCGGATCGGATAGTTGGAAATGGTGGTGAATTCCGTTTGTCGTTCGGGGCTTCTATCCAGGGTAGGAGCGAGCGTTTTCTCCTCCCAGGCTTTCTCTTTGGCGGAAGGCTCGCGGCGAGATGAAGAAAGTTCTGCGGGAACTACGGTTTGGCTGGCGCCCTTGGAAGAATCGCTCATAGATATTTCCGTCCGATCGAGGCGTACCGGTGAACGGCCGACGCTCGAAAGGCCCGCTAAATCAATGCTATGCGAATCGCGCATTCGGGGCAATAGCGGCGTCGCTGGGCGCGCCGATAGAATTAGGAGTCGCTTGACCAATCGAGGGCGGGTTCGGCGACCTGCCCGGGTGTGTGCGAGCCCCGGAACCGTGATATGGAGAGAAGCGGCTCCAAAATGAACCGGCACGTCGGATTTTCGTGCCCGGTCAATAAAGCTTTAGCGTTGGCCTTCGGTGGTAAAGATCTTCTCGGTGCCAACGACCTGGCCGTTGATCGTGCCCGGAATCAGAGTATCGCGTTCGATCTGGCCGTGCTTGGCGTCGGCGATAGTGACGCGGTTGACTTCGAGGGTGCGTCCCACGGCGCGCTCATAGTTTGCCTTGGCTTCGACGAGGTTAGCCAACGCGCGAAGTTCGGTACCCTGCGCGGTGATTAGGTCGCGTTGGGTGAGAATGACGTTATACACGGTCGAGGCGCCGAGTTGATACTTCTTCTGCTCGGCGTCGAAGGTCTGCTGTTGTAGTTCGCGTGCCTTGCTGGCGGCCTGAACCTGAGCGCGATCCTGTGTGAGTGATATGTAGCTGTTGCGGACGTCCAGCAGCGCGGCGTTCCTCAGTTGCTGCATTTGCGCCTCGAGCTGCCGCTGGAAGAGAACGGCGCGCTGATTGGTGGCCTGCGCCGCTCGGTTTCGGAGCGGAAGCTGTACATTTATTCCCACAAGATAGTTAGGGAAGTCATTGTGAAAAATCTGGCTTTGCGCGGTACCCAGCCCCTGATGCTGAATTCCGTTGGTAACCTCGGCCGTATTCGGCTCGAAAATTTCGACTGGCATGCCATTCGCGTCCAGTACTGTAATGGGCTGGCCGTTAACTCCCACCAGGGACGCCCCGGCCGTTGTTGAAGTGCCGGTGACGATGGGGGAATTGCCGGCTAGTCCCGCGCTTTGGTATTGCGCAGTCAGCGTGGCCGTTGGCAGCAGAGCCTGCTTCGTTGCCTTCGAATTGATAACCGCGTTCTTCACATTCATGTCCTGCTGGAGCAGATCCGGGCGCTTGGTGAACGCTTCCTTGATGGCATCCTCGAACGTGGCGGCCTCGACCGCTTCGGGAGGGTTTGGTTTGTCGGTCGGAACAATTTCGACGTTGATCAGAGTCGGTGCGAGCGGGTCTTTGGTGATCGCATTCTTCAAAATCTGCTCATCCTGTAGCTGAACGGTCTGAGCAACGATCAGGTTCTGGCGATCGGTAGCCAACTCGGACTCGGCGCGCGTTACGTCCAGGGGAGCCATAGTGCCGATTTCCAGTTGTTTCTTGTTGTCGCCATAGAGCTTACTCGATACGGTGACGGCCTGCTCTTGCACCTTTACGTTTTCACGTGCGTACACGAGTTCCCAATACGCGGTGATAGTGTTCGTGACCGTGGTAATCGCTTGTTGCTCGAACACATAGTCGGCGAGCTTGCGGTTGTTTTTCGCAATCAGGATGTTGCGCCGGTTCTGAAACAAGCCGAAACCATTCAAAAGCTGCTGCTGGAACGTCACCGTCAACGACGATTGCACCGACGGATTGAAGAAGTTTTCCGGAGAAGTCGACGAGGAGCGTGTGTTGTCCCACGCTGCGGTCACCGTCGTACCCGTCGCAAAACCTTGCGAGTATTGGTTATTGTATTGCGCCGTGTGGGTGACCAACCCGGTCAGGCTTGATGCCCCCGTGCCGGAGATGAAGGGGTTGTTGATCGGCGTCGACACATCGTCGAAGAATATCGAGGAGGTGATGACCGGATCATAGTTGAGAAACGGGGTGTTGGCGGTCGAGTAGGGAAGATCCGCGCCGGCGATGCCCTGCGGCAACGACCCCGAATTCGCCGCGAGAACGTCGGTATCCCCGAACCACGGGTTGTACCGCGCGACGGCGATATCCATATTATTTTCCAGCGCGAGCTCCACCGCATCTTGCAGCGTGATCTCGAGCTTTCCATCATGGATCAGTTGGTCAACGCGCGGCGAGTTCGCAATGCCGAACCCGGGAATAGTCACCGGTTTGTATGGATTGAACAGATTTGGAAAAGGCCGCGGTGCGTGACTGTAGTTGTATTTGGAAACTCCGAGCGACACCGGAATCGGCGGGTTCGTTGGCGCAGGCCCATACACCGGCTTGGGCTGCTGCGTGGGGGCATTGGGATCCTGCCCTGGCCGATTCTGTTCCGGGGACTGCGGAGTCGGCAATTCCGGATGATCGGTTTGCTGCCCCGGTGGCGGGCTTTGACCCGGGTCCTGCGCTAAAACGGGCGACCCTGATCCAGCCAACAGGACCGTGAGCACGGCCGCCGTCAGGGAGCGTGCCAGTTGCGATGGCCGCGCGGCGCTGCCTCGCGGCATTCGTCGCCAAGCGGACGCACGTGGAGTTGACGGCTTTGCGGTCAACCGTAGCAAGTTCATGATGTCGTTCACTCCTTGAATTTTATCCACGACCTACGCGGGTCATTATTGTCTGACTCTCTGTACAACGTTCATCGGAGGCACTTTGTTTCATCAAATCGGCGACAGCAGGGCAATGGCAAGCGAGAAACCGACCGAAAAACACGGATTCGGCAGTCTAGCAGGGGCTCGTTTCCTTGACAACGCAACACGCGGCGGCTAGGCTGCTGACGATTCGACGGTTACCGGTGGTTTGGGGTTAGCTGTGCCATCGAAGGTTTCGCGCCGGGTAACGCGACGCCGGTTGCCGCGGCGGCGAGCTTGACGCCGCCCGAGAGTCGATTTGGTGAGACATGCTGAAGCGCGAAGAACTATTGCGGATGTTCGAGAGCGCTGGTGCGATTCGCCACGGGCATTTCGAATTGTCCAGCGGTCTCCACAGTGCTACGTACGTGCAATGTGCGCGGGTTTTGCAGTATCCACGCTTTGCGGAGAAGCTAGGGCAGGCGCTGGCGGCACTTTTCTCTGACGCGACCATTGAGGCGGTGGTATCTCCCGCCATGGGTGGCCTCATCATTGGCCAGGAAGTCGCGCGCGCGCTTCCAGAGGTGAGGGTGGAAGTTGCAGGTGGCGGCCTTCCCGCGATTTTCGTGGAGCGCGATGCCAGTGGTACGATGACGCTGCGCCGCGGTTTCAGCTTGCGCGCGGACCAGCATGTGCTCGTGGTGGAAGACGTCTGGACCACCGGAGGTTCCACACTCGAAACGATCCAGGTTGTCGAAGAAGCGGGCGGCCGGGTAGTCGCCGCGGGTGCGCTGATCGATCGCAGTGGCGGCCAGGTGGAGTTTCCCGTGGAGTCGCAAGCCTTGCTCGATTTGCCGATCGCCAGCTATGCCCCCGAAGATTGCCCGCAATGTCGTGAGGGCAGCGCCGCCATGAAACCTGGGAGCCGTTTCGTCCGCTCCGCGACGTGATGCGACCCGCGTGGCGTAGTCTCCTCTAACTCTCCCGGCATGCGCTATTTCAAGCTGACCATCGCCTACGACGGCACCGATTTTCACGGCTGGCAAGCTCAGTCCAGCAAACCTACGATTCAGGGCGAGATCGTCGGCGTTCTTCGCCAGTTGACCCAGGAGAAAATCCTGCTGCAAGGAACGGGCCGCACGGACGCAGGCGTCCACGCTTTGGGCCAGATCGCCAGTTTTCGCACACAGTCGGGCCTGTCTGCCGGCGATTTCCATCGCGCACTCAACGCGCTCCTCCCGCCGTCGATTCGCATCGTGAAGGCAGAAGAGGTCGGACCGACTTTCAGCGCGCGATTCTCAGCACGCGGTAAGGTGTACCGCTATCGGATCTATCGCGGCAGAGTCCTTCCCCCAATGCTCTGGCGTTACGTGCTGTACTATCCGTTCCCACTCGATGAAGACGCCATGCGCGATGCCGCCGCGCGCTTCGTTGGCGTTCACGATTTCACATCCTTCGCCGCCTCCACGGGCTCCGAGGAAGACGACAAGGAACGCGTGATGGACCGCGAAATCTTTTCGACAGAGCTGGTGCGCTCGCCAGACAACGAGGAACTGGTTTTCACCGTGCACGGCCGATCCTTCCTGCGCTACATGGTCAGGAAAATGGTAGGCACGCTTCTCGACGTAGGCCGCGGCAAGCTGAAACCCGAAGACATCGACCGTCTGTTCGAGGTGCGCGACCGCTCCAAATCCGGCCCCACCGTCCCGGCTCACGGCCTCTGGATGGTCAGCGCCGACCACGAAGAGCCTTATCGTGTCGGCTGACTTCGGTTCCAATCGTCTCTGGTTTCATGCAGAATACGGTCGCAAATTCTGGAGCCCACATGATTCGAAGCACCATACTTGCGTCTTGTTTCCTCGCTGCTGTTTCGCTCGCGCCTCTCGGCACTCATCTGATCGCGGACGAAACGCCGCTCGCAGGGTACTCCGCCGAGTCTTCTCGCACAGAACGTCAGTGGGAAGACAAATTCCGCGCGATGCCGAGCCCGGCGAATCTTCGCGCCTACATGCAGCGGCTGAGTGCGCGTCCTCATAACGTCGGTTCGCCTTACGACAAAGACAACGCCGAGTGGATTCTGGCCAAGTACAAAGAATTTGGTCTCGACGCCCACATCGAATCGTTCAATGTGCTCTTTCCCACGCCGAAGGAGCGTCTCGTCGAACTCGTCGAAGGCGGCCCACACTTCGTGGCCAAGCTGCAGGAGCCTCCCGTACCGCAGGATGCGACTTCCAATCAACAAGCGGAGCAGCTCCCAACGTATAACGCGTACTCCGCCGACGGCGACGTCACCGGTCCGCTCGTCTATGTGAACTACGGAATCCCCGAAGACTACGAAACGCTCGCGCGCCACGGCATCTCCGTGAAGGGCGCCATCGTCATCGCGCGCTATGGCCACGCATGGCGGGGCATCAAGCCTAAAGTTGCCGCCGAGCACGGCGCGGTCGGCTGCATCATTTACTCGGATCCGCGCGACGACGGCTACTCCGCAGGCGTAACGTTCCCCAACGGCGGATTGCGTCCGCGCGAAGGTGTGCAACGTGGCAGCGTGCAAGACAGCACGGAATTCATGGGTGATCCGCTGACGCCCAACATCGGCGCGACCCCGGACGCCAAGCGCCTCGACATCAAGAACGCCCCGACGTTGACGAAAATTCCCGTGTTGCCAATTTCGTATGCCGACGCCACACCTCTGATGTCGGCCATCACGGGGCCAGTCGTGCCGGAAGCCTGGCGCGGCGGCCTGCCGATCACCTACCGCATCGGCCCAGGACCTGCAAAAGTTCATCTGAAAGTTTTTTCCAATTGGCAGATGCAACCGCTCTACGACGTGATCGCAAAAATTCCCGGCTCGCAGTTTCCCGACGAGTGGGTGCTACGCGGCAACCATCACGACGCATGGGTGAACGGCGCAGAAGATCCCATCTCGGGGCAGGTTGCAGTCTTGGAGGAAGCGCGCTCCCTTGGCGAGCTCGTGAAAGCTGGATGGAAACCCAAGCGCACCATCATTTATTGCGCCTGGGATGGTGAAGAGCCGGGCTTGTTAGGTTCCGTCGAATGGTTGGAGACGCACGCGGCGGAACTTCGCCAGCACGCCGTCGCCTACATCAATTCCGACACGAATGGGCGTGGCTTTTTCGGCGCCGAGGGCGCGCACTCCCTGGAAAAGCTCGCCAACGATGTGGCCCGCGACGTTCAGGACCCCGAAACGAAGTTATCCGTGTGGAAGCGCTGGCAACTCCACAGCATCACGGAAGCAAGTTCCGACGAGGCTCGCCAGGAACTCCGCCAGCGGCCAGACTTGCGCATCGACATCTCCGGCGGTGGCTCCGATCACGCCGGATTCCAGAATTTTCTCGGTATTGCCGTATTGAATTTTGGCTTCTATGGAGAAGACGAGGGCGGCATCTACCACTCGATCTACGACGATTTTTACTGGTACACGCACTTCAGCGACACCGACTTTGCATACGGCCGCGCGCTTTCCGAAGTTGCCGGCACAACCGTGATGCGCCTCGCCGACGCCGACCTGCTGCCCTTCGATTTTTCCAATCTCGCCGATACCGTCCAAACCTACGTTCGCGGGCTGCAAACCTTCTCGACAAAGCAGCAGGATGAGATCCGCGAGCGCAACCTCGAGATCGACGAAGGCGCATTTACGGCCAGCGCCGATCCGAAACAAACCTACGTTCCGCCAGTGAAGCAGGAAATCCCGCCTCATCTGAATTTCGCGCCGCTGCAAAACGGCGCCGACGCTCTGACGCGCAGCGCCGAGGAGTACAAGAAAGCGCTGGCGCGTGCGACCGAGAACGGCGGCGCCGCGCTATCTTCAGCGTCGGTTGCCGACGTCAATCGCATGCTCATCGACAGCGAGCGCAAACTCACCAACCCCGACGGCCTCCCCGGAAGAGCGTGGTACAAGCACCAGATCTACGCGCCCGGTGTCTACACCGGCTACGAAGCCAAAGCCATCCCCGCGGTCCGCGAAGCCATGGAGCAAAGGCAATGGAAACAGGCCGAAGGAGCCATCGCCCGCGCCGCCTCGGCCCTGCAAGATGAAGCAACGCTCGTCTCGTCCGCAGCCGCCAAAATCTCCGCCGCGAAGTAGCGCAGACACTCCTGCTTGCCCGGAGTTGCGAAGGGCTATCCGGAGTCTCGAAGGGTCTGTGCCCACGTCAACCATTTTGAGCAGACAACAAATCACCCGGAATCCGTACCTGTTGCTCGATAAGAAAAAATCAAGACAACTGTTGCCCGCGCTCCACCCAGCAACTATCATTGATTTTCGATTACGCGGCCGTATTTCCGACCCAGCCTAGCGAAACGGCCCGAAAACAAACACGCATCCCGCTGGCGGCGCGCGGGAAGCGCACCGCATCAAAGAAAACCGAAGCAGTTCGCCTTGGATCTCAAACTGAGATTCGTTCGTTGATGCGGCATCTGCTGAAGTGTACGTTGCCGCGAACTTAATCATCTTGAGGGACGGTAGAAACAATGTTTTTTTCGAGGACCCGGATTCTCCGCGCGAGCAATCTGACCCAAAGGACGATCCGCTATCTGTGTCTGCTGGCTGCTCTAATCGCCGTTCCCACATTCGCCCGCGCCGACGGCAATAATTTCGACCTGCTGGGCCCTCGCATCGAAATGAAGGTTATCCGCGGCGGAAAGGCATTGCCCATCTCGGATGTCGCCAACTTGCAGCCTGGCGACCGCCTTTGGCTTCACCCCGATTTCCCCGACGACCAGTCGGCCCGTTATCTGCTCATCGTCGCTTTCCTTCGTGGAGCCACCAATCCGCCGCCGGAAAATTGGTTCACCAAGGCCGAAACCTGGACCAAGCCGGTACGCGAAGAGGGCATCGTCGTCATCGTTCCTCAAGACGCCCAGCAAGTCCTCCTTTTTCTAGCTCCCGAAACTGGCGGTGACTTCTCCAGCTTGCGCGGCGCAGTCCGCGGCAGGCCCGGCGTGTTCGTGCGCGCCTCGCAAGATTTGAACCAAGCCAGCCTCGACCGCTCGCGCCTGGAAAAATATCTCGCCGACGTAAAGGCTGTCTCCGACGCCGACCCCAAAGCGCTCCACGAGCATTCCATTCTAATGGCTCGCACTCTCGGTATTCGCATCGACGAACAATGCTTTAACAAGCCAGTTGAAGAACAAAGTTCCTGCCTGACAAAAAACACCGAGAATCTCGTAATGGACGACGGTCACAGCCAGTCGATGGTGACGGCGTTGGCCTCGGGACCCAACTCCGACCTGGTCGGCGCGGTCAGCGCCACGTCGCTGGCGGGCGGTGGATTTTACAGCGCATACGTTGGCGCGGTGGTGGATCTCGCGCGCGTTCTCGGCAACTTGCACACCGCTTCCTACGTCTACATTCCTGCTCTCGCCCTGCCCAAAGGCGAGCAGATGAATCTGAAGCTCAACAATCCGCCGTCTTTCCGCAAGCCCATGTCGGTGATCGTCATTGGTCTGCCTGCCGTCGAAGCGGCCCAACTGCCGCCTCTGAGAGCCATCAACGCCGACCAGGTTTTCTGCCTGCAAAAGTCCTCGCTGGTACTGCCTGTCGAAGGCGCCCCGCTCGTTTTTTCCTCCGACATCGGCCACGATTTCTTCCTGCACGTTGCCGGCAAAGACGGCAAAGAGATCAAGCTTCCGGCAAGAGCCGATGCCACCAGTGGTGGATTTCTAATCGACACACACAGCGTCGAAGGCGCAAAGCTCGATGCCCAACTGACGGGAACCCTGCATGGCTATTGGGGCTTTGAGCCTTACGAAGGTCCGAATTTTCATCTTCGGACTTCCCGCCCAGCCCAGTGGGTGATTCCTGCGTCGGAACAAACCGCTCTCATCGTCGGCCGCGAGGATACCGTTCACCTGCAATCCGATTCCGCCGCCTGCGTGGATAACATCAGGATCCAGGATTCGCAGGGCAAAGAGGTCAAGATCACCTGGAAGGCCACCAAGCCCGACGAACTCGAATTGAAAGTCGCGCTAAAGGATCAGCCCGCGGGAGCCCTGCAAGTAAAGTTGCAGCAATTCGGTCTGGCTAAGCCCGATGAGCTTCCGTTACAAGCCTATTCCGAAGGGGCGCACCTCGACGGCTTCACGATCAATGCCGGAGACCAGCAAGGCGTCTTGAAGGGAACTCGCCTCGATGAAGTCGATCACTTCGAGCTGAATGGCATTCACTTCCTGCCCGCGAAGTTGACGCGCACCAACGAAAAGGATGAACTCCACCTGGCGGCCACGCAGCCCGACTCCGCGGCACTGCGTCCCGATCAATCTCTGGTAGCGAAGGTCGCACTCAAAGACGGCCGCGTTCTCGAGCTTCCGACCAAGGTAGAAGCGCCGCGCCCGAAGGTCACGCTCGTCAGCAAAAGCATCCGGCTGGGCGATACGCCTTCGACCATCAGTCTCGGCAGCCAGGACGAGTTGCCGCTGGATGGACAAATTTCCTTTCTCTTGAAAGCGGAAATTCCAAATCGATTCTCGCGCTCAGAGCGCATCGAAGTCGCCACCGCCGACGAATCCTTCAGTACGCTGCTCAGCATGACCGACGGAAGCTTGATGCTGCGCGATTCGGAAAGCGCACTCGCGGTCTTCGATCCCCACAAAGCCTTCGGACCGTCCGCCTTCGGCCCGCTGCAATTTCGTCCAGTGGAAGCGGATGGCACAAAAGGGGATTGGCAGCCATTGGCAACGCTGGTGCGCGTCCCCGCGCTGAAAGAAATTCGCTGCCCGGAGAGCCCCGACAAACCGTGTCAATTAACCGGTACAAATCTATTCCTGATCGACTCCGTCGCTTCCGATCAGCAATTCGCTCACAACGCGCCGGTGCCAACCGATTTCATCGACTCCACGCTCGCCGTGCCGCATCCCGGCGAAACCGGCCTATTCATTAAGCTGCGCGACGACCCGTCAGCAATCAACACGGTCGTCCTCCCGATCTCACAAGATCAGCAACAGCCGTAACATAATTCGCAAGCGACTGTGGCACAGCCATTCCTGGCTGTGCGCGTGCGCCTCAGCTATTTGTCGTGTTTCAATTCCACCACCATCACTTCGATGGGTTTGTCGCCGGCATTGACGTCGGAATGCATCTCCCCCGGCGCATTTTTCGGTAGCCAATACGCTTTCCCAGTCTCCCAATCGTGGGTTTCCGACGCGCCATTCTGCTCCACAATCTTCATTGTTCCGCCGGTCAAGGCGATGATGACGCGCCCATGTTCGTGCCGATGCATGGCCAGTGGCGTGTTCGGCATAACCACCGACTTCCAAACCTTCACGTCGTCATTTTCAAGCTGTGGAATCCGTTGCGTCTGATTTCCCTGCTGTGGGCTAACCGTAGCAGAAGCTATCAACAACATCAGACCCAAAGCGAAGCCTCGAAGCACAAAGCATTTCACGGCAATCTCCTTTTGATCTAGAAAATAGCACCAATGGTATACGTGTTTCGCTGACTCCTGATGTCACCTTTGCCGGATTGTGTTTGCAACAAAACTAACTTCCTTCTGACCTTGGGGTTTTCGGTTAGAATCCGCTCATGGCCGCCATCGTAATCTCGGTCGGCACGATTCCTTCGATCAACCCCGCAACCGGCGAAGCCCTCGGCAGCTTCGAGAGGACCTCGCCATCTCGGATGCCCGAGATCGTCGCCCGCGCTCGCGCCACACAAGCGAAGTGGTCAAGAACTCCGACTGCCGATCGCGCCGCGCGCTTGAAACTTCTCCGCGAACGCATTCTCTCTTCGCGTGATGCCTTGGCCGACGCGATCGTTCGCGAATCCGGCAAGCCTCGCGCCGAAGCGTTGTTCGCGGATATTTTTGTAGCACTCGATACCGCGCAATATTTTGCAGTCAATGCGGAGCGCCTGCTGCAGCCCGAAAACGTCCCGCACCACAATCTCGCGGCCAAAGCCAAGAGTGGCACGCTCACCTGCGAGCCGCTCGGCGTAATCGGGATCATCAGCTCGTGGAACTATCCCTTGGCCATTCCGGTCAGCCAGATCATTCCGGCCATCGTGGCGGGCAATGCCGTGGTCTGCAAGACCAGCGATTTCACCCCGCACTGCGGCGCCCTGATCGAAAGACTGTTCGCCAGCGCAGGTTTTCCAGATGGCTTGGTAACCGTCGTCCAGGGCGGCGGCGACGTAGGCCAGGCCCTGATCGATGCATCGTGCGACAAAATTCTGTTCACCGGCAGCGTCGAAACCGGTCGTCGCGTTGCCGAAGCCTGCGCCAAGCGCCTGATCCCCACCGTTCTCGAACTCGGCGGCAAAGACGCCATGATCGTCCTCGCCGACGCCGATCTCGAAGTCGCGGCCAGCGGAGCCGTCTGGGGCAGCTACACGAATTGCGGACAAGTCTGTCTCTCCGTCGAAAGAATTTTCGTCGAGCGGACTATCGCCGAACCCTTCGCCGCCCGCTGCGTCGAAAAAACAAAAAAGCTGCGGCTGGGCCTCGGAAGCGATCCCGCCACGGACATCGGCCCGCTGATCCGACCCCAACACGTCCAGCGGATGACCGCGCTGATTGAAGAGGCCGTCAGCCGCGGTGCGAAAGTCCTCTGCGGCGGCCACGCACGCCCCGATCTCGGCGGGAACTTCTTCGAGCCGACGGTAATTGTAGATGTGGATTCCGCCACGCGCCTCTTTCAAGAGGAAACGTTCGGCCCGATCCTGGCCATCCAGACCGTCTCCAACTCCGACGAAGCAATCCTCCGCGCAAACGCTTCACCGTTCGCTCTGTCCGCAAGCGTCTGGACGCGCAACGCGGCCCGCGGCAAAGCCATCGCCGCACTACTCCGCGCCGGCGCCGTCATGGTGAACGACGCCATCAGCTATTTCGCCATCGCCGAAGTTCCCCACGGCGGCTGTGGCCTGAGCGGCTGGGGCCGCACCCACGGGAAAGCGGGCCTTCTCGAAATGGTCCAGACCAAATACATCGACGTCGATCGGCTCCCGCGCCGCCAAAAGCCGTGGTGGTATCGCTACGGCCCGGACCTGGAACAAGCCGCCGACGCCTTCCTGCAATTTGAGTTTGGAGGCAAGTTAACCGCTCGCCTAACCAGCGCCCGAGCCGCGTTGAGAACCATGTTTCGCGACCACCGTATGTGACTGTTTAACCGTTCCTCTTCAGACGGCCTTGTTTCGGCCCGAGATTGCGGTTAAGCGCCAATGTTTTACCATGCCCCTCGATCCAGCCGAAATCGCTCGCTATCTCTCATGCCCCGACGAAGGCGCTCCGCTGGCGCCAGATTTCAGCGGGCTCCGATGCGTCCGCTGCTCGCGGATTTTCCCCTTCCAAAAGCCGAATCTATTGGAGATTTTGCCTGCGAAACCGGTCGCGATCTCCACTTCCGAAGTTCCGTCCGGGTATGAAAACGCCTATATGCAAGCCTACTCTCGCGGGTGGGAATCGACCGACGATGCCGTGCCCTGGGGCGCAAACGAGACGTCATCGATGAAAACCGTGAAGCGTCGCGAGCGCCACACCGAGGAAGTTTTCCGACTGTTACGCGATGCTCCGGGCGGCGCGGACGGGGTATTCTGCGATCTTTCCGCGAGCGCGGGACACACCACGTTTGCAGCGGCCAGGCATTGCCGTCTGGTCTTCCACTGCGATCTTTCCGTCACAGCAGTGCAATACGCCAGCGCTAAGGCTACACGGATGGGCCTGGAAAATATGGTGATCGTGCGCGCCGATTACTTGCGGCCGCCCTTCCTGAATTCCATTCAACAGTTAACCTGTCTCGATTCACTCATTCGTGGCCCCTGGCACGACGTACGATTGCTCGCGAGCATTCGCCAAGCGCTCGTGCCAGGAGGTTCTGCGGTGGTGGACTTTCACAATTGGTGGCACAACCCACTGCGTCGCTTGGGTTTGCTTCGCCAGAATTTCGGCCAGAATCGAAGCTACACGCGGAGCGAAGTGCTGCATTTGCTCAAGCAAGCAGGCATCGATGATTTTGTGGTGAGTACTTTCATCCAGGAAGCTGACCCGCAAAGTCGATTCGCGAGAGTTTTGCGCCGCCTGCTACCTGCGACACGCTTCCTGGTCCGCCTGACGTCATCGGCGCGCCATGTCCGGTAAGTCGATTTCACCACGTACCGACTATCCACCGACGATGAGTCTGCAGGGATCGGCAACATTCAAACCAGGCTGCTTGGCTATTTCGTAGCATTCTTCTGGCGCACCCCACTGCGTCGAGCATCCAATATAGAATACGGAAATGGCCGATCACGCAAACTCCGAATACATATACGACTGGAACCGAGCGTCATCTCCGGCGATTCCGCCTGGCACGCGCGTTCTCCTCAATGACGAAACCCTCCGCGATGGTTTGCAAAATCCCTCCGTCTACGACCCCACTATCGAAGAAAAAATCGAAATCCTCCACCTGATGGAATCGCTAGGCATAGATTCCCTGAACATCGGCCTACCCGGCGCGGGCCCGCGCGCCGCCGCGCACACCGAAGCCCTGGCCCGCGAAATCGCCAACAACCACATGAAGATTCGCCCGAACTGCGCCGCGCGAACGGTGGAAGCCGACATCCGCCCCATCGTGGAAATTTCCCAACGCGTCGGCATCGCCCTCGAAGCCGCCACCTTTCTCGGCTCCAGCCCCATCCGCCGCCTGGTGGAAGATTGGACGGTCGATCACCTCGAACGCACGACAGAAAAAGCCGTGAGATTCGCCGTCGAGCACGGCCTGCCATCCATGTACGTAACCGAAGACACCACGCGCACCGATCGCGACACCGTCAAGCGTCTCTATTCCACCGCGATCCGCAACGGCGCCCGCGCTGTAGTCTTCTGCGATACGGTCGGCCACGCCACCCCGCAAGGCGCCTACAACCTCATCAAATTCGCTGTCGATGAAATCGTGAAGCCCAGCGGCGAAAAGATCCGAGTCGACTGGCACGGCCACAACGACCGCGGCCTGGCGATTGCCAATTCGCTCGCAGCGATCGCCGCCGGCGCCAATCAAGTCCACGGCGCAGGAAACTCCCTGGGCGAGCGTGTCGGTAACACGCCCATGGAACTCATGCTGGTCAACCTTCGACTGATGGGCTTGATCGATCGCGATCTCTCCCGCCTGAAAGAATATTGCGAAAAAGTCGCTCGCGCCACGCACACCACGATCCCCCCGAACTATCCGGTCGTAGGCCACGACGCCTTCCGCACCGCCACAGGCGTCCACGCCGCCGCCATCGTAAAAGCCTTCCGCGGCAAAAATCCCGAGCTCGCCGACATCGTCTACAGCGGCGTCCCTTCGCATCTCTTCGGCCTCGATCAAATCATCGAGATCGGCCCGATGAGCGGCAAATCCAACGTTCTCTTCTGGCTCGAGCGCCACAAAATCCCCGCGAACGACGCCGTCGTGAATCGCATCCTCGAAGCCGCCAAACAATCCGCCCGCGTCCTCACCGACGACGAAATTCAAGCCCTCGCCACGGAGCCGGCACGCAATTGACCTCGAGCGCGACTCCGCAATCCCTCCGGAACTCCTCGGTGAAACATCTTCTCCTTTGGGTTATCCTTTCGACCATGCCCGTTCGCTCTCTCGGCTCTCCTCATCGTTCCGGCCCCTCCCCACAGCTCGCCGAGACCCCCGAACTCCGCTCCGCTCTATCGTGGTTTACTAAAAATCTCGCCTGGATCAACGATCAGCAAGTCCGTATAACCGAAATTCCCGCGCCACCGTTCCAAGAAGCCGCCCGCGCCAGCGTCGTGAAAACACTTCTCGCCGAATCCGGACTCAACGTACAAATTGACAAGACCGGTAACGTCATCGGCGAACTCCCTGGCGCCAACGACAAAGAAATTGTCATGCTCACCGCGCATCTCGATACCGTCTTTCCCCCAGGCACCGACGTAAAAGTCCGCCGCGACGCCGAACGCCTCAGCGCCCCCGGCATCTCCGACAACGGCACCGGCCTCGCCGCGCTGGTCTCCATCGCCCGTGCCATCCAGGAATCCAAGATCAAGCCGCGCCGCACGATCCTCTTCGTCGCGGACGTCGGCGAAGAAGGCGAAGGCAATCTCCGTGGCATGCGCGCCTTGGTCGAAGCTTATCGCGCGCGCCTGAAAGCGGCCGTCGTCCTCGACGGCTCCGGTACCGATCACGTCACCACCAAAGCCCTCGCCTCCCGCCGCCTCGAAGTGCTTATCACCGGCCCCGGCGGCCACAGTTGGTCCGACTTCGGCATGCCCAATCCCATCAACGCGCTCGTCCGGGGCTCGATCCGTTTCATCAACACTAAAGTTCCCGCTAACCCGCGCACCACCTTCAACCTAGGTCAAATCGAAGGCGGCACCTCGGTCAACTCCATCCCCTACGACGCGAAACTCAAAGTCGACATTCGCTCCGAAAGCGAAGACGAACTCGGCAAACTCGAATCCGCGCTCCGCGAATCTATCTCCGCCGGCATCCGCGACGAAATGGAATCCTCCCGCGACCGCACGAAAGGAAAGCTCGATTGGAAGATCGACGTCCTGGGCACGCGCCCCGGCGGCGAACTCTCTCCCAACTCTCCACTCCTGGCTGCATTGCGGGCCGCCGATGATTACGTCAGCAACCAATCGCGCATCGAGCGTTCCTCCACCGACGCCAACATCCCACTAGCCAACGGCATCGACGCCATCTCCATCGGCGCAGGCGGCGCCGGCGGCGGCGCCCACTCCCTGCAAGAGTGGTATGAACCCTCCGGTCGCGAAATGGGCCTGAAGCGCGCTCTCCTAACCCTGCTTGGCATTTCCCGAATCGCGGAGGAAAAAGCTAAATGAATTGCGAGACGCGTCCCAGCCGCGCCACTGTTCACCATCACCCGCACTTTCCGCCTGTCGCGTTTCTATCTTTCTGTCTCGCCGCGGTGACCACTCTCGGCTCGATGCCCGCCAACGCACAAACCTACACACCTCCCCGCACCACGTACTATCTCCACGGCCGCATCTACACCAACGACCCGCAACATCCCTGGGCCTCCGCCATGGCCATCCGCGAAGGCAAGATCGTCTGCATCGGTGGCATCGAACAAATCATGCTCGAATGCGGTGGCGGCGAAGAAAACGCCGAAACCATCCAACTCGGCAACAAATTCGTAATGCCCGGCTTCAACGACGCCCACGTCCATCTGGGCAATGCCGCCGCCGACCTGCTCGCCGTCCGCCTGAACGGTGTCGCCTCCGTGGAAGAACTGCAAAAACGCGTAGCCGACGCCGTAGCCGCCCACAAGGAAGGCGACTGGATCACCGGCGGCGGTTGGGACCACACCCTTTGGCCCGACAAGAAATTCCCCAGCAAGCAGCAGCTCGACGCCGTCTCTCCGAAAAATCCCGTTCTCTTAACGCACATCTCCGGCCATGTATCCGTCGCAAATTCCCTCGCACTTCAGCTGGCCCATATCTCTAAAGACACTCCCAATCCCAAGGGCGGCGAATTCGAACGTGACGCCAATGGCGAACTCACCGGCATGCTCGAAGAAGGCTCCGCCATCAGCCTCGTCGAGCAATACGTCCCCGACCCGTCCCCCACGCAACGCCGCCACGGTATCGAGCTGGTCCTCGCCGACGTCGCCAAAAACGGCGTCACCTCCGTTCAGGACAATTCCGACTGGGATGATTTTCTGGTTTATCGCGACCTGAAGGACGAAAACAAACTCACCGTGCGCATCACCGAGTGGCTGCATTTCACCACCGGTCTAGGTGAACTCGAGAACGAACGCAGCGAGGGCGGCGTAACCGACCCCTGGCTGAAAACCGGCGCTCTCAAAATGGTCACCGACGGCGCCCTGGGCTCGCGAACCGCCGCCATGCTCGCCCCGTACTCCGACGACCCCTCCACCAGCGGTATCATGGCCATGGAGCCTGACAAACTTCGTCAGATGGCCATCGAGCGGGACCGCGCCGGCTTCCAACTGGCCTTCCACGCCATCGGCGACAAAGCCAATCGCGTGGCCCTCGACGTCTTCGAAGCCGTCGCTAAATCCAACCCTCCACGCGACCGCCGCGACCGCATCGAGCACGCCCAAGTCGTCGCCCCCGAAGATCTCGCCCGCTTCGCCAAACTCAACGTCATCGCCTCCATGCAACCTTCCCACGAAACCACCGACATGCGCTGGGCCGAACAACGCATCGGTCCCGATCGCCTGAAAGGCGCCTACGCTTGGGCCACCATGCTAAAAAACAGCGTCCACCTGGCCTTCGGCACCGATTACGACGTCGAGCCCATCAACCCCATGCGCGGTCTCTACGCCTGCATAACCCGCGAACTCCCCGAAGGCGGCCCCGCCGGCGGCTGGCAACCCCAGGAAAAAATCTCCCTGGACGACTGCATCCGCGCCTACACCCTCGGCTCGGCCTACGCCCAATTTGAAGAAACAAAGAAAGGCGCCCTGAAAACAGGCCAATACGCCGACTTCATCATCCTGTCGAACGACTTGACCAAAATCCCTCCGTCCGAGTACATCAAGACGGAAGTCCTGCGCACTGTTGTAGGCGGCCGCACCGTCTATGAGAAATCCAAGTAGTGCAGACGCTTCTTCTGAACTTGAGATGGACTGGTAGCGCCGGCATCCTTGCCGGCTCTCATGTCCTTCATTTCCATCCGCGGAAGCCACGCCAAGCATCTACTCCCCGAATCGCCGAACGCAGTACGAAATCGGCAGTCCGACCACCACCATGTGCACGCCCAGCCCAAGAAGCAAGTCATGTAGTCGATAGGGACCCCTGGCGTGAAGCGCGGACAGCGGCAAAACGACGAAACTCATGACGTCTTCCACCGCGGCGCCAAAAAACAACCCACACACCAGCGGGTGCTCGACAAGAAACCTCAACTTCCGGCTTGCCCCATAGTAGATAGCGGCCGCCGAGCAGGCGATAAAGAAATGCAGCAGCACACCAAGCACATACGTCCCGGCGCCTCCTTGGAAAGCCGACCGCCCAAGCAGGCCGGCGGCAATCACCAGCGGAATGCGCCACCCAAACAGGATGCAAGCTTGCAGAAGGTCCAAAGTCCCGGCAATCCCTCCGCCGACGGCGATGGCCAATAAGCCGTTCCCCCTCTCCGATGCTCGCGGTGCAGAATCTCCAGTCATCCGAATTCCTTTCCGTCGCTTCGTGATCTGTTTCCGATCCGCTAACCGCGTCAGAAGCGAGCGACACTGGATGATACGTAGGGTGGAAACGAAAAGTCCTGAGCCACGTCTGAAGCAATCTGAATAGTTCTGAAATCACTATGGATGGGAGCGTCGCGAAGCCCAGAACCAGCTGGAGGGCGGCGGGCGTCCCTAGTGGCGTGGTATGCTCGGCGAGCGCCGCTTATCGAATCAAAAATGGACGGTAATCACCGGTCCTGTATGGAACACCATCCCACATCAGTGCTTCGCATCGGCGCCTGGCGCGTCAGTCCGGCGTCTGGCCACATTTCGCAAAATGGGGTGACCTCGCGCGTGGAAGTGCGGACCATGCGCCTCCTGCTTTGCCTCGCCGAGCATGCCGGGGAAGTCGTCAGCATCGATGACTTACTCAACCAAGTCTGGCCCGAAGTGACTGTCGCCCCGGACTCTGTCTATCAAGCGGTGACCTCACTCCGCCGTCTGCTTGGCGACGATCCCAAGCAGCCCACTTATGTTGAGACCGTGCCGCGACTTGGGTATCGGATGATCGCGACCGTCAGTCCTTGGACGGATCCGTCCGACGCCTCAACGGGCACACATAGCAACGCCCCGGCCCCCGCGCACGCCAATCCACAGACAAACTCTTCGCCATCTTCTGCAAGCGAACCTCTGACCTCCGCGACGAAAAAGTCCGGCTATCGCCTTGGCGCTCGCATCGCGCTCGCCCTCGGCGCCGCAATTTGCGTCGTCTTGGTCTTTGCTTTCTTGTTCCGCGGCAAGCTCGTGAATTCTAATGATCGGGGCTCACGCGCCATCGCTCCGCAGCCGTCGCAGAAATCCATCGCCGTGCTGCCGTTTGTGGACCTCACCGATGCGATGAATCAGGAACCCTTCGCCGATGGCATGACCGAGGAACTGATCGACAAACTGAGCAAAGTTCCGGGCCTGCGCGTACCGTCACCTACGGCTTCCTTCTATTTCAAGGGACAACTGTGGCCGCGATCGAATGGCGCTTCACAAATCTCCATCGCCGATATCGCCAGGATTCTCAGCGTCGCCTATGTGCTGGATGGCAGCGTCCGGAAGTCAGGCTCTAGGCTCCGGGTGGATGCTCGCATGATTCGCGCCGACAACGGCTACGTCATCTGGTCGGAAACCTACGACCGCGCCTTCGACGATATTTTGATGGTCCAGGACGACATCGCCGGCAAAGTTACGAAAGCGCTGACGGCATCCATCGAAGCCGCGCCCAATCACTAGAAGTCATCTCACAGATGCATCTCAGGGGGTCGGAGCTTTAGCTCCGACATTTAAAGACACGCAAGATTGGGCTTTAGCCCCTGAGGAAATTCTTCTCTTCCTGTCTCGGCCATTTATGAGATGGCCCCTCGCAAAATTGCGATTGCCGTATTGCGTCCGCTCGATGTTCGGCGTGCCTCAGCCTCAATAAAAATAAATCCGGATAATCTCCCCCAAAAAATCCTTCCCCGACACCAGCCGGAACCACACTTTCACCCGCCGCCCACTCCACCGCTTACAACTCGCCAGGTCCGGCACCGACTCTGCGCTGATTCCGCTGACGCCAACGCGCCCCAAATCGGCCGCGTGAAAGTCCATCGGCCCTTTAAGCAAATTCAGAGTCAAGGTCGCCTCAGCGCCGTGCGAACAATCGATCGCTCCAATAGTGCCCTCCACCGCCATCCATTCCGGCGGCCCCAGCTGACGCCGCGAAATCGCAGGGTGCACAACGTCTGCGCTCAAATCGGGAGCCGCCGCCTGCGGCCCATCCCGCAGCCGCCCAAGCGCTTGCTCCGCGCTCTCCTTTTCCCATTCTTCTTCTTCCTCGATGGCTCCCAGGATCGACCGCGCAGCGCGCTGCTCCTCCGGCGAGCCCGCGCTCTTCTGCAATTTCTCCACGACCTCGCGGGCCTCCTCCCCTCGCCGATTATTCAGCAGCACATACGCCAGATTTGTCTTGTACGACCGCGATTCCGGATCCAGCTTCACCGCCGTTTCCGCGGCCTCCAGCGCCTTTCCTTGTGTCTCCGCCGACCGCGAATACGCTTGCGTGAGCGCCTCGAACGTGGGCGCATACATCGGATTCAGCCGCGCCGCGTTCTCCAGCGCCTCCCGCGCTTTCCCCGTGGACTCCTCCGTCTCCGACAAATCGCGCAACAGCAACACGCCGCGACAGTAAAACGCCAGGAAACTCGCCGACGCCAGCGAAATCGCTTTGCTCATCTCCTCATCCGCGGCCGCGAAATCGCCTTTCCGGAAATCGTAAAATCCCAGTGCCTCATGCGTGGCCGCGATCTCCGGCCCCAGCGCAACCCCCTCCTCCAGCAGTGGCCCCGCCGCATCCATCCGCTTCCGTCGCACGTAGAAATCGCCTCGCAGCGCCAGAACTTCCGCCGGTGCCAGCGTTCGAACCCGAAAGTCCCCGGCAGAATTTGTTGGTCCTGGCAGCACCACGCCCTCTCGCCAGTTCGCTTCGTGCACGTAGCGCTTCACCCGCTCGCCAAATTTTCCCAAATCCCCGAACGCCTCGCGTCCTGCGGCTACCCGGTCCCCGGAAACACTCCAGCTCAGCAAGTATTTCTTCAACAATTGTTCGCGCCGGGCCTCGGGATCAAGCAGCAGGTAATGCGCCACCGCCCACGACTCCGCGTAAAACACAGACGCCGGATTCTTTTCGTTGTAATACGGCGAACTCTCCCCCACATCCAGCATCGTCTCGATCGGCATCCACGCGTTTTTACTCAGGATGTAAAGGTGCGTCTTATCGACGTTCCCAGTCCGGGCCTCTTGCGGGCCTACTGTGGAATTCCCGAAAAACTCCGCCACCCCCTCGCTCAACCACAAGGGAATCCGGCTGAAATTCAGGTGCAGCAGCGCATGTGTATATTCGTGATACACGGTGTGATACGCGGTCGTGCCCTGCGCATCCAGTCGCAGAACCACGTAATCTTTGTCGCCGTCGCTGTGGAACAACCCTGAAGGACGAATGTGCCCCTCTCCACCCCACTCCTCCGGAGCCAGCATCCTCATCGTCGCTTCGTCACGCGCCGCCAGAATTACGATCGGCTGTGCCGGGTCAACCCGCAATTCCGGAAATGTGCCGTGAAACAGAGACCTAATCTGCTCAAAGTCTTCCGCGACTCCCCGCGCGTCCACTTCACTCGCATTGCTGGCCACCACGAAATGTGCGCTGCGCACCTCCACCCAACGTCCCGCCTCGTCTGTCGCAAGCAGACTCGTCGCAGGTACCATGACCAGTAAGATCGCCCCCAATATGATCGCGCCTGGTAGAAATTTTCGTGCGTGCTTCACGGTTCGAGAATGTCGACGCCGAGCGGGACTGTCAAGCACCCCTGCGTAATCCGGCCTCCGAATCCTCGACTGACCGCGCAGCCGCGCTCAGCAATGGTTTCTCGCCTCTTGGTTCCACCATACTTCGACACTTTCTGACAGCGCCCGGGACCATGAATCTCGATTTTCGATAAAGTCTAGCTAAATTCTATGTACCTTTTATCTAAATTAAGTATTGACAACGCTCGCCACTGCTCGTATAACGCGACCAATCACTCGTCGCTTACCCAGGGCTTTCCAAAATTCGGCGCGGAGGTGGTGGTCCTATGTCTTTGTCTCCAAAGATCGGGCGTCCAATCTCTATTGTTGTCGCAAGTCTCTTCGTACTGCTTTGTGTGCCAACAGCTTTGCTCGCGCAAGCCATTTCAACGGGCACCATACAAGGGGTGGTAACCGACCCCTCGGGAGCCGCCGTCGCCGGCGCAACCGTCACAGTCATTGACGCCGATACGAGCACCACGCGTACAGGAGTCACAAACGACACCGGACGCTACATTTTCCCTGATATTCCTCCCGCGAAGTACGACGTCTCCATCACTAAGCCCGGATTCCGCGTCACCAGGTTTCCCAAGCAGGAACTCACCGTCGGCGCGACGCTCACCCTCGATATCAAACTTGAAGTTGGTTCCACCACTGAAACCATCGAGGTCTTTGCCGCCAGTTCCAGCATGGAGACTGCCACCGCTACCGTCGGTAACACCTTGACTGGCCTCCCTCTGGACAACCTCCCGGGTCTCGGCCGTGATGTCAGCACCTTCGTTACTCTGCAGCCCGGCGTTGCCATCGACGGCAGCGTCGCTGGCGCCAACCAGGACCAGAACTCCTTCATGCTCGATGGCGGCAATAACTCCAGCGACATGGACGGCACTCAGAACACCTATACCCCCAGTTTCGCTGGCGACCCTTCCGGTGGCTTAGTGGGCCAAGTGACCGGGACTGCCGTGAATGGTGCCCCAGGCGGTGGAGGTCCCACTGGCGTGATGCCGACCCCGGCGGACAGCATTGAAGAATTCAAGGTAGGAACGAATAACCAGTCGGCCGATTTCAATGCCTCGGCCGGCGCCCAGATACAGTTGGTAACCAAGCGCGGCACAAACCAATGGCACGGCACCGCTTACGAGTACTACCTCAGCAATGCTTGGGGCGCGAATGGCTTCAACAACGACGCTTCTAACTCACCAAAGCCCAGCTACCACTACAACCGTTTTGGCGCGTCCGGCGGAGGGCCACTCATCTCCAAGAACATACTCGGCGGGAAGTGGTACTTTTTTGCGAATTACGAAGGGTTTCGTTGGCCAGACTCAACTACCGTTACCCGTGCGACTCCGTCCGCGGCAATGGACCAGGGGATTCTACAGTTCGGAGGAGTTGCCTATAACCTCAACCCCACACCTGTGGCCTACAACGGTCCGGCCACTTCCGTTCTGACGCCCGGAGAGGTGGTTCCGTCCGCGGTTTGTCCCGCGGGTCCCTGCGATCCCCGTGGATTGGGAATCAGCACAACACAGCAGACCATTTGGACTAAGTACATGCCACCGTCGAACATATCGACGTGCGCCGGTATAACCAGGTGCGATGGATTAAACATCCTGTCCTTCCGCGGAAACATGTCCCTCCCATGGGATGACAACTTTGGCGTGGCTCGCCTCGACCATGACTTCGGGCCGAAATGGCACTTCTACGCTTCTTACCGCTACTACAAAATGGAGCGTGCCACTGGAAATCAAATCGACATCGGAGGATTTTTCCCGGGTGACACGCTCGGAACTCCCGCTTCCGTGTCCAATCGTCCCCAGGTGCCTTGGTACCTGACCGCCGGCGTCACCACGAACATCACCAGCGCTCTGACCAACGACTTTCACTACAGCTATTTGCGAAATTTTTGGGCCCGCGGTTCCGCCGCGCAGCCGCCTCAGCTTACCGGACTCGGCGGCGCCATCGAACCCCTAGGCGAAAGCGCTACCAACGTACTCGCTCCCTATAACCTGGACACACAGGACGTGCGAACGCGCTTCTGGGACGGCCAGGACAATATGATCCGCGATGATGTTTCCTGGGCCAAAGGGAAGCATTTCTTCCAGTTCGGCGGTACTTACCAGCGCAACTGGAACTATCACGAACGCACCGACAACGGCGGCGGCATCAATTACAACACCGTTTATTGGACAGGCGCCAGCGTGGGAAGCACAAACGGCATGAACATGGCCGGCTATGTACCGGATGCCATCACCGCCGCGGGAGGTTCCCAGCTCTCCAACTACCAGAGAGATTACTCTATGGTGTTGGGAGCGGTTGGCGTCTCACAGATTGCTTACACCCGCGTAGGCTCGGATCTGACTTTGAATCCACCGAACACCCCCGCGTTTGATAAAGCCACCATCCCCTTCTATAACCTCTATGCCAGTGATTCCTGGCGGCTGAAGCCGACCCTCACCGTGACTTACGGCTTGGGCTGGTCGCTGGAGATGCCGCCTACGGAAGCGAATGGGAAGCAGATTGTGCTCGTGGGTCCGGACAACAGACCCCTCGCCACCGAGACCTACCTGAAAAACCGCGAAAATGCGGCGCTCGCCGGTCAAGTCTATAATCCCGAGATTGGTTTTTCCTTGATCAACAATGTGGCCGGCAACCCGAAATACCCTTACAATCCCTTCTACAAGGGATTCAGCCCGCGTCTCGCTGCCGCTTGGAATCCGAGCTTCGACGATGGCCTCCTTGGCTCTGTGTTTGGGCGTAACAAGACCGTTCTCCGTGGTGGTTACAGCATCCTCTACGGCCGACTCAACGGCGTAGGCCTAGTGCTGATCCCGCTCTTGGGCGACGGCCTCATCCAGGCAGTGCAGTGCGTCAGCCCGCTGACGACTGGCGCCTGCGGGGGCCCTGGTGGATCGACTCCACTCACAGCATTCCGCATTGGCCCCGATGGCTTAACTGCACCGCTTCCATCGGCCGCCACAACCCTCCCCCAGCCGAATTTTCCCGGATTCAACGCCGTTGCGGCCGGTTCAGGCACGGGACTCGACCCCAATTTCCGCCCCAGTAAGAGCCAACAGTTCGACTTCACCATCCAGCGGCAGCTCAACAACCGCTTCACAATGGAAGTGGGCTACGTCGGCCGAATCTTGACCAACGAATTCATGCCTCTCCAGATCAATGCCGTGCCTTACATGATGACCCTGGGTGGCCAGAGATTCGACAAGGCCTATGGCCAGATGGTCTGGCAATACTGCGGCGGTAACGCCGGCATGGCCGGTGGCGGCTGCGCCGGAAACCTCGCCGCGGTCACGCCGGAGCCATTCTTTGAAGCGGCCCTCAATAAGTCTTACTGCGCCGGATTCGCGAGCTGCACTCAAGCGGTCGCAGCGAACGAAGGAAACAATGGCACCGGGAACATCGGCTTGGCCAACGTCTGGAGTCTCTGGAGCGACCTCGACAACGGCGCCTTCAACTTTCCTCGATCCATGTTGAACACTCCGATTCCCGGTTCCGTTAACGGGGCAAGCGGGCAGTTGACGTCCGACTTCACCCAGGACACCAGTTTGGGTAGCGGGAACTACAATGGGATGTTCGTGACCATGAAGATGAACCAGTACCACGGCGTCTCGCTGCAGTCGAATTTCACCTACTCGAAGTCCTTGGGTACCGGATCGCAAGTCCAGGCCACCAGCCAGTACTCCAACTCCGATCCCTACTACCTCAACAGAAATTACGGGCTGCAGCCCTGGGATCGTAAGTTCCTGTTCAACACTTGGCTCGTCTTCCAGCCGCCCTACTTCCAGCACCAACAGGGCTTCATCGGGCGCGTACTTGGCGGATGGACCCTGTCGCCCATCATTGACCTCGGCAGTGGTTTGCCATTGGGCATCTATACTGCGAATGCCACCAATTCCGTCTACGACGGCGGCCAATCCTTCGGCGCAGCGGATGGAAGCAACGTCGGGAGCTATGAGAACGCCATCAACATCTGCGGTGGCTTCAGTGGCGGCAGCTCGCGACACAATAACCCCGTCGTTTCGACGCAATATCCCGGCATGGGAGGGAGCGGTTACGGACCCTCTTTGTACGCGGATCCGCAAGCGGTCTATAACTGCTTCCGCAACCCGATTCTGGGCATCGACGATGGCCACAACGGTGGTGTTGGCAATTACCGCGGCCAGGCCTTCTGGAACGTAGACTTCAACATCAAGAAGAACGTCATGATCAATGAGCGTTTTAGCGTGGACTTTGGCGCCACCTTTACGAACATCTTCAACCATAACCAGTTGCTCGATCCCTACAACGCCCTGACCGATACCAGCGATTTTGGCGCTCTGGGCGCCTTTGGTGTAGGTCAGGCCAACACCCCGCGGCACGTCGAACTTGGCCTGCGGGTTCATTTCTAACCAGCCACACTTCGAACCTTGCATGGCAAGACGGGAAAGCCGAATCGGCTTTCCCGTTTTTATTTCCCCTCCCCGCGTCTGAATCTGCCCCGACCACTTTTCATTTCAACGTCCCCGCGCCTAAACTTGCGCCGACCACAAGCGATCTTGTAGGGGCGGGGCTTGCCCTGCCCGGCGCTGCCTCTTGTTGCTGACTGCTGATCAGCAGAGGAGAAGATCTCCATTTCGCTGCAGCGATGCCCACAATCCCGGTTGTATTACATATTCCCTCCGGCTAATCTGTCGCCCCTTGAGCCACGCACCTGCGAACCCTTTCGAAAATTCCAAGCGCGCCAAAGCCGATCTCGCGCTGGCCTTTTGCACCATCCTCTGGGGCACCACTTTTGTCGTTGTCAAGAACGCTCTCGACCACGCCTCCGTCTTCCTCTTTCTCGCCATCCGCTTTTCTCTCGCCGCAATACTTATGGCCGCATTCCGCCCGCGCGTCCTCCGGAATCTGAAAAGGGAAGAGCTCCTCGCGGGCGTCGCCCTCGGTTTTTTCATGTTTGGCGGCTATGCCTTCCAGACCGCCGGCCTGCAATACATCACGCCCGCGAAATCCGGATTCGTCACCGGTTCCAGCGTCGTTCTTGTCCCGTTGCTGCTGGCGATTTTCTGGCGTAAACACTTGGCCCGTTGGGCCTACGCTGGAGCATTCTGCGCGCTGGTCGGCCTATATTTTCTGACCGTTCCCGCCGAGGGTATTTCCCACCTCAATCACGGCGACGTGCTCACGTTCGCAGCCGCCGTGCTCTACGCCGTCCACATCATCTTGGTAGGAGATTACACGCAGCAACATTCGCACGGTGCGTTAAGCGTGTTGCAGGTAGCAGCCTGCGCGGGACTCGCATGGATCGCCACCGGTTCGTTGGGCGCCCTGGGCTGGCAAGCGCCGCGCTTTGCATTCCGCTGGGAACTCTACGCAGGCACTGCCGTTTGCGCCATTTTCGCCACCGCCGCGGCGTTCTCGATCCAACTGTGGGCGCAGCAGTACACCACGCCGAGCCACGCCGAGCCATCATCTTCACGCTGGAACCAGTCGTAGCCGTAATCACATCGTACGTAATGATTGGTGAGCGCCTGAGTCCGTGCTCCATCGTAGGAGCAGCGTTCGTGCTGTGCGGAATCTTGTTGGCGGAATTGCTGGGCGCCCCAGCAGCTCCAGAATCTCCGGAACCGGTCTTCGAGGGCCGAATCTATTTTGAAATGTGGTGGCGCCTCTAAACGCGAATGTAGGGCAACAATTCAGCGCGTCCCTTTTTCTATCGACCGCCCTTCTTGACCCAATCCCGATAATTTTTCCCTTTCAGTAAAGTTCGAGCTAGGAAAACAGCGAGTAAAAAACTCACTCCTAGGACCGTCTCCCAAGTAGGCCAGCCAAATGTCAGGATGAGCATGTGCGGGCCTTCTTTTTATCGCCCGTTGGAATAATTCTTCACATCCACCACCTCATACATTGTCGCGGTCGCCGCGTGTGCCTTCTCGTAACTGTCAATTTTCTCCGCATGTTGCAAGCTCGTCCCGATATCATCCAGCCCCTTCAACAAAATTTCTTTTCGCGAAGGAGCAATTTCAAACCGGTAGACCAATCCATGCGCGTCGCTAACCGTCTGATTCGGCAAATCCACGGTAAGCGAATAACCCTCTTCCTTCTCCGTACGCGTAAACAATTCCTCGATCTGCTCTTCGGTCAAAGTAGCCGGCAAAATCCCATTCTTAAAGCAATTGTTATAGAAAATATCCGCATAACTGGGCGACAAAATCACCCGGAACCCATAATCTTTAACGCCCCAAGGCGCATGCTCGCGACTCGATCCGCAGCCGAAATTCGCCCGCGTCAACAGCACAGACGCTCCACGATAGCGCGGAAAATTCAAAACAAAATCCGGATTCGGCTTTTCGCCCGGTTGAGTGTACCGCCAGTCGTAAAACAGGATGCGGCCGAAGCCTTCGCGCGTCAGCGCCTTCAAAAATTGCTTCGGCACCATCTGATCGGTATCCACATTTACCCGATCCAGCGGCATCACCATCCCTGTATGTTTCGTAAACGGCAGCATCAAACCCCCTGTAGTGGCCGATCTTTAGATCGGTCGCGCCTAGGAACAACAGTCGTCACTCCACGTTTGCGACGTCGAATTCGCGGACATCCACGAAGTGCCCGGCGATCGCGGCGGCTGCCGCCATCACGGGGCTCACGAGGTGGGTCCGCGAATCACGCCCCTGCCGGCCTTCAAAATTCCGATTGGAAGTGCTGGCGCTCCGCTCGTGCGGCGGCAAAACATCCGCATTCATCCCGATACACATACTGCAACCCGCATCGCGCCACTCAAAACCAGCATCTGTAAAAATCCTGTCCAACCCTTCCTTCTCCGCCTGATTCTTGATCCCCCGCGAGCCGGGGACCACCAGCGCCTGTTTCACACTCCGCGCCACGTGCTTCCCCGCAACCAAATGGGCCGCGGCGCGCAAATCGTCAATCCGCGAATTGGTGCAAGATCCAATGAACACGCGATCGATCGGAATATCCACGATCGGCGTCCCGGCCTTCAATCCCATATAAACCAGGGCGCGCTCAGTCGCCTTCTGATCGTTCAAATCCACGAACGACGACGGATCCGGCACCCGTGAAGTTACCCCGCTGACCATGCCCGGGTTCGTCCCCCAGGTAACCTGTGGCGCGATATCCTTCATATTTAATTCCACGGTAGTATCGAACTTAGCGTCGTCATCGGTCCGCAACAACTTCCAGCGCTCCACCGCCTCCAGGAACGCTTTCCCTCGAGGCACAAACGGGCGTCCCTCCAGGTACGCATAGGTGGTGTCATCGGGCGCCACCATGCCCGCCCGAGCCCCACCCTCAATCGTCATATTGCAAACCGTCATTCGCCCGTCCATCGACAACCCGCGAATGGCCTCGCCGCTGTACTCCGCCACATGACCGTTGCCGCCGCTGATCCCGATCTTCCCGATGATTGCCAGAACGATATCTTTCGCGGTCACGCCCCGAGGCCGCTTGCCGTTCACCACAATGTTCATGGTCTTCGAGCGCGATTGCGTCAGGCATTGCGTGGCCAGCACGTGCTCCACTTCGCTCGTCCCAATCCCAAACGCCAAAGTCCCAAACGCCCCGTGCGTCGACGTATGACTATCCCCGCAAACAATCGTCTGCCCCGGCTGCGTAATCCCCAGCTCCGGCCCAATAATGTGCACGATTCCCTGATTCGCGCTGTTCATATCAAACAAGCGCACGCCATACTCGCGGCAATTCTTCTCCAAAGCCTCAAATTGCAACCGCGCGTCGGTATCCACAATCGGCAACAACCGTTCCTTGCTCACGGTAGGCACGGAGTGATCCATCACCGCAAACGTGAGATCCGGCCGCCGCACCGTGCGCCCCTCGGCCTTCAACCCGGCGAACGCCTGCGGCGAAGTCCCCTCATGAATCAAGTGCCGGTCAATATAGATAAGCGCCGGCTTCCCATCGTGCGACTCGTGCACAACGTGGGAATCCCAAATCTTTTCGTAAAGCGTCTTAGGCGACATGGCCAATCCTCAAGCGCGATTTTAACACTCCCGTAATGGGAATGCTCGCCCGCGTGAGGGTGCTGTGGCGAGTGGGGTCTCTGCTGGTCTAGGTGCGGTGACTTGGGAGTGAAGAGTTTCCTCTGGGGCTAAAGCTCAATTCCCCCAGCCTGATGATGTCGGAGCTAAAGCTCCGGCCCCCTGAAGAGCAGCTAAAGCTCCGACCCCTTGAAGATCATTTCGGAGAGATCGCCGGACAGCATTCCGAAACGCGCTTCTCAGCGTAGCCTGCCGAGGGTTTCTAGTTAACACTTCGCCCCCTTCCCCCCGCCAATTTTCGTAAGTGCGGATTCTAAAAGGGTTACGCGCTGATGCGCGGTAGCAGGGAAGTGGCGAGACCGAACGGCGCGACAACGCTGTGAGGCGAGTATCACGACTGATGCTACCA
>Ga0210401_10001040_pt1 | contig 33260 bp, 29 predicted proteins | sample IncBWH32MmetaG_FD_150866 | JGI IMG/M metagenome (GOLD analysis project Ga0210401, IMG submission 150866) | Forest soil microbial communities from Barre Woods Harvard Forest LTER site, Petersham, Massachusetts, United States - Inc-BW-H-32-M | ecosystem: Environmental > Terrestrial > Soil >... | reverse complement strand
TGCATTCATCGCCGGGACTCGAGGATCTGTGGCAGCTTCACTTTTCGCTTCTCAGCGGACAAGAGTACACGGTGCCGGGAATGTTCATCGCCAATACGATCGATGACCCGCCATCCTCGCTGCCCGTGGCACCGGCGGCTGCTCCGCCACCCGGTCCGGGTGCGCCGCCTCCGCCCATGCACAACGGCGCCGCCTATTGGATAAAACTGTCGGCCCAATCGGACGGTTCTTTCACCGTCACCAACACGCGCAACAACTTCAGCAAGACCTACCGTCCGTAGCGTGGCAAGGGCATTCGACAGCTCGCCAGAAATCCGTGTCCCGCTGTCGAAGCCGGGTCGCGTTGACGTCAGGTGAGTTAAGGGTCGAACCACGCAGGGCCGCCAGCTGCTTGGCCCTCCGAAAGAGAGCGTCCGAACAGGTCAACGGTGCTGCGCATTCCTGCACCGCTTAGCACTCCTGCCGCAGACTGTCATAATAGTTGTCTTGAATCGCATCGTCGTCGCCATCCTTCCCCTGCTGCTATGCTGCTGCGATCGCCTTCCCGAGACCTATCCACCACCCGAACAGCGGCAGCCGCAGGCGTTGACGCCCGATCCCTACGCGATGATGGTGGAAATGAACGATCCCGATGCAGCCCAGCACATCGTCAAGGATATCTACGAGCCTTTTGGCAGCCCCTGGCGCTGGACCGCCAAGCAGCCCACCGTCAAGGTCCTGGTCGACGCCACCGACAACGTCAAGATGAGCGCGGACTTCGCGATCTGGGACGATGGCTTCAAACAGACCGGACCGCTCGAGTTGTCATATTTTGTCAACGGCCGCCTGCTCGATAAGCTGAAGTACGCGACTCCGGGATACAAGCATTTTGAAAAAGCGGTGCCTGCCGGCTGGTTGGCTGCGGATGCCGAATCGACCATTTCCGTCGATGTCGACAAGCTCTATGTCTCGCCGCAAGATGGCAAGAAGTTTGGTTTGATTCTTACGCGCATCGGGTTCCTCAGGTAATGCACGCGGCTCTCACGGTCCTGGCCATTCTGTTCGGTTGGCTGTTCACCGTGGCCACCGCCTGGGCGCTGGGTACCCTTCTGCTCCGCAGATTTTCGCTTGTCTTTTATCGCTGGGAAGAGCGCCTCTTCGCGTTTCTCGTGGGCGCGGCTCTGCTCAGTGCGATTGTTTTTGTGCTGTGCGCGGCTCACCTTGCCTGGAAGGCCCTCTTCCTGGTTCTCGGCCTTGCGATCATTGGCTATGCGCTGCGCTCGGGCGCCCATCGACCGCGTGGAGAAGCGTTTCCTTCGCTTCCTCAGCTTTGGCGCTGGGTCTTCCTGATCGTTTTCGGCGCGTTCACGATTCTCTATTTCGTCAATGCCCTGGAACCAGAATCCAGTCCGGACGGAATGTCCTATCACCTGGGCGTCGTCGCAAAATATCAGCGGACGCACGGGTTCCCTCGCATCACCACCGATATTTACGCCAGCTTGTCGGAAGGCATCGAGATGTTATTCCTGTGGGCCTTCGAGTACGGGCGGCACTCGGCGGCCGCGTTGGTCCATTTTGCGTTTTTCATCGCACTCACATTCCTGATCCTGAGCTACGCTCAACGAATTGGACGACCGGCGGCCGGCGTCGCCGCGGCGATCTTCTTTTATGCCAGCCCGGTCGTCGGCCTCGACGGATCGGTCGCCTACATCGACGTCGGCATAACAGCAGTCCTCTTCGCTCTCTTCTATCTGCTGCAGATTTGGGACCAGGAGCGCAATGCGAAACTACTCATCCCGATCGGAATTCTGGCGGGATTCAGCTACGCGGTGAAATACACCGCCTTTCTCGCGGTTCCGTATACGCTGGGCTTCATCGCCTGGAAACTTTGGCGCGCCCGAAAACCGGTTCTTCGGCCCGTCCTGACCGTCTCCATGCTTGCGCTCGCCTTCATCCTGCCGTGGATGGCGAAGAGTTGGATCGAGGTCGCGAATCCTTTTTCGCCGTTTGCGAATCGCGTCTTCCCGAACCCCTACGTGCACATTTCGTTTGAAGATACGTATCGCAAATACATGCGGGTTTACGGACTGACCAGTTACTGGCAGATTCCCTGGCAGGTGACGGTGCGAGGCGATTTGACCACTGGCTTGATCGGACCGCTGTTCTTGCTCTCCCCACTCGCTCTTCTGGCATTGCGTTTCCGCGAAGGGCGCCAATTGCTTCTGGCAGGGTTGATTTTCGGATTGCCCTATGTGACCAATGTTGGAACGCGGTTCCTGATTCCGGCAGTTCCATTTGTTTCACTCTCGCTGGCTTTGGGGCTATCGGGCGTGGAGTGGCTCCTGCTCGTTCTGGTGGCAGCTCATGCCATCTCCTGCTGGCCGAATGTAGTTCAGCGCTACTGCTCGCCGGCCGCCTGGAGATTGGTGAAGGTCTCTCCCAAGGCCGCGCTCCGGATTCAACCGCACGACGCTTACCTGAAAGGCAACCTTGGTTATGACCTCGCTCAAATGATGGAAACCTACGTCCCGATGGATGCCAAAGTGTTCGCCTTTACGCAACCGGGCGCCGCCTATACTTCACGGCAGGTGTTGGTGGGCTATGAGGGCGCTTTCAACGAGGTTCTCCAGGACATCCTCTGGACGCCCATGTTTCGCGACTTCCAGCCGACCCGTAGTCTCACGTTCCAGTTTCCGCCGCGCGAGTTTCGGAAATTGCGCGTCGTCGAGACCGCGAGCGTGCCTGCCGAGGCGCAGTGGTCGGTCTCGGAATTGCGCGTCTTCGACAGCGGACGTGAGTTGCCTCGTGATCCCGAGTGGCGGCTGACCGCGCACCCCAATCCTTGGGATGTCCAGCTAGCCTTCGATAATAGCGCCGTCACTCGTTGGAGAAGCTGGCAACCGCCGGAACCCGGGATGTATCTGGAGATCGACTTCGCGCGCAACCAAAAGCTCGATTCGGTGGTCGTGGAATCGTCGGGCGATACTTCCGCGACGAAGATTGAGCTGGATGGCCTGTCGAGCGACGGCAAATGGACCACCATCGCCGCGGCTCCGACTGAGTCTCTCCGGCCCAGCCGCATGAGCCTGCGTCAGTCGGCGACTGCCGAATTCAAGGCTCGAGGAATTCGTTATTTACTGATTACCGACGACAACATCGGCGCCAATGATTTCCGCTCATATTCCAAGCTGTGGGGCCTGAAGACCGTTGCCGAGCAAGGTGTGGCGCGGTTGTATTACATCGAGTAGCCTGCATGGACAGATACTTTCTTGGAGTCGACGGGGGACAATCCAGCACCACGGCACTCCTTGGAGACCAGTTTGGCCGAGTGCTCGGCATGGGTCGTGCCGGACCTTGCAATCACGTCGCGGGCACCGAGGGCAAAGCGAAATTTATCGACGCCATTCATGGCTCTCTGAAGGCGGCCAGTGCACAGGCCGGTCTTGATCCATCTCGCATTCGGTTCGAGTCCGCATGCCTCGGATTCAGCGGCGGGCCGGCCGATAAGAAAGCGATCCTTCGCGAGATTATCCCGAGCGAGCGAATGATCGTGACCAACGATGCGTTGATTGCTCTGTCGGGCGCCACTGCCGGCCAGCCTGGGCTGATTGCGATCGCCGGAACCGGATCCATCGCGTTCGGTCGAAATCCGTCCGGCAAGACGGCGCGAGCGGGAGGTTGGGGATACATGTTTGGCGACGAAGGCAGTGGATTCTACATCACGCGCCAGGCCTTGCGCGCGGCGCTTCGCTCGGAAGAAGGCTGGGGACCCGGCACTTCGTTTGGCTCCGTTCTGCTTCAAGCGACCGGTGCTCCGGACATCAACGACCTGCTGCACCGGCTTTATACGCCGGAGTTTCCCCGGGCGCGCATCGCCTCGCTCGCGAAGCTGGTGGATGAAGCGGCGGAAAGCGGCGACGCGACCGCGCAAAATATTCTCAATGAAGCCGCGCAGCAACTTGCCATCCTGGTTGCTGCGGTACGCGGCCAATTGTTCCAGCCTGGAGCGGCTGCGGTCGTGAGCTTCGCCGGCGGCGTATTCCGAAGCCGGATTCTGTTCGAAAGATTTCGGATGTTGGCTGAAATGGAAGACGGCAATCACGTCTCGCCACCGGCCTATGGCCCCGCCGCCGGAGCTCTGCTCGAAGCCTATCAGGCCGCCGGTATTCGGTGTACGCTATCTAATGTTTCAAAGGAAAAATCATGAGATTGTTCTCGGTATTGCTGCTAGGCGCGATCGCATATGCTGCCGAACCGGATTGGCCGCAAGTGGAAAAGCATGCGCTCGAGTACTTCCAGCAATATGTCCGCATTCGATCCATCAACCCACCCGCCGACACGGCCGCGGCTGCTCAGTTCGTGAGGACCGAACTGGAGAAGAACGGGCTCGCGCCGAAACTCTTTCACAGTGGGCCGGGCGGTCAGACTAATCTGGTGGTGCGTTTGAAGGGTCGCGATTCCTCTAAGAAACCCCTTCTGCTTTTGAATCACATGGATGTCGTACCGGTCGACGAAAAGGCCTGGAACATCGATCCGTTCGGCGCAATCATTCGTGACGGCTTCATCTGGGGCCGCGGGACGCTCGACATGAAGGGCATCGGCGTCCAGCAATTGACGGCGCTCATCGCTTTGCATAACGCCGGCATCTCACCGTCGCGCGACATCGTCATGATTTGCACCGCTGACGAGGAAAGCGGAGGCGAGCGCGGGATCCGCTGGATGATAGAGAATCACTACAGCGAAATCGACGCCGAATATGTGCTGGATGAGGGCGGCATGGGCTCGCGCGACGCTCTAGCGGCGAACAAACTGGTGTTCGGCGTGTCGGTGGGTGACAAAGTAATCGCGTGGCTTCGTCTGCGGGCCAAAGGCACCGCAGGCCATGGCTCTCAACCCATCCCCGACAACGCCAACCTGATTTTGTTGGACGCGATCCGAAAAGCCATGGCGCTCCCCGCCGGCGGTAAACAGAATCCCGTCGTAGAGGACATGCGCCGGGCCATCGGGCCTTTGGTCGACAACAAATTCAATTCCGCAATCCAGCGCAACACCATTTCCCTGACCTCCCTGACGGCCGGCGTCGGATCGCCGCCCCGGCCCAACGTCATTCCATCCGCTAGTGAAGCGACGCTCGATTGCCGGTTGCTTCCCGGCACCAACGCCGACGAATTTATCTCGGATATGAAGGCCCGAATCAACGATCCGCGGGTGACGGTGGAGATCATCACTGTCGCTCCCGACGTCGGCATGAGCCGCAGCGACACGCCGCTATTCGCCGCCATTCGTTCCGCGATTCTGAAACGCAATCCCGGCGCGATCGTCACTCCCATGCTGGTTCCGTTTGGAACCGATTCAGCCTATCTGCAAGCCCGCGGTGTCATCGCCTACGGCCTGACACCTATGATTCTCGACGCCGCCACCGCCGCCACCATGCACAGCGATTCGGAACGTATTTCCGTAGCCGAATTCCTGAAAGGAATTCATATCTTTTACGACGTGTTAGCATCGGAATTCTAGATGCCAAAAGTCTCTATTCGCGATCTCGATCTGAACAATAAAACCGTTTTCATCCGGGTCGATTTTAACGTCCCCCTGGCCCCTGGCGGGCAGGAAATCACCAGCGACAAGCGCATTCGCGCCTCGCTGCCGACCATCCGATATGCGCTGGAGCACGGCGCCGCCGTGATTCTGGCGAGCCATCTTGGGCGTCCGAAAGGCAAGCCGAATCCGGAGATGAGTTTGAAGCCCGCCGCCGCCCGATTGTCGGAATTGCTGGGGCAGCCGGTGAAGATGGCGCCCGATTGTGTGGGCCCGGAAGTGGAAAAGATGCGGCCCAAACCAGGCCAAGTGCTGCTACTCGAGAACCTGCGATTTCACGCCGAAGAAGAAAAGAACGATCCGGGATTCTCCAAGCAACTCGCCTCTTTGTGCGATGTCTACGTGAACGACGCGTTCGGTTCAGCCCATCGCGCGCACGCCTCCACCGTGGGTATGATCCAGTACGTCAAACAGGCCGCCTCCGGTTTGCTGATGGACAAAGAACTGGAGTATCTGAACAAAGCCACCAAAGATCCGGCGCGGCCATGCATCGCGATTCTGGGCGGCGCAAAAGTGTCCGACAAAATAGAAGTCATCGAAAACCTGATGAAGTTCGTCGATCAGATTCTGATTGGCGGGGCGATGGCTTATACATTTTTGAAGGCGCAAGCCAAGCCAGTCGGCAAATCTTTGGTTGAGCAGGATAAGGTGGGGTTAGCGAAAGAGTTACTCGCCCGCGCCGGAGGCAAGCTGCTCCTGCCGCTAGATCATATCGTGGCTACGGAACTGGAGGCAGGCGCCGAGCATCGTGCGGTTACGGAAATTCCCGATGGTATGATCGGGGTCGACATCGGACCGGCTACCATCGAGGCTTACTCGACTGCAATCTCCAAAGCCAAAACGATTATCTGGAACGGGCCTATGGGCGTGTTCGAGAAGCCGCCGTTCGATCGTGGGACGGTCGCGCTGGCCAAGGCCGTGGCCGCGTCCGGCGCTATTTCAGTGGTCGGCGGAGGTGACTCGGAAAAGGCCGTCAAATCGGCCGGCGTTGCCGACAGGATTTCCCACATTTCCACCGGAGGCGGCGCGTCGCTGGAGTTTCTGGCTGGGATCCAGCTCCCGGGGGTCGCTGCTCTGCCCGACAAAGCCTAAAACAGAAGCGCTATCCCGCAAATTGCGGCGGCTAAGAGCGCCCACCCTGACAGCCAGGAATGATCGATCAAGAAACCTCCGATCGCGGGCGCGATGATGGCCGATATCGAGTTGAGCGATTGCGTCAACCCGAGCACGACACCTTGTTCGGAGCGGCCCGCTTTTTGTGTGATCAGGCTGGTCAACACCGGACGAACCACGCCCGTTCCTGAAGAGGATATGGCTGTCACTACCAGCAGCAGCGGAATTGAATATGTAAAGCCAAGTACGGCCAGACCCACCATCCCGAAAAAGAATCCGGCCCGCACCAATGTCAGCTCTCCGAATGCCTTGACGAGCCGGCCGATCAAACCTCCTTGCAGGATGACGCCGAGCACGCCCAGGTAGGCATAAACGTAACCGACTTCTTTCGGCCCGAACCGATGACCCTGCCACATATAACGTCGCTCGGCAAACAGCGGAAATCCCGACATGAACATCGAAAACGCCATGGTGAAGGCGAAGAATTGCCACAGCCGCGGCGCGAGGTCCTTCTGGCGAAAGTATAGAGCATAATTGCCCCAGTCGAGCACCGTGAACTTACGCGGCGTGGCGTCATCGGCTGCCTGTGGCTTTGAAGAAGGCAACAGGAAGTAAGTCGCGAGTATGCTGGTGGCCGAAAGCGCCGCCGCCGCGAAGATTGGATATTGGTAGCTGAATTGCGATAGATAACCCGAGATGCCGGGGCCGATCAAAAACCCCATCCCGAATGCGATCCCAATCAGCGCGAAGGATTTTGCGCGATCCTCCGGCTTGGTGACGTCGGAGATATAGGCTTGGGCCAGCGACAGATTGCCTGCCGTCAACCCGTCGATCACGCGCGAAAGAAAAATAATCCAGAGCGCGTTTGCGTAGGCCAGGATCAGAAATCCGATGAAAGTTCCCATCTGGCTCACCAGCAGCAGCGGCCGGCGGCCCATATGGTCGGACATCCGGCCCAGCATGGGTCCGGCGATCAACTGGCACAACGCGTAGGTCGAGACCAGCAAGCCAACCACGGACGGCGACGCGCCGAATTTTTCGGCGTAAAACGGCAGCAGTGGCAGAATAATAGTGAGACCCAGAACGTCGACGGATACAATCAGGAAGATCGGAACCAGCGGAGATTTAAGCAAGCGAAGTCAGTACGATGGTAACAGAAGCTCGCAATCTTGATATGGCCGACCAACTCTACCTCTCGTATTGGCTCCGGAATCACACCGAGCTAACTATGCTCCGGCACTACGAAAAGCTTCTGAAGCTTTTTCCGTTTTCCCGCCTGGCTCAGCATCCTTCCACCTTCAAAATCCTGGCGATCGATTACAGCGAACCACCGGTGCTGGAGATTCCATATCCTCCGCCACTGAGCATCGAAGACGTGCTTGCGGCCGCCAAGGATTTCCAGAACGCCGACACCTGCTACCGGCTGGAAACCTGGTGGGATCTGTGGCAGTTCGAAAAGCAGTGGGAACTGGCGCCCTCGCGCGTCGCATTGTGTTGCTTCGCTCCGCAGTTTGATCGGGAGAACGGCGAGCATCTGGCCGTCGAATTTGGAATTGACGCGCATTTCCTACCGCAGCCGGAGCTTCCCAACAGCATGCGAATGATCCAATCCAATATCCAGAGCTTGCTCAAGCTGGTTCACGATTTGGATGATGCACTGCCGGTCGAGACCCGGCGGCTATGGTCGGAGTCCGGTGACAACTTTTCAGATAAACTGCATCAGGCATTGGCAGCTTCTGAAACATGAGCGGCCGGGTATGTTATTGACCCTCTGGCTTGTCCCTACTCAATAACTGCGCGACCGCTTCCGACAACATCTTGGGGACGAATGGTTTCTGCAGAAAAGCGACCTGTTTCTCCAGGGCTTTCGGCAGGTTGGCAAGAAAGAAAGGCGAGCCGCTGCAGATCAGGATGCGAAGATCCGGCCGGATTTCGAGCATGCGTGTCAGCAACGTATCGCCGGGAATATCTGGCATTCCCAGGTCCGCGATTACCAGGTCGTAGCTCTGCGGCGCACTTTCGAAGCTGTGCAGCGCGTCCTTGGAAGCGGAGTAAGGCTCCACTTCGTAACCCAACCGCTTCAAGTATTTTTCGAGCAGTTGGATGAGCGAGAGTTCGTCTTCGACGAGTAAAATCCTGGCTGCGGGCACGCTTAAAAAATGGCGAGCGGCGTTGAGCCGGGGCTAAAAGCCAGCCCTATCGTCACCCGGTTCGAGTTCTTCAGATAGAAACTGTCCTGCGTCGTGTAGTGGCGGTAGTCATAACGCACTTCCAGGTGTGTAGCGCGCCCTAATTTGTAGGTCCCGCCCGCGCCGGCCAGAAAATCCGTCAGTTGTCCGATCGTCTGTCCCAGCGCGGTAGTCGTACCGTAGTTGGCATACATGCTGGCGGCCAGCCGGTGATAGCCGGTGTAAGAGTAAGTTACGCCACCCGCACTCTCGCGCGATGTCAGATACACGCCGTTACCTGGAGTGACGCCCATGGTGTAACTCAGCGTGAGCGCGGAGCGATCAAACCGGCGGATCAGGCGAGCCTCAGCCATGGGAGCGTAATGCACCTGGGCGAATGTCACAACAGCGTAGCTTTGGCCGACGATGATCGCAATCGCGGGATCGATCGGAATTTGTTGAAGCCCCGAAGTATCTATCCGTATACCTCCACCCTGCAAAGCAAAATCCCACTTGCGGCTCAGTCCAACGGAGTAGCCGAGCCCGACCGTCTGTAACTTTGAATTTCCAAATTCCCGCTGGAAGTCGAAGTGAGTATATTCGTAGCTCGCCGATAGCGTCTGCCGCCGGGTTATCCGGTACGCTACGTTGGCGCGCGCGTTATACCCGTCAAGCCCGGCCAGCGCCAATGAACTTTCTCGAACGATAAACCCCTGCCCGCCGATGCCAAACGACAAACGCGCGGTTTTCTGCCAAACCAGATCAACTCGAGACTGCAGAAATTTTGTGCGGATGTCAAATAACTGGTTGGCTGGAATCGCAAACAGGTCGGTGCTCGTTAGCGGCTCGTATGCGAATGCTCCATTCGCGAGTGAGGTGGTGCCCGCTGTCTCCTTCAGATCCAGTTTGATGTGCCGCGTTAGCTCATGGCTGTAAGCGAGGTTCAGAAACTGGTCCGTGCCGTTGAAGAAAGTGTGATTCGTGTAATCCCGATAAGTGCCCCGGTATTCGATACTGAGTTTGTCATGCACCCAGGTCTTCGTGCCGACCACGCCAAATCCGATCTGGACCCCATAAGCCCCGTAACTGGGTACATTCCCTTGCGGGTTGACGACTAAAGGTACGAGGCCGGAGTCATAAACCCCGGTGATGTCGCCGTAAAAGCGAAAGTCAATCAGCTTCCCGCCCCGCTCTCCAATCAGACCCTTATCGCGGCTGAGAATGGAAGGTCCCGCGTAGGTCTGGTTCTCATCCTGTTGAGTCTGATCCGGTGGACTCTGTTGACTCTGGTCCTTCTGATCCTGGCTCTTCTGATCCTGGCTCTTCTGATCCTGGCTCTTCTGATCCTGTGATTGCGGCGGGGTTTGTGCCCCTGCAAAGGCTGCCACCCACAACGCCATGCCGATAAGTTTTGGTCTCAACCCCGATACTCCTGTCCCTAGTTGCAAACACGTAAGACGCAAACAAGTACCATTCTGCTACAAGTCGCGGTCGGCTATTATCGGCAGGTATGCGTTTTCACACCGAACATCTGGTCTTCAATACTAAGCAACATCGGCAGTACATCAACATCACTGCAGATGTGAACAAGGCGTTAAACAAGAGTGGGATACAGGAGGGCATGATCCTGGTCTCAGCGATGCACATTACGGCGGGCGTATGGGTCAACGACGCTGAAGACGGTCTGCTCGCCGACATCGATGAATGGCTCGAAAAGCTGGCGCCGTACCGGGAGAACTACCGCCATCACCGTACTGGGGAGACCAACGGCGACTCCCACCTCAAGAGCCTGCTGGTGCACCATCAAGTGATCGTGCCGGTGACTGCCGGGAAGCTCGATTTTGGGCCCTGGCAGCAAGTTTATTATGCGGAATTCGACGGCCAGCGTCCGAAACGCGTCATTATTAAGGTAATGGGCGAGTGAAGCGCGCGGCGGAGTTGTCTCAATTCCTGAAAGGGACCGCGCCCTACGCGGCATTTCCCAGGTGAGGAACCAATGAAACGACTCTTTCCGCTGACTGCTGTTTGCATGACGACCGCGCTGGCCGCCGATATTCCAATCCGCGAGGTGATTCTCTATAAGAGCGGTGTCGGCTACTTCGAGCGCGCCGGCACGCTTCGCCCGGCCGATTCCGCGCGTCTGGATTTCAAGGCTTCGGACATGAACGACGTGTTAAAGTCGCTGACGCTGGAAGATCGTAATGGCGGCAAGATCTCGGGGTTGCGCTACGATTCGAGCGAGCCGCTGCAACAGAAACTTGCGGACTTTCCATTCAAAATCGGCGACCACACCGCGCTGAGCTTGTTTCTGGATCAGATGAAGGGAGCACGCGTGGAGATAAAACATGGCGCTGAGACGGTGTCGGGCGTCATCGTTGGCGGGCGTCTGGTAGCGGCTGACGATAAGCATTCGGAGCGCGAGCAGGCCGTGCTGCTGCTCGATTCCGGCGATCTCCGGACACTCGATCTCGCTGCTGCCGGCTCCATTCGATTCGCCGACCCGAAGCTGCAAGCACAGCTCAAGGACTATCTGACTATCGTCAACCAATCGCGCTCTCTGGACAAGCGCAGCATCTATATCGATTCTTCCGATGCGAAAGAGCGGCAAATCGAAGCCAGTTACATGATCCCGACACCGGTTTGGAAGTCCAGCTACCGGCTGATCTTTAACGATAAAACAGAACCGACGCTGGAGGGCTGGGCCATTATCGATAACACTACCGGCGAAGACTGGACCAACGTGCTCTTGTCGGTGGTGTCCGGCCGGCCGGTGTCCTTCATCAGCAAGTTATATGAGCCGAAGTACGTGCCGCGGCAAACGGTAGAACTGCCGGAGGATCAGGCGGCCGCGCCGGTGGTATATCAGGGCGCACTCGGCGGCGGCCGTGCAGAGATCGCTGCTGCGTCGGGAGCTACCCCGCCGCCACCCCCCGCAGCGCCGGCGTTTCGCGCAGCACAGATCATGGGCGCCATCAACGGGCGAGACGCGGTACTGAAAGAACCGACCAGTAACATCGAAGTGAACGTGGCTTCTGGCGATCTCGGCGAGCTGTTCGAGTACCGCTTTTCTACTCCCGTCACTGTCAAGAAGGACGAATCCGCGATGCTGCCCTTCCTGCAGCAGAAGATCGGATCGCGCAAGCTGCTGATTTACTCCGTGAATTACGGTGAGCATCCGATGAACGCCGCCGAACTGACCAACTCCACCGGCAAAACGCTGGACGGCGGCCCGATCACCGTCTTCGATGCGAACAGCTACGCCGGAGAGGCTCTCATGACGACGCTTAAGGCGAGCGACAAGCGGTTGATCAGTTATGCCGTCGACCTCGGCACGCGCGTCACGACCCAATTTGACTCCAGCCGCAATGTCGTGCGCGAGATTCACGTCAATCGCGGGATGCTGACCGCGCGCTCGGCCATGCAGGAAACCAAGACTTACACCATCCGCAACGTGGATCAGAGGCCGAAGACGCTTATTATCGAACATGCTGAGCGTCCCGAGTACAAGCTGCTTAGTCAAAAGCCCGCCGAAACAACGGCCAATGCCTATCGGTTCGAAGTGAAGCTGGGAGCCGATTCCACTGAGAAATTTCCGGTCAACGAAGAGCGCGTCTACGACACTACTACGGCGGTCTCGAGCCTGACTCCCGATGTGCTGCTGACCTATGTCCAGAACAAAGCGATTTCCGATGCGGCCCGCCGGCAGCTTCAGCAGATCCTGGATCTAAAAAAACAGATCGCCGGCCAGGACAACGAAATCCGACAGCTGGACGGCGACATCAACAACCTAATCCAGGATCAGAACCGTATCCGCCAGAACATCACGAGCTTGAATCAGGTAAGCGGCCAGCAGGATCAGGTGCAGAAGTACGCACGGCAATTGGCTACGCAAGAGAGCCAGTTAGCCGGCATGCGCGACCACCAGAGTGACCTGAAAAAACAGCGGACGACCGCGGAGTCTAGTCTCAGCGCCCTGATCGAGAAACTGGACTTCTAGTCCGCGGACTTCACTTTTTCGCGAACGTTGAACTCCAGCTTCCAGCGCCGTCCGTCGCGCGCCACCGACCAAAGCTGCAGCATACCGGTTTCGGTAACCACCGTTTCCAGCGTGACCGGCAGGAACTCGCCGGATTTGCCATCCGCCGGAAGACAGACTTCCACCGGCGATAGCTCTTCCAGATCGTCGCCGACGTCATCGAGCATCGACCCAGCGGCGTCGTTTTTCCGCGCGGCCGATTGGAAGAAGCGGAACTCCGCGGGCTCGCCGACGACCAGGCTGAATTCGCGCTCTCGCAACTGGGCCGAGCTCCCTTCTTCCATCCCAAACGGAGCGACAGTGAGCGCCTTCAGCGGCGCACGCATTCCAGGCACGGCCGGCATGGCACTTTCGATCCCGACGTAGTAAGTGCGCGGCACGCCGCCTCGAATACGGACACCGCGACCCGTGCGGGCAAGCCCATAATAAGCAGCGCCGCGGGCCACGGCGTGCATCAGGTCTTCGCCCACCAGCGGGACGGCCGGCTCTAAGCCTTCCTCTTTCAGCCAGCCGTTTAAAACTTCCAGAATCCGTCGCCGAACTAAACTTGCACGCAAAACGCCGCCGTTGAAAAGTACATGAGTCGGCGCCGCCAGACCGCTCGCACCACGACGGACTACGCCGTGTTCCGATTGCGCAGCTTGCTGCCGCAGGAATCGTGCCAGATGCCGCGTGATGGCCGCATCGGCGGCGTATGGCAGCCCGATTTCGGCTAAGCCCGTCCTGCGGCGCTGCGGCATGTCCTGGCTAGAAACCGAAGGCAGGAAACCCTCACCCAGGATGCGATCCACATCCTCGCGCAGCAGCTTGGTCTTGATCGTGCCGCCGACCAGTCCAGTCCCGCGGCCCAGAATCGTCACCGGATGCTCGCGCTTCTTGTTGTCTGGCTCGAGCAGCTTTTCTTTTGCCAAGCGGCACTGCTGCCACAGTGCATTCACTTGCATCATGTCGAGCTTGGTGCCTTGCGCGCTGAGCTGCTGCTCGATATGCCGGGCGAGCGCGAGATCGACGTTGTCGCCCCCCAGCAGGATGTGCTCCCCCACCGCGATGCGCTCGAGTTGCAGTTCGCCACCCTCTTCGGTGACCGCGACCAGCGTGAAATCGGTGGTCCCGCCGCCAATGTCGACTACCAAAATCAGGTCGCCCACACGTACGCGCTCGCGCCAATCCGGATGCCGCTCAATCCAGGCATAAAACGCGGCCTGCGGCTCTTCGAGCAAAAGGAGATTCTGGTAGCCGGCTTGCTCAGCAGCCTTCAAGGTAAGCTCACGGGCGACGGCATCGAACGACGCCGGCACTGTAACAAAAACCTGTTGCTCTGTGAACGGAGCGTCCGGCATCTTCGAATTCCAAGCCGCGCGCAGATGCTCCAGGTAACGCCGCGACGCTTCGACGGGTGAAATCTTTTGCACGCCTTCGGGAGCAGTGAGCGGGAGAAGGGCGGATGTTCGATCGACGCCGGCGTGCGACAACCACGATTTCGCCGACGCCACCAAGCGGCTCGCCACTTCCGCGCCGCGCTTCTGCGCCAGTGCGCCTACTATGAAAAGCGGCGTTTCGTTCCAGGGCAATTGCGTCGACCCGGCGGGAAAGTCGGAAGCTCCAGGAATGTACAGAAAAGAGGGCAGCAACGGCTCGTCGCGCACCTCGCCCGGATTTACAAGTTGCGGGATAGCAAGCAGGTCAATGGGTTGAACATCCCGAGGGTCGCCTCCTGCGGGCGCATAAGCGGCGGCGCAGTTGGTCGTCCCCAGGTCGATACCGATAACATATTTATGAGACAAAGCAGGTGTGGGCAGAAGTTTACAAGCCGACACCCCCAGTGTAGCTAAAATGAGCTTTTGCGAATAGCACTGATCGGATACGGTAACGTGGGACGCGCCTTCGCCCACTTACTCGAGCGGCAGCGCGCCGCTTATCCCTTCCAGATCGTAGGAATCCATACCGCGCGGCACGGGACCGCGTACGATGCATCGGGCCTTGCGATCGATCCGCCGTTTGGTCCGCCCGCAGGCTCGGTGGAAGAATTTCTAGATCGCGCGAAATCCGAGATCGTGATCGAGATCACCACGCTCAACCCGTCCACCGGTGAGCCCGCGCTATCGCACATCCGGGCCGCCTTCGCGCGCGGCCGGCATGTAGTGACCGCCAACAAAGGGCCCATCGCGCATGCCTATGCTGCCTTGCGCGACGAAGCTAAGAACGCCGGCGTCCAGTTCCGCTTCGAATCTACCGTAATGGATGGCGTCCCGGTCTTCAATTCTGTTCGCAAAAATCTGCCGGGCGTGAAAGTGCTGGGCTTTACAGGGGTGTTGAACTCGACTTCGAAAGTCGTGATCGCCGCGATGCGGGAAGGCAAGTCGATGGAAGATGGCATCGAAGGGGCGCGCCGCTTGGGCATAACCGAAGCCGATGCCAGTTACGACATCGACGGCTGGGACTCGGCGGCGAAAACCGCAGTGCTCGCGAACGTACTGATGGATGCGCGCGTGACTCCGCACGATGTCGATCGCCGCGGCATCGGCCGTCTTACGCCGGAGCGGGTGCTCAAGCTGGCGAAAAGCCGCAAGACGGTGTGCCTGGTCAGCCGCGGACGCAGCACGCCCTCCGGCATCCGGCTGCGAGTGCGGGCGGAAGTGATCGACGATACCGGCTTGCTGGCATCGGTAGAAGGCACGTCGAATTTACTGCTACTCGACACCGACTTGATGGGCACCGTCGGGATCATGGGGATCTCCTCGGGTGTCGAGCAGACCGCTTATGGATTATTTAGCGATGCGGTCGATATCGCCGAAACGCGCGCACGCTAGCTTAGATGGCGCTGTTTGCGCCAGCGCCAGGCGGCCAACCCAGCCAGCAGTCCAGCTAAAACAAGCCATTGCATGCGCGGCTCCGGGACTGACGCTGCTGCCGGCAGCACTGCGAGGTGGTCGAGCATCAGCACATCCTGACCTGTGAGGTTTTCAATTCCTACCGAGGTAATGGTTGAGCTCCCGGTGGCGTCAATCCGCAGGTATGCGTTCCGCTCCAAACCTGGCGTCCAGTTTGCCCCGGCCAGAGCCTCGAGCTCGCCTTCATCGATGCCGTTCACGAATAATTCATGGTTCGTGATCGCAATTGGCCCACCGAGGGATTGAAAATTGCCCATTCCCAGACCGAAGGACGTCGTACCCGCGGAGTAGTTAAACGTGATGACGTTGGCGATGTTGGCGGGCGTAGTGCAGCTACTCAGGCTGTTGCTAGGGATGTTGACCACTGTGTCGGTCCCGTCCCAGGCCGCGTTCGTCGTGAGGCCGGGGCACGTGTTTTCATTGAACAGAGCGGGCAGACTCGTCCAGGTAGTGCTGGGGACTCCGCCGCTCAGGCTGATTGTGAGGCCCGAAATCAGTGTCGTAGATTCAAAGCCATCAATCGTGTAGCCCGTTAGTCCCAAGGTCGTATCCATCAACGCCGAGTTCGAGTTGAAGTCCGAAGCCGGGAAAAAGGTGAGTACGATACTGGCTTGGGCGTTGGTCTGTATCGCCGCCAGACAAACCGACATCAAACCGAAGAAGGCAAATGGCCGCTTGAGCGTCATGCGAAAATTCCTCCTAATGCAAAATGCGACATTGCCAGGCAAACCGGGTCATGCCCCGGCCGATTAGCGTATTTACGAACGGCTGCTGCGGCGCGCAGATAAAAGCCGGATAAAAGCCCAGGCAAGAATGACTCCGGCTGTTGTTGTCATCCAGGTGGCCGGCTCTGGGACGGAGTTGTACGTCAGTTGGACGACGTTATCCGAATACTGGAAAGTACCGGTCGAAGATCCAAGCGGTCCGACGACACTCGCGATACCGCCGCCTGGAGCACTGTATGTTTCGACATCCCATTCGCCGCTGATTCCAACGAAGTCGGTGATGGACAAATCCAGCAGGAGAGGACCCACCATCGGATTGTAGAAGAATGGCGTCGTGAAGAGGGTAGTTGGACCGAACGCGCATGGCGTGGTTCCGACAACAGCACAGCCGGGGGAGGTGATGGTGACATTGTTGCCGGAAAACACTGGCGTGACATCCGGCCCGACATTGTTTGCGAAGGTGGCGCTCATCAGCGGGTGTCCGGTCGAATTCGGATAATTGGGACTGGTAGACAGAGAGATGCTTAAGTTACCGATCGTAACGTCAACCGGTCCCGTGCCCGGTTCGGCACGGAAGGAAAACCCCGTGATTTCGATCGGCCCTGGCAGCGAGCTGAATTGCCCCGGGCCAACGTCTATCTGAACCTCCAGGGAACCCTGGTTCCCTACCAGCGAGCCGGAGTTGTCGTCTCCGACCGCACTCGCTTGCGCATTGGGTACGACGATGGTGGACCCCAAGGCGTGGGGCGCGAAACAAAACAGCAACGAAATCACGACCGCAAATGGCCGCTGACATGCCATGTGAAAATCCTCCTAATGCAGAATGCGATTTCGCGGGCAAAAAGGGGTCATGACCCCGACCGATGAGATTCGGCGCCGTTGGTTATGGACAACGTCGCCGCCGTCGAGCCCAGCCGAGGACACCGAGGCCCGCGAGCACCATCAAGCATGTCGCCGGCTCAGGCGTCGGGCTGACCTGGATGTCATTCACGAATGTCCAGAATGTACTGGCGTCGAACAACTCCACACCGAACGAGGTCCCGACCGCCCCTGGCGTCAGAAACGTATAGGTTACGTCGTGACCGACGTTCCCGCTGCTCACTGCCAGCGAATCGAGGACGGCATTACTTGAGTTCAAAAGCTCAAAGACTGCGCCATTGAACGCATCCCCGGTGAACGCTATAGAGTTTATCGCGGTCGGAGTCGAGAAAGCCAGGTTGTAGAGGAAAACCTCGCACGGGTTCCCAGGACTGCAGGCGCCTCCGTGCAAGCTCACCTGGCTGCCGCCGTTGCTGTATCCCTTGAACTGAATGGGTATATCGGAGAACGGCCCGAGCGGGTCGGTCGTCGCGCTCACTTCTCCGGGCTCGAAGGACGTGCCGACCGGATACGCGGCGCTGGTCGATGGGTCCGCGGTGATGATCAGCCCGGCCATCGCGCTCCCTGCGACGGCGAGCAAAAGTGCGAATGGACGCAACATTTAGAATTCCCTCCTAATGCAGAATGCGATTTCCCAGGCGAAAAGGGGTCATGACCCCGGAAGATAAGATTTGGCGCAGTTAAGTTATGGGTGTAATGGTCCTGCTACTCGACACTAGGCGGCCCTGCCAGCTCTCGCCGGAGCCAAGCCCGGGCCACGCTCCAGTCGCGCTTGACCGTCTTGGGCGAAATACCCAACGCTTGCGCCGTTTCTTCCACCGTCAACCCGCCGAAGTACCGAAGCTCGACGATTTGCGATTGCCGGGGGTCCAATCGCGCCAGGCGTTCCAAGGCTCGATCCAGTTCCTCCCAACGGCTGCTTTCAGAAGGGTGGATCGTCACTACGTCGTCATCCAGCGGTACGCGCTCCTGATCCTTGCCGCCACGCTTCTCACGCTGCCGCCCCCGCGCATAGTCCACCAGGACCTGCCGCATCAGATGGGCCGCAATTCCAATGAATCTGCCCCGATCCTCCAGATTGGCCTGTTGCTGGGGAATCAGGCGCAGGTAGACTTCGTGAACCAGCGCGGTGGCTTGCAAGGTGTGGCCGCTGCGTTCCTCGCGGAGGTAATGATGAGCCAGTTGGCGAAGTTCGCTGTACACTGCCGCCATGAGCGTGTCGGTCCCGGGCCCGTGCTGGCGCAACTCTGCCAGGAGGCCGTCGGGTCTAGGCGCGGCGGGCATTTGGAGATTAGCCAAATTCTACCTCAATACGATAGAATGCTTTGCTAATCGATTACATGACCCGGGAGAATTGGGCGAGAGTCACCAGCCTTTTCGGTCAAGCACTGGATCTGACGCCTGACGAGCGTCTGACTTTCTTGCGGCGCGTAGCGGCCGAGGAGGCCGATACAGCGCGCGAGCTCGCCTCGCTGCTCGAGCAGCATGAGCAGCCGGGGGAGTTTCTTCCGCCACTGCCCTTGCCAGCCGCGCCCATCCCCGATCTTTCGGGTCGGACCGTCGGCGCCTACCGTCTGATCCAGCTCCTCGGTAGCGGGGGAATGGGGGCGGTCTATCTGGCTGAGCGCACCGACGGAGCTTTCTCCAAACAGGTGGCCATCAAGCTACTTTGCACTCCATTTCTACATGCCGTTACCCGCCTGGAGCACGAACGCAAAGTTCTCGCCAGGCTGGATCATCCCAATATCGCGCGCCTCCTGGATGGCGGCTCGACGCCGGAGGGTCTGCCGTACCTTGTCATGGAGTACATCGATGGCACGCCGATCGACCGCTATTGCCGGGAGCGAGACCTTTCAATCGATGACCGTATCAAATTGCTCCTGGAGGTGTGCAGCGGCATTGCGCATGCGCATCGAAGCCTGATCATTCATCGGGACATTAAGCCCGAGAATATCCTCGTGACTTCAGATGGAGTTGTAAAGTTAGTCGATTTCGGCATAGCCAAGCTGCTGGATGAAGGCGCGAATGTGACGCTGCAGCGGCCAGCCACCCCGGCCTATTCCAGCCCCGAGCAACTGCGGGGCGAGCCGGTGACCACGGCATCCGATGTCTATTCTCTCGGCGTGCTTGCCTATGTGTTACTGACGGACAGCTCTCCGTACCCGTTGCGCTCCGGCCGTCTGGACGAGGTCTTGCAGGCGGTGTTGAACGCCGAGCCCGTGCGGCCTAGTCTCATTCCCGGGCTCGCGCCGCAAACGGCGCGCAAGCTGCGCGGCGACCTCGACAATATTCTGATCATGGCTATCACGCGCGACTCCGAGCGCCGTTATCCTTCCGTGCAGCAGTTGGCCGAGGACCTGGAGCATTATCGCGAGGGCTTTCCGGTTCGGGCTCGACCCGATGCGGTCGGCTACCGCATAAGGAAATTCGTCGGGCGCTACCGGATCGCATCCACATTTGCCGCGCTAGCCATGCTTTTCCTCATAGTGGGAATTGCGGTAACGGCCTGGCAAGCACGAGTCGCGCAGCGAAGGTTTCAGGATCTTCGCCAGTTCGCGCATGCGGTGGTGTTCGATGTAAACGAATCGCTGTCCTCGATTCCCGGCACGATCACGGTTCAAAAGCAGGTTGTCGAAACGGCGCTGCGCTACCTGGATCGCTTGAGCGAGGACCACGTTCAAGACAACGTCCTTCGTGAGGAACTCGCGGCGGCATACATCCGTATCGGAAAAGTGCAAGGCGGCGCGTTTGAGCCGAATCTGGGCGACTCACGCGGAGCCGTGGCAAGTTTCAGCAAAGCAATCGCTACCATCGGAACCGCCCCCTCTACCCCGGGACTGCAGCGGCTCCTTCTCGAAGCTCACATCGATATCGCCTATCTGGCTGTAGATCCCGTCCAGGCAGTACCCGATTTCAAGACGGTGCTTAGCGCGGGCGAGCGGCAATTGGCTTTGCACCCCGATGACATCCAGACGCTCCGGCTGATGGCGGATGCATGCCATGCGCTGGCTACCATCGGGCACCTGACGGACCGAGTATCCGAAGAGGAGCAGGTGAGCCTGCGCGAACACAATTATCGCCAGCGCATTCTTGAGCTCGCTCCGAACGGTTGGCGCGATGAACTGAATCTCGGTAAGACTATGGCGCAACAAGCTCTGGCTATGCAGCAAAAGGCGGACTACGAAGGCTCAGTGGCAGAACTACGCCGCGCCGGCGCATTGCTTCAGACGGCACTCCAGGTTAATCCGGGTAATCAATTGCTCATTCGCGAGTTGGCGGACGAACACTCCCGGGCCGGCTCAGTTTTGCGGCTGATGGGCCGGCTCGCGGAATCGGAAGATGAATTAAATGAGGCCATACGTCTGCTGGAACCGATTGTCATCGCTGGTCCGCACAACAGCCAATATCGCGGCGATCTGGCCTATGCCTGGTTTCGATTGGCTGAAACGTTGCGGATGAAAGGCGAGCTGGCGCGGGCGCTGGAGCTACATCAGAAAGCGCTCGAGGCCCGTCGGGAACGAGCCGCCCTCGATACCGGGATGCCATTTATTCGTTGGGATCTGAGCCAAAGCCTGAACGCGGTCGCCGAGTCATGGCTGACGACTTCACCGCGGCGCGCTCATGAGGCGGCAGCGTTGTTTGAGGAAGCCCGGCGGGTTAGCGAAGAGACCCTTCGTGTCGCGCCCAGCTTCAATGAGCTGCGCAAGCAGTTGGCCAAAGCCGACGAAGGATTGGCGCGCGTCGCCTTGCTCGCGGGCACAGACTCTCTGACAGACGCCCGTGGCCTCCTGGAGGAAAGCATCCGCACGTGGCAGGACGTCCAATCTCGCGCATCAGGAGACCTCGAGAATGCCGATCAGCCGATGCGCTTGCAAGGCTTGCTGGCATCACTTTCGTCTGCTCACTAATTTTCTATCGGAACCATTCCGCTGAAAAGTCCGCTTTGATGAATTCCTTAATGCCTTCGCGCCCAGTCAGGCGCAGCCGCAAGGAGCCGCCCTCTTTTTCCACACGCAGGTCGATGTCGAAAAACGGGCAGCACAAGCGTTCTCCTCCTACCCACTCCGCGAGCAGCTGGTAGACTGCCGCATCAGCGGGGAACTCGAATTCAAAGCCGTCGGCGAGCTCATGCGTGCTCTTCTTCAACGACTGCAGCGCGGCGCCCAGCTCATCGAAGTGCCGTTTCCTGTGCTCGGGACTGAGCCCGGCCCGGTCGCAGGCCAGCGGCGTCTCGTGTTTGGCCGCGTGGAGAATCGCGGGCATACTAATGGACGCGATCACCGCGATCAGGAAAAGTGTCGTCATGTGCTTTGAGCTCCTGGAACCATCCTAGGAGCCAAGGCCAAATGTAAGTGCTATCAGTTTGTAAAACTATTGTGATTATCTCAGCGGGTTCAAAGCATGGACGGCCGGTGCTGGCTCGTCCTCGTATCGTATTTCAGGCGAAGGTACACCTGCTTTGCCGCGCGCGCTCCCGGCGTATAATGGCGCCTATTGGAGCAACTATGTCTTCTCATTTGAACAGGCGGGCTTTTTTGCAAGGAGCCGCCGCTGCTGCAGCCTTGACATCCACGCGACCCGCTGGCGCCGCTGACGCCTCGGAACTCAGACCCATCCAGACGGAAATCGAGAAGCGTCACGACCAATCCGTGCGGCTGTTACAGGAGTGGATCCATCAGCCTTCCATTGCGGCGGAGAATCGCGGCATGACGGAAGGCTGTGACCTCCAGATGCGGCTGCTCCGCGATGCCGGATTCAGTCAGGTGACCAAAGTCCCCACGGCCGGTCATCCTGGAGTTTTCGCCACGCTCGACGCCGGCGCGCCGCGCACCTACGGGATCTACTTCATGTACGACGTCAAACAGGTGGATCCTTCGGAATGGTCGTCGCCGCCGTGGGACGCCGCGCTGGTCGAGAAGCCTGGACTCGGAAAGGTGCTGATCGGCCGTGGCGCGGTGAACACCAAAGGCCCGCAGTTGGCATTCATCGCCGCGCTCCAGGCATTCAAAGCAGCGGGGCGAAAGCTGCCTGTGAACCTGGTCTTTGTAGCGGAAGGCGAAGAAGAGATCGGATCTCCGCACTTTCCGCAGGTTGTCCAGCGGCCGGATGTGCTGGCCGCGCTGCGCAAGTGCAATGGCGTATTCATGCCCATGGCCGTGCAAGCGCTCGACGGCACGGTATCCATCAATTTAGGAGCCAAGGGCGTGGTGGAACTGGAGCTGGTTTCGAGCGGAGAAAAATGGGGACGCGGTCCGAAGCGGGATGTTCATTCGAGCAACGAAGCGCGCATCGACAGTCCGGCCTGGCACTTGATACAGGCGCTGGCGACGTTGGTTGGTCCCGACGGCCACACTCCGGCCATTGAGCATTTCGCCGATAAGGCACGGCCGCTTACTCCGGCTGAGAAGGCTTTGATCCGCGAAGCGGCGAAGCGCCAGAGCGAGGCGGTGGCCAAGCAGGAGCTCGGCGTCACGCACTGGGTGCACGACGTGGATTTCCTCGAAGCGCTCGAACTGCTGGTTTCGCGGCCGACCGTGAACATCGAAGGCCTGGTGGGCGGCTATACCGGACCGGGCGGCAAGACCATCCTGCCGCATCGCGCGGTCGCAAAGATCGACATGCGGCTGGTACCCGACATGGACGCCCAAGGCACGCTCGCGCGGTTGAAAGCGCATCTGGCCAAGCACGGATTCGGCGATATCGAAGTGAACATGTCCGGCGGATACGATCCCACCAGCACGCCCGCTGACGCCGCCATCATCCGCGCCGCGCAGGCAGTCTACAAACGCAACGGCATCGATCCGATGCTGTGGCCGCGCTTAGCCGGCTCCTGGCCGGGTTATGTATTCACGGGTGATCCGCTGCGCCTGCCGGCCGGCCACTTCGGGCTGGGCCACGGCAATGGAGCGCACGCGCCCGACGAGTATTACGTAATTGAGTCCAAGAATCCGAAGATTCAGGGACTGGACGGCGCTATTCGATCGCAAGTGGAGTATTTATACGAATTGGCCGCGGTGAGCTAGTAGCCCACGCCCCGCGGGCCGTGTTCTCTAATGTGAACGCTTGCTCCTATGCCGGCTTCCCCGCCGCCTGCATATTCATCGACGCCATCCGCGCCTGCATCTCGCGGGTCAAGTGCGGTACCACGCCCACCATCCGCTCCATCAGCATAAGCTGGCCGCGGTGATGCATCTCGTGCTCCTTCACGCCCAGGATCATCTCGAAACGCGTCTTCGAAGCCGGCTGCATGCCGGGCGGCATGGCGATGCGCTGGCTCAGGAAGTCATCGGACAGGCCGTCGACCCAGCCTGCGAACTTTTCGCCTTCCTCGCGGAGAAAAGCAACGATCTGCGTTTTGTTGCGCTTTATCTTTTCCTCGGCCATGATTTTCTGCATGAAGCCGGAGAAATCGAAACCCTCCAGCGTCGTGCGGTGTTCGACGCCGTGAATCTGCTGGGCCATCCTGGGCCCGAGGCCGATGTGTACCAGAGTCTGCGCCACCGTCCGGGTTTCCGGAGCAGCGCTGAAACCATAGTGTTGCTCGCCGATCTCCTCAGCAATGGTGATCGTATTTTTCCGGACCGTGCGAAAACTGCCGGCCAGATCTTTAGCATCGTAATAATTCATAGGCTCTATTTTAGCGCTTTGCCCGCGCGGAAATCGGTATTTGACTGCACTGTCCCTAATTATTCGTAGCGGAGGGCGACCACGGGGTCCAAGCGAGCGGCTTTGTTGGCCGGCCAGATTCCGAAGAACAGGCCGACGGCGACCGAGACCACCACGCCGAGCGCGGCGGCCCAGAGAGGCACGGCGGTCGGCAAGCTCGGAAATACAAGCCGGCAAGTGAACGAGATCGCCCATCCGAAGGTCATCCCGATGAGGCCGCCTAAACCGGTCAGCACCACCGCTTCGGTAAGGAACTGGAGAACGATGTCGGCACGGCGCGCCCCGATGGCTTTGCGAATGCCAATCTCGCGGGTACGCTCCGTTACTGAAACCAGCATGATGTTCATGACGCCGATTCCACCGACCAGCAGGCCGATCGAGCTCAAGACCACCATGACCAGCGCGACCATGGCGGTCACGTTGTGGAACTGTTCCACCATCTGTTCGGAAGTGGAGATGAAGAAATCGTCGGGCTTATTGGGAGGAACATGGCGCTGAATGCGCATGACCACTCGCACTTCATCGATCGCCGCCGGCAGCTTGCCTGGTTTCGCTGCCACCACCAGCATGTTCTCCCGGGCGGCGGGGAACATCTTATGCATGCTGAAATAGGGCAGCAGCAGGCGAGTGTCATCCTGGCCGGGAAACGAAGCCGCGGGCCGCAGCATCACTCCCACGATTTCGAACTTGTGGCCATTCACGTCGATCCATTTGCCAAGCGGTTCTTCGCCGCCCATCAACGCGCGCGGGACATCTTCGCCCACTACGACCACCGGCATGCGATGCTCGTTCTCGACCTCGCTAAAGAAACGCCCTTCCTTCATTTCAGCCTGACCGCCTTCGGCGTACGAGGGATCGGTGCCACCAATCTGCGCCTGATATAACTCGTTGCCTTTGTAACGAGCCACAGTGATGTTGGGCCCCCTTCCGATCGCACCGGGAAAGAGATAAGGACTCACCAACTGCACGTCCGGGCAGCGCGCCGCTACCGCCACGCCATCCTCGTAGTTAATCGGCTTGCGCTTGACTTCCTCGGCACTAACGCTATTGAATCCGATCGGAAATTTGAAAACGATAGCGGTATTGGTTCCGAAACTACGGAGTATATTAGTGATCGCCCCATCCAGTCCGGCGATGATGGATCCGACGCCGATGATGGTGCCGGTGCCGATGATTACGCCCAGCACCGTGAGGAAGGAGCGCAGTTTATGCTCGCGCACCGTGTTGAGGGCCAATCCGATGGCGGAGAATAGCTCAACGCTGGTCATCGTTCCACCCGCAAGGCTTCGATGGGGTCTAGCTTGGATGCGCGTTGCGCCGGATAGATGCCGAAGAACAGTCCCACCGCGACCGAAAGCGTGACGCCAACGAGGACCGCCGAGATGGGAACCGCCATCGGCACTGGAGTGGCGGTGCGGACCAAGACAGCCACCAGCCAGGCAAAGGTCACGCCAATGAGGCCACCGATTCCGGCCAGCATGGAAGATTCCACCAGAAACTGGTTGAGGATGTCCTGACGGCGCGCGCCAACCGACTTGCGTATACCAATCTCGTGCGTGCGCTCGGTCACGGCCGCCAGCATGATATTCATGATTACCACTCCGCCCACTACCATGAAGACTGAAACCACCGCTACGGCCGTTCCCGCGATGGCGCCGGTCAGCCGGTCCCAGGCGCCCACCAGCGCGTCCGAGGAGATAACCGAGAAATTATCGTCCCGACCGGGCTGCAAGTGGCGGTGGACGCGCAGCAGCATCCGGATTTCATCTTTGGATTGCTCCAGCACGGTTTGGTCGAGCGCTCGGGCCGCGTAAGCGATGCCTTGGCGCGCGCTGTAGATCTGGAAATAGGTCCCGATCGGGATGTCCACGAATGCGTCCTGCGATTGGCCGAAGACGCTGCCCTTGGCAACCGCGACACCGATCACGGTAAAAGGCCGCCCTTCAATCTTGACCGTCTTACCGACGGCGTCGGACTCGCCGAATAGATTGTTCTTCACGTCGGCGCCCAGCACCGCGACCGTAGCGTGGTGAGTATCTTCGATCTCGGTGAAATACCGCCCGTTCGCTAGCTGCGTATTGCCGAGCATGATCCAGTTGGCGGTACCGCCGTTGAGCCCGACATTGCTCAAAGTCTGGGTTCCCAGGGAAACGCTGACGCCGCGGCCCGCCACCATCCCGAGTTCCTTGGTGAGCGTAACCTTGCTCTTGAGATACTCGAACTCGGATGGGCTGAGCTGCGGGTTCTTCTTTTGCAGTTCAACGTATTTCTTGGGATCGAAATTTCCGATAAAAGCGATCCGGACGATGCGGAAGCCGTCAGAGCCCATGCTGGAAACGCTGTTGGCAATGTAGAGATCCATGCCATGGATAATGGACATGACCGCGATCAAGGTAGTGGTGGCGAGGATGATGCCCAGCAGAGTCAGGAAGCTGCGAAGTTTGCTGGAACGCAGTGAATCGGCCGCTACGGCCGCCGCTTCGCGAAAGGACGCAGTTTGGGCCATCGCTTTAAGAGACGAAATTGGCCGTGGCTTTGTTCCGCACTTTACTCATCCAGTCCAAGAGTACCCGGTCCAGCCAAAAGCGGGGCGGCGTCTTCGATATGAATCCGACGTGGCCCCCATGCTCCGGGGCCAGCAGTTGCAGATTGGGATTCTGCGCAAGGGCGGGGTGCTTATAAACTTCAAACGGCACCAGGGGATCGTCCTTGGCGTGAATCAGCAGAGCCGGCACCCGAATCCTGTCCAGGAACTGATTGGAGGATTGGGTGGCGTAATAATTGTCCGCGTCGCCGAATCCGAAAGCTGGGGCTGTGAATTTATCGTCGAACTCGTAGACGCTCTTAACGTCGTCGAGGCGCTCCAGCGCAAACAGTCCAGGCGCGGATTGAGCTTTGACACGGATACGCTGCTTCAGGCGGCCAAGAAAACGCCGGGAGTACATAAAATTGGACGGAGCGGCCAGCCTCCTGGCACAGGCGGCGAGATCGATGGGGGTGGAGACGGCGATCACGCCGGCGATGAGTTCGGGCGCTCGCTCACCCAGCTCGCCGGCCAGCTTGAGAACAACATTCCCTCCCAGCGAGAAGCCTGCCAGGAAGATGGGCGCTTCGGCCTTGATCTGGCGAACGACGGCCAGCAGGTCGGATGTTTGACCGGAGTGATACAGGCCGCGGCCGCTGAGATGTTCGGTGCCCCCGCAGCTACGCATGTTAAAACGGTGGGCCGCCCATCCGGCCTGGAGCAGTTCATGAGCGAGGCTGCGGGCATAGCCAGACTGGCTAGAACCTTCCAAGCCGTGGACCACGATTACTTCGGCGACAGGCGCGCTGGAGGGTCTCTGCGAATGAACGAGAACGCGTACGCCGGGCTCGGTGTCATAAAGCTTGACTTCCAGCGGGAAACGTTGGGTGTCCATCGGACGAGGCCAGTAATTGGCCGCGATGGTGCCCAGATGGGGGTTCTTAAAAAAGGGAACGAATGCTCTCAAAACACCATTCTATGTGTTCCGAGGTGTATGTGTTCTGAGGCGGGGAAAGAAAAGGGCGGACAAGGAGACCGCCCCAAGAATGGACACAAGACATCGTTGATATCGTCCGCCGCTCAGCTTTCTGAAGCCGCTGCAGTCAACACGGAGCTAACCTGCGAGAAGATAGTGCTGATGCTGCTCGCGACATTCGGCATGATCGCGCCCGCGGCCACGGCCACGAAACCGGCCATGAGCGCGTATTCGATAAGATCCTGCCCCCGCGTATCCTTCCATAACTGAAACCGCAATAAAATTTGATTCGCTATTTTCACTACCGCTCCTCTCTATTTGAATTATGAGCGTAGGGGGGGGTGATAGCGCTCAGCAATTTATTTTAGGTTAGTAGGAATTTGACCTTATTACTGTGTCGAAACAGGTTCCAGAACGCAATCGGATAGAGATGGCTAAGTGCCTCAAGCGTAAGCGGTATCCAGGATCTTCTGAATCAATACATCGTATTCGAGCCCGGCTGCAGAGGCCGCTTGGGCGAAGTCGTCGTCTTGGGCCAGGGACGGGTTGGGGTTGGCCTCGATGATGGCGATTTCACCCGCAGGCGTCAAACGGACATCGATTCTGCCGAGGCCGCGGATCTTGAGCACCCGATAAACCTTGCGAGCCAGGCGCGCGAGCTTCTCTTCAAAACCTTCCGGAAGTTCGCTGGCGGCACCATTGCGGATACCCCACTTTTTCCGGTAGGCGTCGTCCCACTTGGCTTTGAATGTCGCGAACTTTGGTTCGTCGTCGGGAACCTGGTTGAAGAAAATCTCGCGCGGCGGAAAGACGTTCAGTTTACGATTGCCCATGACGCTGAGATACAGCTCTCGGCCGTCGATGTACTCCTCGATGAGGGCGTCGCAATGAAATTTTTCGTGAACGAAGCGGGCCCGCTCGAGAGCTTCCTCTTCGCTCTTGGCGAAGGAGGCTTTGCTGATCCCGTCCGAAGATTCCTCGCCGACAGGTTTGACAAAGGCGGGATAGACGAAGCGGCGGAGCCGTTTCAACGGACGCTGCTGTGGCGAAATGACAAAGTGCGGAACGCGCACACGGTGGTAAGCGAGGATCTTCTTAGCTAGCGCTTTGTCCTTGCAAAGCATTAAACCTTCGGGGCGCGCGCCGGTATAGCGAACCTTCATGAGTTCGAGCAGGGCTGGAATATTGGCCTCATGCGCACGGTCGGAGTGGAACGACTCGGTGAGGTTGAAGACCACTTCGGGCGCGAAGGATTTGATCTTTTCGACAATGGGCAGGACATCGTCAAAGACCGCCAGCGTCTCCACCTCGTGTCCCAATCGTTTCAGGCAGGCCAGGACGTCGGCCTCGGTCTCTTTGTCTTCCTGCTCCTTCAACTCTCGAGGGGAAAAGGTTTCGCCGGCGGCGGCCCGGCGTGCGATATCGAAGACAACCAAAACTTTCACGTCTTAGACAGACCTCTTGAACCGTCCGGTATGGAGATAGTTGGTGACCAGCGCGGCGAGATAGGCCGCCAGCTCGAACGAAACGCGTGCCTGATCGGGCGGCGGGGGCGTGGTCAACCCGAGTTGCTGGCAGCGCTGAATGAACTTGCGGACCAACATGTCAACGGTATACTTGCGCTGTCCTGTCCAGCGAACGATGGACCCGACCAGTGCGCTGCGATTCTTACGCATCACCCGCGCGGCGGATTCTCCGTTTGGTTCACCATTTCCAAATATAACGCGCAGGTCGGCGTCGTAAAAGTCGGGAAACTCTTCGGCATAGAGTTTTCTTCGGTCGGCGTAGTGCCGGGCGAGCGTTCGCCGGAGTTTACTGGCATCGGAAATGCGGCGGCCGTGCTTCACCTTGGGCGATTTGCCTTGGATCTCTTCCATCAGGGAGTCCACGAATTCCAGTTTTTCGAGGGCTTTCCAACCGCGATATTGTTTGCGCCACTCGTCCGGAGGCATGGAGAGCCAAACCGCAAAGGTTTCGGCGAAGTCTTCATCGGGATGAGCCTGCGCGTACCAATTGGGAAGATGGCGGACGAAACCCTTGCTGTAGGGGCGAGGCTGATAGGTTTCGGGCGAATACTCCTTCTCGGGGCTTCCAAAAACGCGCCGCCAGTCGTCGCGCGAAGAAAGCCGGTAAGCGTGGTCGATGGCGTGTCCGCATTCGTGCCGCAGGAGCTGCTGGCACCATTCGGGCGTTCCGCCTTCGACCTCCAGCATCTGACGCAGCTCGAGGGCTTTCAAGCGGGGATGCGCAAGGTAGAACGGAATTGCGATGGCGGGGACGCCGGCGGGCGAGAACCACTCGTCGCCCAGGTAGCAGGCCGGCCGAAAGGCGAGGCCACGCGCGGCGAGTTCTTCATTCAACTGATTTACCCGGCCCTCCAGTTCGCTGCCTTCGATCCGGACAGCGAGATCGCAGATGCGCCAGGTCAGCAGCTCGTCGTCTTTGAGATTTTCCCAGGCCGGGTCGGGGGCGGGCTCCACGGCATTTATCGTAGCCGAAAATAGGGACAGTGCACTCAAACCCCTATTTTCGGGCGGGTGCGTGGCGGAAACGTGATGGAACGTCCCGGCACAAACCGCCGGTGCGAAGTTGGACCATGTCACAATTGCCGTGCGTATCCGGAGGCGGCTAAGCGCGTCTACTCGGACCTGGGGTTTTCGATCATGAACGGTGGTCGGCAGCCAACCGGCACCGAAGATTCTCCGGCCTACAGGTCGCCTCGGCCGAGCAGACAAGCGCCCGATCCTGGCGCGGGCCGGGCCGAAGATCAGGGGCCCGGGCTCGGAGCGATCACGCGGGCCGCGCGAAATCCGCTCCCAGAGTTCGGCGTACTCGGCAAAGAGATCGGTGCTCGAGAGAGGCAGCATCTTTCTGCTACGCGCGAGCGGTGCCCGCGGCCCGCTCGGCTAGGCGACTCAAGGAGCGCGACAAACTGTCGGTGTTAGTCTCGCCTGAAAACGTCGCTGGAACGTGGCTGGAATTCCAGGCTCCACGTCCTTTAGTCTTCCCGGCGAAATCGGTATTTGAGTGCACTGTCCCTAATTTTGAGGCGGGCGCCGGCCCCGTAGACCATCCAGCCGACGGCCAGGCGGCGGAGGGTCCGAGCGGGGGTCCGGTAAGCGGGGTTGGCCTGAAGTCGCTTTTCTTCGGTTGCCAGGAGCTTGGCGACGGCGGCGTCCGTCGGACGGAAGCCGAGTTTTCGATAAAACCAGAATGCGCCGGATTCGATCGCTTCCTCGTTGTTGAGGCCGAGCTGGTAGGGATCGACGATGAAGAGGGTGACGCCGACCAGTTGTTGAAACAACCGCAAGAGGCGCCCGTAGAGCCAGGCGGTCTCGCCCTCGCGAAAGGTGTAATAAAGGTTGAAGCCGACCTCCATCTGCTTCCGAAACGTGAGCGTCTCGATATATCCGATAGGCACCGCGTTCTTGAAGAACATACCGGCGTGATAGGTACGTAGCGGCAGCCTATGTTCCGGCAAAACGGCCGAGATAAAGACCTCGACGCCACGGCCCAGCTCGGCGCGGTGGACATTCGATGGATCGCCGTAGGTAAAGCCGTGGAGTTCGCGAAAACGCATAGCAGAAGTATCGCGGGCCAGGTCGAGCATCTTTTCCCCGCGAGCCCGGCTGAGTTTCGTGATGGCAAGCGGCGGTGATTTCAGCTCGGCACCCAGCGATACATCGGCGCGCCGAAGCAGCGGGACGGCGTCGTAGAAGAATCGCCGCACGCCGGGCAGCCGCAGGTTGGTCCGGGTGGTTGGTATGTTGTCGAGATCCCAGCGCAGTGCCAGTTCGGCATGCGCGTAAAGATCGGATATGACGTCCGCCGGCAATTTAACCTTTTCCAGGCGCGACACCAGCCAGCGCAGATCGGAGCCTTTCGCCTTGCTCTTAGCAGCCCGAAACCAGTCGAGAAAGGGAATGTTCGCCTCCACCAATGCATCTTCGGCATAAAACGGATGGAGGCGGGAAAGGAGCGGCCCGAGAAGCGTTTCATCGGAGCCTTCCCAATCGATGTCGACGCTATCGGCGTGATGGCGCGCCAGCCAGCGGGCCATGTCATAAGTGAAGACGGCGGATAAACTGGTGCCGGAGATCCCGGCGACATCGGGTTGTTCTAAGGGCTCGAGATCCGCCCCGCTCCGGCGAAGCAGCGCGATCCGCCGAGAAAACGACGCGAGTAGACGGTCCGTTAAGCGCAAAATCCGGGCGTTGGGAGGATAGGCACGGAAGAATAGCAATGTCTCATGTAAGCGGATTAGCGAGTGAGCGTCCCGGAAACGCCGCCGATCGAGCACGCTAAGAATTTCCGCGAGGCCAGCCATCTCAGCGGAGGCGAACTGGCGTTTGGCGGCTTCGAGGCGATCGAGCAGCCGCTCCAAAGAATTCGACGATGGCATGGAGACAATCGCAGTCTACAACAGTCCCTGCTGGTTTTGCCTGAAACCCGTTTTCCGGGGGACCGTCTGTTACTATGACTAAAAGTGCGCGTGAAAGTCCTATTTTTCGGTATGTTGCGGGACATTGTGGGCCGCGCGGAAGAAGAGATCGAAGTGGCAGCTGGTTCCTGTCTCGGTTGCGTCTTCGATCTCTACGCTCGCCGGTTTCCACGGCTGGGCGAGCTCAAATCAAGTATCGTACTGGCTCGCAATCATCAGTTCAGCGATCGATCGGATATTATCGGCGATGGCGACGAGATCGCATTTCTGCCACCGGTAAGCGGAGGTTCGGGACGCTACACACAGCAGATTTTCGACGCCGAACAGGGCTATCTCTTCGCTCTTACACGCGAGCCGATCGACACGTCCGCAGTCGCCAGGCAACTGCTGCGAGGCGAAGACGGCGCGATGGTGAACTTCGAGGGGGTGGTGCGGAACAATACCAAAGGACGCCGCACGCAGTTCCTGGACTATGAATGCTACGAGGCGATGGCGGTGAAGATGATGGCCGAGATCGGGCGTGAGATCGCTCGCACGCATCCGATCGGCCGCATCGCAATGGTTCACCGTTTAGGCCGCATGGAAATCGGCGAGACTAGCGTCGCGGTGATTGTGACGGCGCCTCATCGCAAGCCGGCCTTCGAGGCCGCGCTCGAAGGCATCAACCGGCTCAAGCGCATCGTTCCGATCTGGAAAAAGGAGCATTTTTCCGACGGAGAAATCTGGGTTGAAGGGGAGTGGGACGAATCGGTCCTCAAAAAGTGATCCGTCAAGCCGTTTGTTTTCTCCTGGCCGTCCTGCTAGCGGCCGTGCCGGCGCAGCCCCAGCCGGATACCGTCATCCGCGTGAATGTACGACTGGTGCGTATGCTGGTCACCGTGAAAGACGCCAATGGGCAACTGATAGGCTCGCTAAACAAGAACGATTTTACGATTTTCGATAACGGCGTCAAGCAAGACATCGCAGTGTTTGAACGGCAGACCGAACAGCCCTTGTCGGTGGCGGTCCTGGTAGATACCAGCGCGTCCACAGGCATCGAGCTGCGCTATGAGCTTGACTCGGTCAGCAAATTTCTGAGGGCGCTGCTAGGCGAGGGAAACCCGAACGACACAGTGGCGCTGTACAGCTTCAATTGGCAAGTGAACCTGCTTAGCAGCTACACCCGGCGCTTTGCGCGAGTGGATCAACAGTTGAAACAGCTCAAATCGGAAGGCGGAACATCGCTGTACGACGCGATTTACCTGGCCTCGCGAGAACTGGAGCT
>Ga0210401_10001039_pt1 | contig 33274 bp, 27 predicted proteins | sample IncBWH32MmetaG_FD_150866 | JGI IMG/M metagenome (GOLD analysis project Ga0210401, IMG submission 150866) | Forest soil microbial communities from Barre Woods Harvard Forest LTER site, Petersham, Massachusetts, United States - Inc-BW-H-32-M | ecosystem: Environmental > Terrestrial > Soil >... | reverse complement strand
GGGATCGCTGCGCACGCTGAGGCGGCTCGCGACGACGCGCCAGTCGAGGCGATGCGCCGCCGCGTGAAAGCTGAACTGTGCCCGCAGCTGCTCGAGCACCACATTGATCGGGAAATCGACCATCTCTCGGCGGACGACCCCGGCCTCGAGCTGGTTGATGTCGAGCAGCGTGTCCAGCATGCTCGACATCGCGCTCACGGTCTCGTCGAGTCTGCCGACCAGCCGCAGGATGGCTTCGTCCTCGATCTTCTTCGCCAATATTTCAAGCAGCAGGCTGATCGTCTGCAACGGTTGGCGCAGATCGTGGCTGGCGGCGGCCAGAAACTGCGACTTGCCGAGATTGGCCTGCTCGGCCGCCTGCCTGGTGGCCTCCAACGCCTCGGTCGCATGCTTGCGTTCGGTGACGTCGTCAATCGCCAACAGAATCTTCCGTCCGCCCAGCGGCCCGTCGCGGATCTCCCGGGCATTTAGCAACAGGACCCGCCACCCGAGCATCGGGAACTCGATCTCTACCTCATAATCCTCGACCGGATCGGGCTCGCCCGGGACCCGTTCGAGAAAGTCGCGCAGCTCCGGAATTTCAGAGTGGATATCGCCGGCGAGCGCCAGCAAGCGGCCGACGGTTTCCTCGCGAGTGCGCGCGAACGTTCGGTAAAAGGAACGGCTGGCGGAGACGACCCGCAATTCCTCGTCGAGCACGACCAACGGTTGGCGGATCGTGTCGATGATGCTGTTGGAATAGGCGCGCGCTGCCTGGATCTCGCGCTCCGCCGCCTTGATCTCGGAGATGTCGGCGAAAGTGATGACCACCCCGTCGATCCGGTTGTCCTGGGTGCGATAAGGCAGGATGCGGCGGACGTACCAGGCGCCGGCTTCGGCTTCGATTTCGCGCCCCAGCGGCGCAAGGCTGGTCAGCACCGCGCGAGCATCGGCGAGCAGATCGCGGTCGGAGGCGAGCGGGGTGAGATCGGCGAGCGGCCGGCCGATGTCGGTGGCGATGACGCGGAACAGCGACTTGGCCGCCGGCGTGAAGAAACGGATGTTGAGCTCGCTGTCCAGGAACAGGGTCGCCACGCCGGAGCTGTCCAGGATATTCTGCAGATCATTAGATGTGCTGCGCTGGCGTTCGAGCGTTTCCTGAAGCTGGCTGTTGAGGGCGGTGAGCTCTTCATTGAGCGATTGCAGCTCCTCTCGCGAGGTCATCAGCTCTTCGTTGGTCGACTGGAACTCCTCGTTCGCCGACATCGCTTCCTGGTTGATCGCCTTCTGCTCCTCGTTGGCGATCTCGAGGTCGTGGATAGCGCTCTGCAACTCCTTGCGGGTAGCCTCAAGCTCCCGCTCAAGCTCGGCGACCCGCGAGAGGTCTTCCGCCGGCTCGACCGGTCGGTCCGGCCGCTGCTCGGGCGTCGGTTCGTCGAAGAAGCTGACGAGCAGCAACTCCTCGCCGTCGCGTTGCACCGGATGGACCTCAATGCGCACCGCGAGTGCACCGCCGCTGTAGCTCGCCTGCGCGCCGGTGACGATCGTGTGCGCACGCTCCCGGCTCGCCCGCAGGATCGCCGCCCTGAGCTTGTTGCGCAGGCCCTCGCGCGCCATGGCGAGCAGATCGCGGCTGGGCTCGCCCGCGGCCACTTGCAAATAGCGGTCGGTCGGCCCCGAGTAATAGAGACACTCGTACTTGCGATTGATCAGGACCGAGGCGGGCCCATAGCTCTCGATCAGCAGCCGGTGCGTGAGATCGCGAGCACTGATGCCCGGCGCAGCCGCCGGGTGCGGCGCTCCCGGCCAAATCGCGCGCGCGCCCCCGCCCGAGCCGATCGGAAAATCGATTTCAGCGGGCCGGCTGCGGCCGATCGGCCGATAGATACGTTGCGCCTTGGAGATCGGCTCGAAACGGTCGTCGAGACTGCCCACCGTCTCGGAGCCGCCGAGCATTAGAATACCGCCTTCGCTGAGCGCGAAATGGAACAGCAGAAGAACCCTCTGCTGCGCTTCGGCGCGCAAATAGATCAACAGGTTACGGCAGGAGATCAGATCAAGGCGCGAGAACGGCGGATCGGCCAGCACGTCCTGCACCGTGAACACCACCACCCCGCGCAGCTCGGGCACGACCCGATAACCATGGTCCTCCCGGGTAAAGTAGCGGCCGAGCTGCGGCGGCGACACATCCGCCGCGATCGATTCCGGGTATCGCCCCTCGCGGGCGATAGCGACCGCATCCTCGTCGACATCGGAAGCGAAGACCTGCAGTCTGATATTGCGCTTCGCCGCCGCGATCTCTTTAAGAAACAGCATGGCGAGTGAATAGGTCTCCTCGCCGGTGCTGCAGCCGGCAACCCACACCCGCAGCGGCCGGTCCGCCGGGTGCCGGCGGACGAGATCGGGGATCACCTCCTCTGCCAGAAATTCGAAGGCTTTCGGGTCGCGGAAGAAGCTGGTGACGTTGATCAGCAGGTCCTTCGCCAGCAGCTCGAGCTCAGCCGGATTCTCTCGCAGCATCTCGAGATACCGGTCACTGTCGTCGACACCTGCCAGCGCCATGCGCCGCTCGATCCGCCGCGACAACGTGCCCGGCTTGTAGAGTGCGAAATCGTGCGCCGTCTTTGTGCGCAGAAGATTGACAATCTCTGCCAACCGATCTGGGGGATGATCGTCCGGCGCCAGTCCTGTCCGCCGACTGTATTTGTTGAGGATCCCGGCAATCTCAGCTACTGGCAACACGAGGTCGACGGCGCCGGTCATGATCGCGCTTCGCGGCATACCGTCATACTCGGCCTCACCCGGCTCCTGCGCGATGACGAGCCCGCCTTTCTCCTTGACCGCCTTCAGCCCTAGGCTGCCATCGCTGCCGGTTCCCGAGAGGACCACACAAATCGCGCGTTTGCCGAGTTCGTCCGCCAGCGAGCGCAGAAAGAAATCGAACGGCAGGCGCGCGCCGTGACGCTCGTGAGGCTCCGAGAGGCGCAGGGCGCCGCCTCGGATCGAGAGATAGACACCCGGCGGAATGAGATAGACATGCTCGGGCTCAAGCGGCATCCCGTCCGCCGCTTGCTGGACCGTCAGCGGCGTATGGCCGGCCAGCAGATCGACCATCATGCTCGCATGCGTCGGATCGAGATGCTGGATCAGGATGAAGGCTATGCCGGTGCCGCCAGGGAGGACCGCAAGCAACCGGCGGAACGCGTCGAGCCCACCCGCCGACGCGCCGAGCCCAACAACCGGGAAACTGTCATTCCCGAGCGGCGGGCCGTGCCTCGCCGATGGCCGCCGGCTCGCCCGCGGGCGAGCCGCTCCGGTCTGTCGCGAATCCTGCCCCCTCATGGCGATGCACGCTCCATCGGCATCTCGCGCAGATATTCTTCAGAAACCGATATGCGATAAATCCGAATCTTACAGAGGGTTGAAATCGCCCTCCCACCAGTTTTGATTGTGAGCCCATCGAAGGGTATTGTCGGTAATGTACATTACCGAGGGGGTGCGGGCTCGCTTTTTATGCGTATGTTTTCGGAAGATGAAAAGCGATGCGCGCCCGCACTAACTGATAGCATTCGCAAGATGCCGCCACGAGGCCCTGCCGATCAAGTATGGAGACTTGCCGTCGGCCGCGCACAATCAAACCGGCATCTTCCATCTGCCGGGCAGCATTGGTCACGGTAGGCCTTTGGACACCCAACATTTCGGCGAGCAGGTTCTGAGTGATCTGCAGTGCGTCATCGTCCCCGCGGTCACGCATCATCAGCAGCCAACGCGCCAGCCGCTGCTTGAGACTGTGCGCCCCGTTGCACGCTACCGACACCAGGACCTGATCGAGAAAGGCTTGGGCGTAGGCGTACATAAGGCTTCGGAACGACGGCATCGACCCCATGGCCCTTGTGAACATCGCGCGCGGCATCTTTGCTGCACCGCCCGGGATCTGAACGAGAAGCCGGACGGAGGAACTCTCGGCGCCAAAGATGGCTTGCACGGAACTGCAACCCTCCCGACCGATCGTTGCCATTTCAATGATGCTGCCGTCCGCATAAACCGCCACTACCGAGACGACGCCGCTGTCGGGGAAGAATACATGGTCAAGCGGACTATCAGCGTCCATCAGGACCTGCCCGCGTTCGCAGGATATCCGTTCAATCTCCGGCATCAGCTGTTCGAGATCGAGGGGTGGCAGGGCGAGTAGGAGCCGGTTGCGGGATTGATATGATCGAGCACTCATATGCCCTAAATGATCGCCAATAGTCCGGCCTCGGTAGGCTCGGAAACTACTCATTCGCAAGGATGGAGCGCGAGAAGCGGTTGCGGGCGGACCGTGCGGGACAGTTTCGGGCGCGCCAACTCCGGCTTCGAACTCTCGATCGCCCACCCAGCATAGTTGCGCATCCAATGCTTGCGGCTCCATTGCCGAGGCAGCTCACATAGACCTCGGCGACTTGAGAAACCGTCATGCCGCCGTTACCCAGGTTGGGCGGAGGTGCGCGAATTGCGACGGCGGGATCTCGCGCCTCGTCTGCGGCTTGGGGCTGACGGAAGTTTCGAGCTCCTTGCGACGAACTGGCGCCGCCGGCGGGATTATTCTCAGCACCCGCGGTTTGCGCCCCGATGGGTCGGCTGACGGGGATCGCGGTTCGCTATGCTGAGACTCTCCGACGCCTGACATCGTGGAGCCGCCGCACGGCATCGGGCGCGCCTGAAATTAACCAATCGCCCACCCCACCGGCGAAACGTATTATCCGGGTTGTATTACAGTTATCAAAGACCAATGTTATCCTAGTGATAAACAGGCAAAATAAATTGGAAAGACATCTGGAACAATATGGCGATTGGGTGGTGCCCGAATTCGGCGAGGATGGCCGGCGTTGTAGGTTGATTACATGGTATGTTTTTGACTCGGATAAATTCCGTCGCGGCGAGCCGGGATGGTGTGGGACTTCGATTACAGAGTACCGCAACGGCGTGCCCTCCCACGTCACCCTGCTGGACGCCGCCGGTTTGGAGGTGGAGGCATGGGGCGTAGACGGCGACGGTAGACGAGTTGGCCGGTCGCGCCCGGCCGATTTTAGCGGCACGCGCTGATCGACGTCTTGTGGTCGGTGCGAAGTAATGTTGCCAAAAACATGCCGTGAGGAGTGCATGGGGATGCCTGACTCAGAGGAGTTACGGAAGCGGGCAGCATGGTATCGCGAAATTGCAGAACGTACCGGGAATCCAACGATCTGGGAGATGCGGTTGCATACCGCCGAACAGCTGGAAGCCGAGGCCGACCGTCTCGAATATCTAAACTCGCTTTCGTCCGCTGCGACGGCGGCGCGGGAGTAGCACGAGGCGGGCTGCTCCTGCCGGAAAAGCCACGCGGATACTCCTTTCGCCACAAGGGGTTTTCTTTCATCTCGGTGCAGACGCCCAGCGGGTGACGTGATCGCGCGACGGGTCAAGTATTGATGCCCAGCCCGGCGCTCCCTAAAACCAAGTCGAAACCGCGTCGGGAGTGCGAAGAAACTTAAAGGTTGGATTTTGGACTTTCACTTCAGAAATGTTCATGCGGCTTGGACACAGCCGCCGATCGCGCAAGAAACATAAGATACAGCAAACAGAGTGGTCCGCGGATTACGTCTAGGCAGGAGCCTCGAGAGGTCTCTTATCAGACAACACGTTCCATGACCTGTTGCGGCGCGGAACGGTCGAGAAGATCGGCCAAGGTCGCGGCGTACGGCGGCGACCAGCTGAGAGGGAGCCAAGCTTAGCGCTTTTAGGTTAAGGTCGCGAGACGGGTGGGCAGTTTTACGTCGTGCCAAGGACGAGCCGATAATCCACCCGGCCAGGGTTCCTACAAAAGATGTGCCAAGCGGAGCGAGGGGTCGACGCCGCCCGTTAGTCTTCCCCAAGCTAGAGGGAGACCTGCTCGCGACTTTCCCTGTTGATATCGCCAACAATCCGCGCCCGATAGATTCGGAATCTACTCATTATGCAGGGATGGGCACCGGCTCCAGTGGAAGCTCGCACGAGCGTGAACCGATGCCGGCCTTGCCGCGGACCGCAAGGGATGGGTCTTCTGCACAGCCCGCCGGCACGATGGCAGCCTTATCCGACAAGGCCGGGAATCGGATCGGCCCAGTGCTCGGCCAGGCGGGGCGGATGCCTCCGCCTGCGCCCCGACCGGCCGGCGAACCGTGCCGGGCGCGACGCTCGGTTGGCGAGTTACGCGCGTCGCGGCCGTTAGGAAACCTACGCCGCCGGCTCGCGAAGCGGCTCGACGGCAAATTGCCGGGCCGCGTTGCCGCCCATCATGCGGGCGATCAGCGGCTCGGGCACGTCGGCATCGCGCAGCTGGATCACCGCATCCCCGGCGCTGGTCGCATCGTGATGCGGGTAGCGCGAGCCCCACACGATGTTCGCGGCAAAATCTTGCGGCAGTTTCTGGATCAGCCGTTCCTCGGCATCAAAGCCGAGCATGACATTGCCGTGCTCCCACATCTCTTCGGGCTCGGTGCTGACCGGATAGTGATGCAGGAGCGGAATGACGCGGGTCGAGGCCTCCATCTTTTCGAGGACCTCCTGCATCCAGGAGGCCTTGCCATGGGCGACGACGACCTTCATCGCCGGATAGCGCTCCATGACCGTGAAGCCGATCAGGGTCGAGGCGACGAACATGTGGTTGTCGAGCCAATTGGCCAAAATCGGCGCCAGCGGATGACCGAGCGGCATCGCGCCGGCGAAGGTCGTGGTTTGCGCCGCGCCACCGCCGCCGCCGGCGAACGGTCCGCCGCCCCCGCCCGGAGCCGCCGGCTGTACCAGCCGGTCCTTGACCTTTTCGAAGAAGGGCCCGTGCGAGGTCCATTCCGGGTTCCACAGGCCCGGCGTCGCATGCACCGCCGCCGTAATGCCGAGCAGCTCCAATTTCGCCCACAGCGGGTCGTAGTACGGGTGGTTCAGATACCGGTCTTCGACAAACATCGGGCGGATAAAGACGGCGCGGAACGACGGCAGCAGCACCACCCGTCTCAGTTCCTCGAGTGCGAAATCCGTGTTTTGCAGGGGCAGGATCGCAGCCGCGAACAGCCGGTTCGGCGCCGTCTTGCAGAAATCAGCGATCCAGTCGTTGTAGGCCCGGGCCAGCGCGTAAGCCACGTCCGGGTCGCGCACCAGAAAGAAACCTTCGGCGAACCACGTTGGGTAGAGCAGCGCCTGGTCGATGCCCATTGCATCCATGTCGGCAAGGCGGGCCTGCGGGTCCGAGGCGCCCTCGGTCATCGGATGGCGGGTGTGCGGGTCGAGCTCGCCGATTTTGTCCCAAGTCATCCCCGGCCGCCACAACGCATGCCGCGGCAAATTCGGGTTTCCCCGATCGCGAAAGATCTCGCCATTGACCTTCAGGTACGAGGCAGTTTGGCCTTCCTGGCGCCACAGCGCATGTTTGCCGAGCGTGCGGTATTCCGGATCGAGATATTTCTCCCACAGCGCGGGCGGCTCGACCACATGGCTGTCACTATCGAAAACCGCAAAGTTTTTTGCTGCCATTGCTTTCCCCTGCCGACCGCGCGTTGCTCGCCGCTGGTGCGCAAATCAGTTGCCGAGGCGCGCAGCCATCACCGCCGCAGGCCTTTGACCCACGGCATAGGTCGTCAGCGGCGTCAGCACGCCGGTCTCGCCATTGACCCGGTACGAAGCCAGACGGCCGGACGCGGTGCCGGCGGCAAAGACGAATTTTCCCTCGGGGTCGAGGCCGAAGGCGCTGGGGACCGCTTCGGTCGGCACCTGCCCGATCGGGGTCAAGTGCCCGCTGGCGGGGGCGACCGCGAACCCCGCGATACTGTTGTGGCCACGATTGCCGACATAGAGGAACCGCCCTGACGCGGTCAGATGAATCTGGGAGCAAGTGTTCCGCTCGGCGTAGCCCTGCGGCAGCGTCGACATCGTCTGCTCGGCGCTCAGTGTTCCCGTCGTCCTATCAACGCGATAGACGGTCACACTGCAGCCCTGCTCGTTAGAGAAATAGACGAGATCGCCGCCGGGATGAAAGCAGTAGTGGCGCGGGCCGAGGAGGCCCGGCTGCTCGACCCGCAATCGCGAATTTGGTGTCAGACGGCCACTTTGCGCATCGAACCGAAACTGCATGATCACATTGGGGCCAGGGTTGTTCTTCGGAGGCTCCAGGACGTTGTCGTTGAGGCGGGCGATGTGCGGCACAAAGGCGAACCGGTTAGTAGGATCGGTCGCTATCGCATGGGCACCGGTCGCGGTTGCCAGCCAATCGAGGGACGCAGCGCCGACCGCGCCGTCCGCTCCGAGGTGGAAGACCGCCACACCCCCGCCTTGATAGTAGGCGCACAGCAGATATTTGCCCGTGCGGTCGGGGGCGAGAAACGTCGGGGCGTGTGCCTGGGAGACCGTGCCCGCCAGTGTCAGCCCCGCGCTGCGCTGGTCGATCCGGAAACTCGAGATCGCCGGCTCGGTTCGGTGCCCGACATAGAGCATGCGCCGGTCGGGGCTGATCGCCATGACCGACGGCCCGCCCGCGGCCGGCGCCTCGGCCTGCCTCGTAAGCTGGCCGGTGTCGGCGTCCATCGCAAAGATCGCGATCTTGTCTTCGTCTTGCAGCCCAACGTACACAGCGTACGGCATCTTTCTAACTCCCTTGGTATGTTACGGCTCCCTAGGCGATACTAGCGTCGCGTGACCGCCGCCTCGGGGCGCAGGGAGGCGCGGACCTCCTCTTCGGTCGGCCACCAGTCAGGGCGCTCGATCTCGGTGACCCGCTCGCGGATGATGCTGGCCGGCGCCTGCACCCTGTAGAGGCGGCGGGCGTTGCCGCCGAGGAACTTGGCTTGGTTTTCCTTCGGCAGAGCGTGCTTGTGCATCGTCTCGATCGCCCGCCAGGCGTCGTCGCCATCGTGGTGATAGACGTCGGACGACCAGCACAGGATGTCCTCGTAAAACTCCGGCAGGCGTGCCGGCGGCGCCTCGTCGCCCTCAAAACCGGTCATGCAATGCTCGAAGAAGGTCTCGCTCGGGAGGCGCTTCAACGGCGGCAGCTGGCGCTCGTTCTTGTAGAGCCGGTACGCCTTGTCGCATTCGTCGACGAGGAAGCTGAGCCAGGTCGATGACGCCTCGAACACCGCCGCGTTGATTTTCGGATGGCGGTCGAAGAAGCCGGACATCAGCACCATCGTCACCCATAGCGCGGCTTCCGACTGGAAATTCTGCACATTCGACAGGAACGAATGCGGCAGGCCGGCGGTCGCGATCGTGCGCCGGATCAGCTCGGCGCCGGAATACTGCTCGCTGTAGCCGCCCGGCTTCGAGCTGCCGAAGGCCGGAAAAGGGTGCATGCCGTAGACCATGCCGGTCTCTTCCAACGCGTCCCACACCGGCTCGTATTTCGGCTGCATCGGGTAGTTGCCCATCGCATCCATCGGGCGGACCAGCGCCACGCGGCACCCCAGCGCGGCCACCCGCCGGATCTCCGCGACCGCGTAATCGGGATGCTGCATCGGAACGAGCGCGGCAAAGAACAGCCGTTCCGGATCGGCCAGCGTGTAGTCGTAGGCCCACTCGTTGTAGGCGCGGCAGAACGCCTTGGCGCCGAGCGCGTCCTCCAACCAGGGATAGATGTCGATCTCGGTCGGGATGATCATGACCTGGTCGATGCCCTGGATGTCCATGTCTCTGATGCGCGGCTTTGGCTCGTAGGAGCCGGCATGATCGAGATAGGCGACCTGCTCTTGGGTCAGCGCCGTCTTCGGGTTGAGGTTGCGCACGTTGAGGGCGCGCTGGATGTCGTGCTTGACCCCAGGCCCGGCATTGGTGATGACCCGCATCGTGCCGGGGATGCCGCCCTTGCGCGGCGAGCCGAGCCCGATGCCGGCGCGGCCGTTGACGATCAGAAGCCGGCTGTCGGCATCCCACCAGATTGTCCGCTTCAAGGCGTCGAGCTCGTCGCGCGTCAAGAAATCCTTGGCGCGCTCCCAGATCAGCGGCGGCTCGGTGACGTGCGCGTCGCAGTCGAAGGTGGCGAAATCCTTGCTCATCGGCGCGAGACGTTGAACCGGCATGCTATGCCTCCTCTTCAGCAATTGTCATCGCGAGCGAAGCGACGCAATCTCGTGCAAGCAAAGGCGCGAGGGTGACATCTGGATTGCTTCGTCGCTGCGTTTCCTCGCAATGACAGCACAAAATCTCAATCTTCAAGCCAGCCCGGCGGCACGGTCACCGCACCGTGGCGGGCGAGAATGGCGTCGATCTCCGCCATGTCGGCGTTGCTGATCTCCCAGCCGAGGGCGCCCAGATTTTCGGTCACCTCGGCGGGTGTGCGGAAACCGACCAGCGCCATGCCGACGACCGGGTTGCTTAGCGTCCAACGCAGCGCAAATTGCGGCAGGCTCTTGCCGTATTTGGCAGCCAGGCTCTTCAATTCATCGACCGCGGCGAGGTTGCGCGGGAAATGCTCAGGGCCGAACAGGGTTCGGAACAGGTTCAGACTGCCGAGCATGCCGCCGCGCGAGCGCCAGTCGTTTTCGTCGAATGACATTCCACGGTGAAAGGTGCCGCTCAGCATGCCGTAGGCCAGCGAGCCGTAGGCCATCGCCGCAATCTGCTGCGCCGCGCAATAGGGGAAGATCTCGGTTTGCATGCGGCGGTCGAACATGTTCCAGGCATATTGCACGACATCGATCCGCCGCAGCCGCATGCACTCCTCGACCTGCGCGAGACGAAAGTTTGACACCCCGATATAGCGCGCCTTGCCCTGCCCCACGATGTCGTCAAGCGCGCGCATCGTCTCGTCAAGCGGCGTATCCGTATCGGGCCAGTGCACGAGATAAATGTCGACGTGGTCGGTACGCAGCCGCCGCAGGCTGTTGTCGATCGAGGCGAGGACGCGCCCCCGGCTGCTGTCGCGGCGGTTTGGCATCTCCTCGTAGCCGACGCCGAATTTGGTTGCGATGACGACATCGTTTCGGCGGTCGCCGAGGGCTCGCGCCAGCGCCTCTTCGGATACGCCCATGCCGTAGGCCTCGGCCGTGTCGAAGCAGGTGACGCCGCTGTCGATCGCCCGCGCGACCGAGCGCCGGAACTCGCCCTCGTCGATGCGGCCATAAGTGCCGCCGATCTCCCAACACCCGAAGCCGAGCGCGGAAACTTTCAGGTCGGTTCGTCCGAATCGCCGGAATTCCACGGGCGCCTCCCTATTGCGCCGCGATGGCGGAAGGCCGCCCCGCGAAACGCCGCTCCATGTCCCGCCGCGCCTCCACGGCCTCACTGTCCGGTATCGCGACGTCGGCCCAGCGCACGATCTCGCCCGCCGCGATGTCGCGCATCAGCGGGACATGATGCGCCAGGCCGATCGGCAACGCGCCTTCGGCAAGGCTGCGCTCGGCCGGGACGAGTTTGCCCCAGACCGTATAACCGCCCTCGCCATCGAGCGTCTCGCCGGCTCGCAATGCCCGCTTGGCGACGGTCACCACATCGCCGCGCCAACCTTGGGGCTGCCCGGTCGGCTCGGAGCGCAACACCGCCGACAAGATCGAGACGCCGAGCTCCAACCCGATCAGGTGGTACGGCTTATACATCGCGGCGTACCAGCCGCTGCGGTCGGTTTTCAGCCCATATTCCCTGAAGCAGGCGCGCGCGTAGTCGTTCGGCGCCTTCAGCACGACATAGACGCCCCAACGCAGATCACGGAATACCGGCCGGCCGTCGCGCTCCACACACGAGACCACCTCGACCATGCCGTCACGTTCCAGCGCTCCGCCCGCCTCGCGGCCGCGCAGTACATGCGGCAGGTCATCGACGCCGCAGGGCGGAAAGCCGAGCCCGTCGGCGGGCACACCGAGGCCGGTCGCGTTGGCGATCGCCGCCATCTCAATCGCCGACTTGGTGCCGTCGAGGAACGAGTTGAACATCTGCGGGTTCATGCCGCCCGTCCGGGCCTCCTCGCGCGTCAGGCCATAATGGCCCCACACGTCATCGGGCGTGACCCGGTGATACGCGGGCAGGTATTTGGTGCCCTTCCCGGCGGCAGCGACCTCAAAGCCGCAGGCGCGCGCCCAATCGACCAGTTCGCAGGTCAGCGCCGGCTGGTCGCCATAGGCGAGCGAATAGACCACACCCTCCCGGCGCGCCTCCTCCGCCAATAGCGGGCCGGCGAGCACGTCGGCTTCGACATTGACCATGACGATATGTCGGCCGGCGGCGATCGCGGCGCGGGCATGGGCGATGCCGGCCGCCGGCGAGCCGGTCGCCTCGACGACGATCTCGATCTCGGGGTGGGCGCACAGCTCGGCGCCCGAGGCGACGAACAGCGTACGCGAGACGCGTCGCGCGTCCCAGCCAACCTTCCGGCAAGCGGCCATCGCCCGCTCGGGGTCGAGATCAGCAATGACCGGCACCTCCAGCCCCGCCATCGTCGGCGCTTGGTTCAGGAACATCGAGCCGAACTTGCCGGCGCCGATCAGGCCGACGCGGACCGGCTTGCCCGCGGCGGCGCGTTGTTGCAGAAGGCGATGGAGGTTCACGGCCTATTCCGCCGCCGCCTTGCGCGTCGCGGCGCGGGTGTAATTCAACAGCGCGTCGTCGGCGACCGGCTCGATCGGCGTGAAGTCGCGATGCGCGATCCATTCCGGCCGCGTCGGTTGGCGGATGTAATTGGAGACCGCGCATAGCGTCAGATAGACGATGCGGCGCGGGTAAGGGGTGATGTTCGGCGCCGAGGCGTGCACCAGATTGCCGTGGAACATCAGCACCGAGCCAGGCTTGCCGGTGGGCGCCACGATGCCGCCCTGGTCCACTAGGCGGGTGACGGTCTGCTTGTCGACCGTCCACAGCGGATACGATGTCGTCTCCTCGTCATGCCCGGCCGCGAACACGCCGTGCTTGTGGCTGCGCGGAACCAGCATCAGCGGGCCATTGATCGGCATGACCTCGTCCATAAACACCGCGATGTTCATCGCCCTAGGCTCGGGCATGCCGTCGTCGCGAGCCCAGGTGCCGTAATCCTGGTGCCATTGCCAGACATCCCCCTCGAAGGCGGCCTTGGCGTTGATCTTGTACTGATGCATATAGAGTTGTTCGCCGAACACCTGCTCGACCGGCTCGATCAGGCGCGGGTGCGTGCCCAATAGGCGGAAGGCCTCGTTGTAGGTGTGAGCGGCAAAGGCGGTGCGCGGCGCGCCGGTTTTCTCGCGCCATACTTCCGGCCGGTTGGTGGCGTAAATCTGCTCAGCCTCGTCGCGCAGGATCGCGACCTCCTCCTCCGAGAAGCACCCAGGCAGGAACAGATAGCCTTCTTCAGCGAACTGCCGAAGCTGCTGCGGCGTCATCGGCATCGCGGTTTCCTCCCGTTGACAACGATGATTGGCTCAGCCGGCGCGCGGTTTCGCCGCCGGCGCGGTCGGTGTGGCGGCGGGCGGCGCGCTCGGCGCCTGCGGCATCGCCGGCGAGAACGAGCCTAAGGATCTCCCGGTGCTCGGCCCATACCAGCGGGCGCTGCTCGGGATCGTCGAGCACCGCGCCCATCGAGCGTTTCATATGCGGCCATTGCGCCGCGACGGCGTCCTCGATCGCGCGGTTGCCGGACAGGCGATACAGCGCGGTGTGAAAGGCGACATCGGCCTGGATGAACGCCAACACCGGAGTATCGGGACGGAGCGCCAGGCCTGACGCAAGCGCCCGCCGCGCGGCGCGGCTGCATGTCGACGACCCGAGCCGCGATGCGCTCGGCGGCGAGCCGCGCGGCTAGCGCGTCGAGCGCCGTGCGAACCTGGTAAAGTTCGCGAATTCTGACGGCGTCGATCCCGGAGACGATCAGCCCGCGGCGGCCGTTCTCCTCGACCAGCTTCTGCTGTTTGAGCAATTGCAGCGCGTGGCTGATCGGCTGCCGCGACACGCCAAGCGCGCGGCCCAGCTCTACCTGACGGATGCGCTTCCCGGGGGCGAGCGTGCCGTCGGCGATCGCCTCGACCAACTGTTCGTAGGCGCGGTCGATCAATGCCGGCTGGGGGTCGAGAGGCTGCACCCGCGCACCGCGGATTTTTGAATGCGGAATTCCATATTGCGCGGAGCGCCCGGGATAAGTAAAGGGTCTCGACCGCGGCTGCGCCAGGCCATCAACCGCCATGGTAATCAGCTGGGTCAGGATTTCGTCTTCGCGGCCCGGATCTTTCTTCCCCTACCTCTCAACGCTCCGCCTCTCGGCGTGTCGAACCGGGCATCGGCGAATGGTGATGACTCCCATCTTGTGATCCGGGGCTGCCCCGTCCCCGGGCATTTGGATACGCATGGCTCTATTTCCGCCGAGGATGCGGTGAAAGGGCAGCGCGGTTCTGACGACCGCCGATATTTTTGTATCTTCCGCTGTTAGTCCGCAGTGCGGATCCCGCGCGTTCGGTCGTTCGCACGGACGCGCTCGGGGCCGGCCGCTCCAGCGGCGCCGTCCGACTGTCGTGCACGGGCTCGGTGCGGAACCCGAGCGACCGCACGGGCCGCCGTGTAATCTTCTCGATATCGCGCAAATAGGGGCGTTCCTCGTCGCTGCAGAACGAGATTGCCGTACCGGCGGCACCGGCGCGCGCGGTTCGGCCGATGCGATGGACATAATCCTCGGGCACGTTGGGCAGCTCGAAGTTGATGACATGCGACACGCTCTCGACATCGATCCCGCGCGCGGCGATGTCGGTCGCCACCAGCACCCGGGTGCGGCCCGCGCGGAAGCCCGCAAGCGCACGCTCGCGCTGCGGCTGCGATTTGTTGCCGTGAATCGCGGTGGCGTCGATGCCGGCGCCAACGAGGTGCCGCACCACCCGGTCCGCTCCGTGTTTGGTCCGGGTGAAGACAAGCACCCGTGCGAGCGATGGGTCCCCCAGCAATGTCGCGAGCAGACCGCGTTTTTGATCGCTCGCGACAAAGACAACGCCTTGATCCACCCGGTCGACCGTCGTCGCGGTCGGCGTTACGGCCACCGTAACCGGGGCGTCGAGGTAGTCCTCCGCCAGTTCGGCTATCGGCCGAGGCATGGTGGCCGAGAACAGCAGAGTCTGCCGCCGCCGGGGCAGCAGCTTCACGATGCGCTTCAGCGCGTGGATAAAGCCGAGGTCGAGCATCCGGTCGGCCTCGTCCAAAACAAGAACCTCGACGCTCGAGAGCGCGAGGAACTTGCGATCGATCAAATCGAGCAGGCGCCCTGGCGTGGCGACCAGGATGTCGACGCCCGACGCGAGCCGTCGCTGCTGGGGCCCGATCGGGACGCCGCCAAAAGCCGCCACCACGGAAAGCGGCGTTCCGCGGCCATAGGTAAGGAAGCTTTCGACGATTTGGGTCGCGAGCTCTCGAGTGGGGCAGAGCACAAGTGCTCGGCAGCCGCGCGGCGGTGTCGCGCGCGGCAGGCTAGACAGGCGCTGCAGCATGGGCAATGCAAAGGCGGCTGTCTTGCCGGTCCCGGTCTGGGCAATGCCGCAAAGGTCGCGGCCGCCGAGAACCTCGGGGATGGCCCGGGATTGGATCGGGGTGGGCGCCGTATATCCCTCGGCCGCGAGGGCGCGGAGGATCGGGGCCGAGAGTCCGAAATCGGAAAAACCAGACAAACTTGATGCCTCTTTAGGGTCAGTGGATCCCGGAAGGTGCCACGCGAGCCATCGCATGCACGGAACGGGTCGGGAGACGACCCGCGTGACGAGGGCTGTCGGATGAGGGCAGGGGATAAAGACCGAACCCAATTCCCGCCAGGCGGCGAGATCGCTCACGCGATCGGTCACATGGCTCCAAGCCGGAGCACGAACGCTGCCGCCCCTATATGCCTGCGGGGCAGTCCGCGATCAAGGTGCTCGCGCCGACCAGTGCGCCAGATATTTGCAAAGTCACGGCGCTCTACCCCTGCGCGTGCGTTGTTCGCGCCCGAGGAACCGAAGGACTTGCCGGCGGCGGCGGACATCACACCGGCCGAAATCGCTTCGAATCCACGCGCGCCGAACGTCGTGCGGGTATTGATCGCGGATCTCGGCGAAAGGCCACCTGCGCCGAGTTCTTCACCGCCAACAATCGTCTTTGGAGCGTTGTGCACGCGGGGGCTGCCCGATCGCGGTGGAAGTGATCACCAGCAATACGGCCGGCCCGAGCACGCTCAAGTCTCGGATCGATCGCCGACCAGCACGACGCGGGCAGCCCAAAGCGCTGCCGGCCGCGCAAGGCGCGGACCCATGGGCCGGGCATGACGAGTGCGGTGAGGCCGAACCATCTGAATGCCTCGGAGCGCTGGTTTCCCGCCCGCGCAGAGACAGCTAACGGGATTCGAGGTATTCGGCGAAATATTCGTCGGCGGTGATCAGGCGCCCGACAATGCCGAGCTCAAAGGCCTGACGACAGAAGATGTCGATCGTCGCCCGGTTCTTGTCGAACCCGTAGGGGTGGAAATCGGCCCCCATCACTGCCTCGGTCTCCTCCAGCTCGAGATCGAGCCAGGGCGAGGCATAGGGGAATTGGCGCTGCGCCGCGGCGAACATGTCGTTGCAACGGACGAACGCGGCGGTCAGGCTGGGCGCGACCCATTTGTTCCGCTCCCACGTCTCGCGGCGCAGGATCACCAGATGCTGCGGCGGAAAGCAGCCGGTCTTCCGGAAGTAGTCGCGCTCGACCGGTCTGACGTCGGCAAAGAGGCGGATAATCGGCCCGTCAACCGGGTGGTAACGGCGCGGCCGCGGTGGACTGTAGATCGCGTCAAGCTCGCCCGACAGCAGCATGTCGGACAGCGAGCGGCCCTCGGGCGCCCGATGGACGCCGGGCGGCAGGGTGTAGAGGTGGGTCGGTGGGCGCGGGTCGTCGATGTCGCCGATCCACCATTCGAGGCTCTGCGGCGGCAGGTTGATAAAATTCAAAAAGTGGCGGTACCAGATCGACCCGCTCGCGACCCAGTCATACATGCCGACGCGCTTGCCGACGAGATCGGCAGGCGTTTTGACCACACCGCCTTTGCGCACATAGAGGTCGCGGGCGGTGAAGTCGCGCAACGGGAAGACCGGCAGCGCGACATGGCTGCGGTCGCCCTGGTCAAGGCGGCGCAGATGCCCGGCCATCGACGCTTCGCCGCCCTGTACCTCAGGGTCGTGCAGGGCGCGGCGCAGCATTTCAGCCCGCATCTGCCACGATCCGCCGGCGCCGTGCACGAGGGTCAGCGCTACGCCGTCGGGTTTGACGTCGCCGGCGGCGAGCGGCATCACCCGCGCATAATCGGCGCAGGTCAGGGTCAGCGGGATGTCGGGCATCGGCGGCTCGCGTTGTCGGGCATTGCCGACGCGTCGATTACAGAAACTTGGCGATCACAAAAATTTCGTCGGGCGGATCAGGGTGCGCCACATGTGCGCCACCGGGCTGTTGTCGAAGCCGAGCCCTTCCTTTGGCTGCTTGAAGTTGCGGCCGATCACGTCGGTGAAGTCTTCGAGATCGACGACCACATCCGGGTCGAACGAATAGATGTCGTGGACGGTGATCATTCGCGCCGTCATATACCATTTGTGATTGCGGGCGCGGTTGTACTCGTCCTCGATATAGGCGTCGGGCTTGTAGTCGGCGCCGAAATTCTTGACGTAGGATTCAGGATAGGCATAGCCGACCGACTCGTCAGGATAAAAGCGCAACGCCTGATGCGCGCGGATCGCCCAAGACGTTTCTTCCTCGACATAGGGCTCGACCAATTGCGCGCCCCAATAGCCGTGATCGGCGCGGATAAAGCCGATGACGCCGATGTCGTGCAACAGGCAGGCGAGCACGATCTTTTCGTCCATGCCCGCCTTGACCGCGTGGCGCGCGCTCTGCAGCAGATGGTTCGCCGGACCAAAGCGATATTTGAAGAAATCGACCAGGGTCGGCTTTTCCGGCATTTTCGGCAGCCGCGGGTCGTCGCCCATGACAAACTTCTTGCCGGGGTTCTGCGCCATCAGCGCGGCGCCGTTGGGGATGCTGGTATCGCCGTCGGCGAGGTTGAACAGGCGCGACTTGACGTAGATCATCTGGTCGAGGTCGCGCATCATCTTGTGCTCGAGCGCGTCGGCGCGCTCGGCCAAGGTCATTGCATCATTCATGTCCCAATCCTTTCTGATTGGCGGGTGGCGCAGCGTAGCGAATCCCGGTCGCTGCGGCTAGCCGGAAGTATTCCGCGTGTCGAAGCCGACAGGATCAGGGTCCTAGCGGCTCCGTTCTGACGTTTAGCACTCATCCCTTACCGCCTCGTCATTCCCGCGAAAGCGGGAACCCAGAGCTTGCCCCTGGCTTGGACAGGGGGCGGTCCGGCGCTTGCCCTGGACACCGTCTGCGCGGGGGCGACGGATAGGAGGCGATCGGAGTCATTTGTCAGGTTAGCACCACGAGCTGTGACCCGACCTCGCCGCCCGATCGAAACTACCCGCCCGCGGCGCTCCTGCGAGAGAGCTGCCGGTAATGCGCCGCTGGACCCCGATCAGGTGGGGCCGGCGGCGCCAATCCAAATGGCTGCTATGGCGCAGGCATCAGCTGGCCGCGAATCTCCCCACCCTTGTTCGCCGCGGTGTGGATATTGACGTAATACTTGCCGGCTTCGAGGTCGGCGACTTCTGCCGAGGTCAACACTTTTGAGCCTTTGATCGGGCTCTTCAGGCTGCCGGTCAGCGGTACAACCACCCCGGCATTCTTTCCCGGATCGGCCGGGCCGTGGATATGGGCCGCCATCGCCGGTCCGGTGAGCCCGGAATAGGTCACGTCCCAGGTGAGCCTTCGGGTGGCGGTGTCGAGCGTCACCGTTGCGGCGCCGGTGCCGGCGCTGGCGGTGGGCGGGACCTCGCTCGCGCCATCCATGGCGGCCTTGAATACTTTGGTTGCGGCTTGCGCACCACCAACCATAAGAAAGGCGGTCAACAAGATTAAAACCGATAACTTGAAGCGTCGCATCCTCTCCTCCCCGCAATGTGCCGACAGGGCGCCGACACTATGGGGTTGCCGGTGGGACGAGAAGCCGAAAAATCTCCTGGCCGCGCGCTTTTTCCGTCGGACCCGTTCACGTGCTCGTGAGGTCTGGCGCGACCAAAGGTCGGATCGAGCGCCCATCCTCGATCGACGCGCACAGCGCCCGGCTCTCGCTGTAGCGCAGCGAGGTTTCGACCACGCCGCCATCGAGGCAATTCAGCCGAAACACGTGCGCTTTTTGCTCCGCCCCGGCGAGGTGCATAATCCCGATCACTTCATGCGGCGAATAGGGCTCGACAAATAATCGGCGCTCGCCATCGAAACCGGGTGCGGCATCTCCCGGCATCCAATTGCAATATGAGGGCAGGAAATCGACCGGCATGTGCTCGGCAAAAATTGCGTAGTTGAGAGCCGTTTGCTCGACAAAGAAGAAACGGGTCCGCTGCGCGACCTGCGCGATGATCCGCGCCCAGGCCTCCCAGTGCGGAGCATCACGTCTCAGTGCGAACACGCCGCAATTTATCATCGGGTTGCGCCCGAGCCGGTCGGCGATACGCCAGCCAAAGGCCTCCCGGTAATTCTTCCACGCCAAGGTCAAGCCGAACAATTTTGGCCGCTTATAGTGGCGCTTGTAAGCCCGGTCGATTTCCGGAACGATTGCCAGCCTGCCGGCGCGCGCGGCCTCGACAAACAGCTCGATCGCCCGCCAATCCTGCAACCATGCATCGGCGTCGATCCACAAATAAGTCTCGTAGCCGGGGAAGTGACGGGGCAGGAACGGCCGGGCGAATTGCGCCTTGCGCACTTCGGAGGTCTGCGCGCGCCCGGGAAAATCGATGTCCCAGCCAGGACGAATGAGGTGGGTCACGCGTTGCGCGAGCCACTCGCGCTGATCCCGCTCGAGCCCGACATCGAGAATGCCGAGCGCCGCATCCTGGCGCTGTGCCCGCACCGACAGCACGGTATCGCGCAACAGCGGGAAATAGGCGCGGTCTGCCCCGCTGACGATCAGCAGCCGAGACGAACTCACCCGATTACCGGCTGCCACCGGGCGGTCGCGGGCGTCTCGTCATCTGCCGTCGCTCGGGTCAAGGAACGAGCCGATAGCCGCCCGGCTCGGTTACCAGAATTTGGGCGGCAGCCGGATCGCGCTCGATCTTTTGGCGAAGGCGGTAGACATGCGTTTCGAGCGTGTGCGTCGTCACTCCGGCGTTGTATCCCCAAACCTCGCCAAGCAGGGTGTCGCGTCCGATCACTCTGTCGCCGGCACGATACAGATATTTGAGGATGGCGGTTTCCTTTTCGGTCAGCCTCACCTTCTTGCGGCCGCCGGGATCGGTCAGCAGCTTTGCGCTCGGACGAAACGAATACGGACCGATCGTAAACACGGCGTCGTCGCTGTGCTCGCTCTGCCGCAGGTGGGCGCGCAGTCGGGCCAACAGCACGCTCAGCCGAAACGGTTTGGTCACATAGTCATCGGCCCCCGAATCGAGGCCCAGCACGGTATCGGCGTCGGTGTCCGACGCGGTCAGCATCACGATCGGCACATGAACGCCGTTGCGGCGCAGAACCCCGCATAGTTCGCGCCCATCCATGTCGGGCAGGCCGATATCGAGCAAAATGGCGTCGAAACGATCCTTCTCGGCGATCTCCAATGCCTGCGCTGCGGTATCGCATTCGACGGCGGTAAATTCGTCGTTCAGCTCAAGTTGCTCGGCCAGCGCCTGACGAAGTGCGGCATCGTCGTCGACGATCAAGATTTTGCGTCCAGACCTCATATCTCTCCCCGCCGGTCCGGTGTAGCCTGCATTCGGCTTGCCGCATCGGAGCGAACTTGCAACGCCCGTCGTTGTCGGCGCCGTCCGCGCATATTATCCCCGCCCGGAGAAGCTGGAACTTAGCCGATGCCGGACATTTTCGCCAGCGGCCGGCGGCCGAACGCGGCGAAACGAGTGGGCGAGCGACGTCGCCAAGGTGTGTGCCCATGATCACCCTGCCTTCTCGGTCGGGTCGTGTTGGATGCCGCTGTCGCCATGCGCCTCGGCTGCGGTAAAGCTCCAATGCAAATAAGTTGGTGGCGGGGCGGTGCTTACCCAATATCATGCGGGTGCAAAGTCGAGGAGACAGGGTGCCAGAGTTCACGACGATTTCGACATCGGCGCAAAAAGTCGCCCCGCGCGCACGCCCCAGCGCGGGCGAGGATCTCGCTGCGGCGATCACCGCATTGCGGCGCGGTGAGCCGGTGCTGATTTGCGACGACCGGCTGAACGTACTCGCGATGGCCGCCGAGCTGGTGACCGAAGAGAACCTGCGCCGCCTGCGGGAAGCGTCCTCCACCTCGCCGCGCGTCGTACTGACGCGCCGGCGTGCGGTGGCGCTTGGCCTCGCTCCGCGTGCGGATTTGTCGGGGGCCCTGACGATCTCGGTTTCTCCCGAGATGCCGGCGACGGTGATCCGCAACCTCGCCGACCCGGCGGCATCACTCGGGGCGGAACCGCCCGGCTTCGGTCCGGAACCGGTCGTCGCCAAGGGCGGCGGGTTGGCCGCGGTCACTTTGGCAAAGCTCGCAGCTCTGCTGCCGGCGGCGCTCGTCGTGCGGGTCGGCGCGGCAGAGGCGACGCTCATGGCGCGGCGCAGCGATATCGCGACGATCGAGGCCGCCGAGGTGTTCAAGCGGCACGCCGCTTCGGCAGGCCTGACGCAAGTAGCCGAGGCGCGAGTGCCGCTCGCCGATGCGGAAGACGCCCGGCTGATCGCGTTCCGGCCAGCGGATGGCGGCACCGAGCATCTGGCAATCGTGATTGGCTCGCCCGATCCGGCGGTGGCGGTGCTGACGCGGCTGCATTCCGAATGCTTTACCGGCGATCTGTTGGCGAGCTTGCGCTGCGATTGCGGCGACCAGCTGCGCGGCGCGATCGCGGCGATCGCGCGCGCCGGCGGCGGTGTTTTGCTCTACTTGGCACAGGAAGGCCGCGGCATCGGGCTCGTCAACAAGCTGCGCGCCTATCAATTGCAGGATGCCGGCTTCGACACGCTCGACGCCAACGAGCAACTCGGCTTTGACGCCGACGAGCGGGTCTATCTGCCGGCCGCGGAAATGCTGCGCCAGCTGGGTTTTGGTACGATCCGCCTGTTGACCAACAACCCCGAAAAGGTCGCGGCATTGGAACGCTACGGCATCTGCGTCACCGAACGGAAGCCGCACGTGTTTCCGTCCAACGGCCACAACGAGCGCTATCTTCGCACCAAGGCCACCCGCGGCGGACACCTGCTGTAGCTACAGCCGCCTTTAATCACAGGTGGGGGCCCAGATCCCTGCGACCAGGTAGGCCTCGTTTGGGCCGGGCCAGGGCGGCATCGTCACGCCGAGGATCGTCAGCGGCTCCGGCCCGTCGCAGCGGAATTGAAAATGCGTGCCGGTGGGGACGCTGAGCGACAAACCGGCGGCAAGATAGACGATTTCCTCCTGCCCCGCGAGCTTGCGCCACATCCGCCCCCTGCCCGAAATCACGTACCACAATTCTTCAACCGTGCGATGGGCGACCGCCTTCGCGACAGCACCCGGCGGCAGCGAAAACAGCGCAAGACCGCCAGCGGAAAGGCCGCTCAGCAACCGCACCTCCGAACCGTCGGGGGCTATCGTATCGGGTGCTTCCGCGGCCGCTTGGTCTCGAATTGCATCGCGGTCACTCCATGACAAAGGCGTCGAAAGGGTGATGGGCCCCGGCGATTGACAAAACCGGCCGCGGCCCCGACAACCCGCGCGACGAAACAAAAAGGAAAGGGATCACGGGATGGGCATGCTCGACGGACGGGTCGCGATCTGCACCGGCTCGGGGCGCGGTGTCGGCGGCGAGGTCGCGAAGCTGATGGCGGCACACGGCGCCAAGGTCGTGGTGAACGATCCCGGGACCACCGGCAGCGGCGAAGGGTCCGACCGGACGCCGGCGCAGGAAATCGTCGACGAGATCAAGGCGGCGGGCGGCGATGCGCTCGCCAATTACGGTTCGGTCGCCAAATTCGACGACTGCCTGGCGATGGTGAGCCAGGCGCGAGACGCGTTTGGCGGACTGCACATCGTGTTCAACGCCGCCGGCATCCTGCGCGACAAGATGTTCCACAACATGTTCCCCGAGGATTGGCAGGCGGTCATCGACGTCCATCTGACCGGCCATTTCAACGTCAACCGCGCCGCCATAAACCTGTTCCGCGAGCAGAATTACGGCCGGATCATCATGGTGTCGTCGACCTCGGGCCTGCTCGGCAATGTCGGCCAGTGCAATTACGGGGCGGCAAAGTTTGGGATCGTCGCATTGGCGCGCATCGTCGCGATCGAAAACGCGTCGCGCGGGATCACCGTCAACGTCATTTGCCCGTCGGCCGACACCCGCATGACCCGCTCGGTGCCGACCCCGAAGGACCCGTCGGCCGCGGCAATGCGCGAGGAGCGGCTGCGCCGCAGCCGAGCCGACGCGATTGCCCCGCTCTGCGTCTTTCTCGCCGCCGAACAGGCGGCGAACGTCAACGGCCAGGTGTTTCATCAACGCGCAGGCGAATTGTCGCTTTATGGCCATATGCGGCCGGTGCGGATGGTGCATCGCCAAGGCGGCTGGACCCCGGAGACCCTGGCCGAGGTGGCGATCCCGGCCTTGGCCCCGCAATTCACCCCGCTCGACAGCCGCTCCGTCCATTCGGGCCTGCCGATGGAGTAATAGGGCGCCCGGCTCAGGCCGCGGCCAGGGCGCGGCGGGCGGCGGCGAGGCACTCTTCAGGTCCGCCGCCGGCATCGACGCGGGTCCAGTCGATCGGACCGGGATCCTGGCGCAACTGCTGGTTCAAGACTTCCGCGGTGGCGTCGGAGGCGTCGCTTTGACGGTGGCGGATGCGGCTCTCCATGGCCGCCGCGTCGGCGTCGAGCCACAGTCCGGTAAATGGGACGCCGGCCTTGCGGGAAATTTCGGCAAAGGATTGCCGCTCCTCCGGCGTCAGCGACACGGCGTCGATGATCGCCGTATGGCCGGCGGCGAGAGTGGTGGCCGCGTTCTGCCGCAGGGCGTCGTAAACCCGGTGGGTGATTTCGGGGGTATAGGCCTCGGCCGGCAGCCGGGTTTCGGGCGCGGCACCCAGCGCCAGCTTGCGGGTGACGTCGCTGCGCAAGAGACGCGCGCCGGGGCGGGGTCCGAGTTCGGGCGCCAAAGCGGCCGCGAGGGTCGACTTCCCGCTGCCGCTCAGCCCGCCGATAGCGACCAGCCGGCATGGCGGCGGCTCAAGCGCGCCGTGCGCAAAATCGAGATAATTTCGGGCATCCTCCGCCATTTCTTCTTTTTTGTGCGGGTCTGGGGCGCGCATCAGCGCCGTCGCCGTCACATGGGCGCGGATCCCGGCGCGCAACGACAGAAACAGCGGCATCGCCGCCAAACCCGCGTCCTCGCCGCTGCGGTCGAGATAGCGGTTCAGCACCCGATTGGCCGAGGGTGCGAGCCCGCGATGCTCCAGATCCATCAGCAAAAAGGCGAGGTCGTAGAGAATGTCGATGCTGGCGAGCGCATCGGAGAATTCGAGGCAGTCGAACAGGGTCGGCTGGCCGTCGACAAGGCAAATGTTGCGCAGATGGAGATCCCCGTGACAGCGCCGCACCTTTCCGGCTTCCCGGCGGGTTTCAAGCAAATCCCGGATCGCCGAAAGCGCCCGCTGCCATTTGTCGAGGATCGCCTTGACCGGGGCGGGATCGAACACAGCACCCGGTACGGCGGCGAGGACTCGATGGTTGGTCTCGGCAACATCCCTGAGCGCCGCCACCGTGCCCCGGTCCGGGCGCTGCTCGGCCGCGTCGTGGAACCGTGCTATATGGTCGGCGAGCGCGTCTATCAGCGACCCGTCCAGTTTTCCCGCCTGGGCGAGCGCATCGAACAGCAGCGCCTGGTCGAACCGGCGCATGACGACGACCCAGTCAATCGCCGAGCCGTTCTCGGCGAAGGCGACTTTGCCGGCCGCATCGCGTGCCAGCCGGCGCAAATTGAGATAAAGCGATGGCGCGGTGCGGCGGTTCAGCACCAGTTCGGCCGCGCACGCCGCGCGCCGCTGCTCGATGGTCGAGAAATCAAGGTAGGGCAGCTTGACAGCGCGTTTGAGCTTGTAGGCGTAGTCTCCGGCAAGAAACACCAGCGAAATATGGGTCTCGATCCGCTCGACCCGTTCAATCCCGGCCCCATACGAACCCGGCCGGCCGAGAAACGCGATCGCCTCGCGCTGATCGTCGGGTTTTACCTCGCGGGCCGAGCGCACTAGAACAGGCTTCCCTGTTCGGGGCGCGGCGGTGTGCGGCGGACCGGGCGGCGCGGGGTGCGGCCGGCGATGGCGCCGACCTTGCCGTCGTAGAATTCGAGTTCGAGACCCTCGCCAGGCTTGATCGCGGCGGCTTCGGTCAAGACCCGCATGGCACCGTCGCGCACAACAACATAGCCGCGCGCCAGCAGACTTTCGTGCCGTTCCGAATGAGTGGCGAGGCGACCGGCGAAATTGTCGAGCCCGTCGCGCCTGGCCTCGATCGTGCGCGCCATCGCCGCGCGCAATCGAGCGTCTGTATCAGCGAGCCGCGAGCCGGCGCGAGCGAAATCGGCGATCAGCACCTCGGGGCGCAGCCGCACCGCGGCAAGATCGAGTTGATGGCGGGCGGCGCCGAGATGCCGCTCGGCCGCCAGCCGCAATCGCTCGGCGCGGTCGTCGAGCCGCTGCGCCGCATTGCCGATCAAATCCTGCGGCAGCGGCAGTCCGCGCGCCAACCCGGCGAGACGCAGCCGGCGCTCGCCAAACAGCCGGGAAAGCCCCGCCGACAGCCGCGACGCCTTGCCGGCGAGGTCCGCCACCAAATCGAGCCGCACCGGCACCGCCATCTCGGCCGCGGCGGTCGGCGTCGGCGCGCGGCGGTCGCTCGCATGGTCGATCAGGGTCGTGTCGGTTTCGTGCCCGACCGCCGAGATCAGCGGGATCGCCGAGGCCGCGGCGGCGCGCACGACGATCTCCTCGTTGAACGCCATCAGGTCTTCGAGGCTGCCGCCGCCGCGCGCGACGATGATCAGATCGGGCCGCGGCACCGTTCCGCAGGGTAGGCGATTAAAGCCGGCGATCGCCGCCGCGACCTGCGCCGCGGCAGCTTCGCCCTGCACCGCCACCGGCCAGATCAGCACGCAGCGCGGAAAGCGATCGGCGAGCCGGTGCAGGATGTCGCGGATGACCGCTCCGGTGGGCGAGGTCACGACGCCGATGACCTCCGGCAAAAACGGCAGCGGCTTTTTGCGCTCCGTCGCGAACAGCCCCTCGGCGGCGAGCCGCTGACGCCGCTCTTCGAGCAGCTTCAGGAGCGCGCCGATCCCGGCCAGTTCGATCGAATCGACGACCAGCTGATATTTCGAGCGGCCGGGAAAAGTGGTGAGCCGCCCGGTGCACACCACCTCCATGCCGTCCTCGGTCTTGATGCCGAGCCGGATCGCGGTCATCCGCCAGCACACCGCGTCGAGCACCGCCTCGGTGTCTTTGAGCGCGAAATAGCAATGACCCGAGCCGTGCCGCTTGAAGCCGGAGACCTCGCCGCGCACCCGGACATAGCCGAACCCGTCCTCGATCGACCGCCGCAGTGCTTGCGACAGTTCGGAGACGGTATATTCAACGATGTTGGCCCGCGGCGGGGCCGCGGTCAGAAGGTCATCCATCGCCATATGATAGCCGAGCACGGCAGAGAGCGCGATGCGAGACGCGAATAGCTCCCTCTCCGCCCGGGAGCGGAGAGGGTTTCGCGCTGGAGGGCTGACCAAATGCGGGTGCTGGTGGTGGGATCGGGCGGGCGCGAGCACGCCCTCGCCTGGGCGATCGCGGCCTCGCCGCTGGTCGACCGGCTCTTTTGCGCGCCGGGCAATGCCGGGATCGCCGAGGAGGCCGAGTGCGTGGCGATCGCCGCCCGCGACATCGCCGGCCTCGTCGCGTTCTGCCGGCGCGAGCGGATCGACTTTGTCGTCGTCGGGCCGGAGGCGCCGCTCGTCGCCGGCCTCATCGACGCGCTTGAGGCCGAAGGCATCGCCGCGTTCGGCCCCACCAAAGCCGCCGCCACGCTAGAAGGCTCCAAGGGCTTCATGAAGGACCTCTGCGCGCGCGAGGGCATCCCGACCGGCGGCTATCGCCGCTTCGCTAATGCCGCCGCGGCCAAGGCTTATATCGCCGCGCAAGGCGTACCGATTGTGATCAAGATCGACGGGCTGGCGGCGGGGAAGGGGGTCGTCGTCGCCGCAACCCTCGACGAAGCCCTCGCCGCCGTCGATGCGGCGTTCGGTGGACTCTCCGGCGCGGCCGGAGTGGAGATCGTCGTCGAGGAATTTCTCGCCGGCGAGGAGGCGAGTTTTTTCGCGCTGTGCGACGGCACCAACGTACTGCCGCTCGCCGCGGCGCATGACCACAAGCGGGTTGGCGATGGGGACACTGGCCCCAACACCGGCGGCATGGGCGCTTATTCGCCGGCGCCGATGGTGACCGAGGCGGTCCAGGGCCAAGTCATGGAGCACATCATCCTGCCGACCGTGCGAGCGCTGGCGCGCGATGGCCGCCCTTACAAGGGCGTGCTCTATGCCGGGCTGATGCTGACGGAGCAGGGGCCGAAACTGCTCGAATACAATGTCCGGTTCGGCGACCCGGAATGCCAGGCGCTGATGATGCGGCTGATGAGCGACCCGCTGCCGGCAATGATCGCGGCGCGTGACGGGATTCTGCGGCAGGTCGATCTGCGCTGGCACGCCGATGCGGCGCTGTGCGTCGTCATGGCGGCGCGGGGCTATCCCGAGGCCCCCGAGCGCGGCGGCGAAATTCGTGGTCTCGACCGGGCCGGCGCCGATCCCGCGGTCAAGATTTTTCACGCGGCCAGCCGCCGCGACGGCGAACATATCGTCGCCGATGGCGGCCGCGTGCTCGGCGTCACCGCGCTGGGCCGCGACCTCGCTCAGGCCCGTGACCGCGCCTATGCCGCAATCGACCGCATCGATTGGCCGCAGGGCTTCTATCGCCGCGACATCGGCGCCCGCACCCGCAACTGAGGCGTGCTAAGCAAAGATCTGTTGATCAGAACACGCTGCGCGAACTGCGCACTCCCTCTCTGCCCTTGGGGGCGGAGAGGGCTGGGGTGAGGTGGGGGATTCCACAGCGCCCGCCGACACCCACCTCACCCTCCCATTGCGTTGCAATGGGCCCCTCCCTCTCCCCCCTGAAGGGCGGAGAGGGGAATCGTGGGCTAATCTGCACAAGCTTGCTCAGATCGACGCCGTGACCACCACCTTGATCGCGTCGTCGATGCGCTCGCGGGCATATTTGAGCGCCGTCGGCAATTCGTCGAGCGGAAAGGTGTGGGTGTGGATAAGCCTGTCGTCGAAGCGCTTTTGCTTCATCAGCGCCATCGCCCGGTGGGTGGCGCTCTGCCCTTCGCCGCGGATGCCGTAGACATAGATGTTGTTGCGCACGAGATAGGCGAGGTCGACCGGCACCTTGTCGTGCGGGAAGGCCGCGAGACAGATCCGGCCACCGCGGTCGACCATCTGCGCCGCCTCGTCGAGCGCGTTCGGCGCGCCCGAGCATTCGACGACAAACTGAACCCCCTTGCCGCCGGTGATACGCTTGACGGCGGCGACGGCGTCCTCCTCGCGCGCATTGACCACATGATCGGCGCCGAGCTTTTTGCCGAGCTCGAGCCGGCGCTGCCGGGTGCCGGTCAGGATCACCGGGTCGGCGCCCAGCGCCTTGGCGACCGCGACGCCCAAGAGGCCGATCGGCCCCGGACCGGTGACCACCACACCCTCGCCGGCGATCAGCCCGCCGAGCACGTCGAGGCCGTACATCGAGGTGCCGGCGGTGACGACGAGGGTCGCCTCCTCGTCGGTCATGTCGTCCGGGACATGGACCAAGGTGTTGACATTGTTGACCGCGTACTGGGCGAAGCCGCCATCGGTGGTGAAGCCGTTGGCGCGATGCCCCTTGGCAAGGTCGCCGTAATTGAGGCATGAGGTGTACATGCCCTGCCGGCAGCGCGCGCAGCGGCCGCAGCCGGCATGCACCTCGACGGTGACGCGGTCGCCGACCGCATACTCGTCGACGGACGGCCCGAGCTTGACCACCGTCCCCATATATTCGTGGCCGATCGTAAAGTTCTTGTTGAACGGCAGGCCGCCATCGACCATCGCCGGCAGCCCGTGCCGCATGATTTCAAGATCGGTGGCGCAGATCGCGACCGCGTCGATGCGCACCAGCACTTCGGCCGGCCCCGGTTGCGGGACCGGCTTTTCGGTCGGCAGGATCTCGCCTGGGCCGCCCAGCACCCAAGCCTTCATCCGCTCGGGAACCGGATGCTCGTTGCTCAACCGGGTGTGATCCATCACGATTTTCTCCGACAAAGGCCTTGGCGCCGAGGGTTCTAGCGCGATGCGCCGCCAGAGAGAAGGTGCGCCGTCTTTCGGCAATGCGCGGGTTGCGTTATAGAAAATCGGCCATGACCATTGGTCGGGCGGTGCGCAGCAGGGGGACATATGAGAAATCGCCGAACCGCGGTGCTCGGCGGCTCTGGCTTCATCGGCCGTTATGTCGTCCAACGTCTCGCCGCACGGGGCGATGTGGTCCCCGTTGGCTGCCGCCACGCCGAGGAGGCAAAGTTCCTGATGACGTTGGGAAATGTCGGGCAGATCGCGGCCTTGAACGTGACGATCGACGATGAACAGCGGTTGCCTGCCTTCCTCGCCGGCAACGACGCGCTGGTCAATTGCGTCGGCATTTTGCGGCAGAGTGGATCCCAGACCTTTGAGCGTGCGCATCACCTAGGCCCGGCGCGGATGGCGCGGTTGGCGCGCGAGGCCGGGGTCGAGCGTCTCGTGCACATTTCGGCGATCGGCGTCGACCCGCGCTCGCCCTCGGCCTATGCGCGAACCAAGGCAGCGGGCGAAGCCGCGGTACGCGACGCGTTTCCGACCGCGACGATACTGCGGCCGTCGGTCGTGTTTGGGCCGGAGGACCAGTTTTTCAACCGCTTTGCGGCGATCGCGATGATTTCGCCGGCCTTGCCGCTGATCGGCGGCGGGCGAACCCGCTTTCAGCCGGTCTATGTCGGGGATGTCGCCGATGCGGTGCTGAAATGCCTCGAAGACCCGGCGACGGCCGGGCGCACCTACGAGCTCGGCGGCCCCAGGATCTACACCTTCCGCGAGCTGCTCGAATTGCTGCTCGGCGAGATTCGGCGCAAGCGGCTGCTAATCGGGCTTCCGTTCGGCGCCGCCGCGTTTCAGGCGCGGCTGATGTCAATTCTGCCAAACCCGCCCTTGACCCCCGACCAGGTCGAGCTCCTCAAGCGCGACAACGTCGTGTCCTCGGGGGCTCTCACGCTCGCCACGCTCGGCATCTCGGCGACCGCGGTCGAGGGCATCCTGCCAAGCTATCTCGACCGCTTCCGCCGCGGCGGCTGGTACGAGCGTCGCACCTGAATAGCTTTCGCCGCATTTGGCGTTCGGATAAGTTCGCCGCCTTAGCGGATATTCAGGATCACAGTGATGGCAGCGTTCGCTCGGCTCGTCCTGCTGGTCATTGCGCTCGTTTTCGGAGGAAAGGCGATGGCGGCGGATCTCGAAAACACGATTTATCTCGACGTGCCGGCGGGCCGGATCGTCATCGCGATGCGCCCCGATCTGGCGCCGGCCACCTGTGCCCAGATCAAGGCGTTGGTCCGCCAAGGCTTTTACAACGGGCTAACGTTTCACCGGGTGATCGACGGCTTTATGGCGCAGACCGGCGACCCGAAGGGCGACGGCACCGGCGGCTCGGGCCACCCGCTGAAGGCCGAATTTTCCAATGAGCCGTTTGTCCGCGGCACGGTTGCGATGGCGCGCACCTCCGATCCCAACAGCGCCGACAGCCAGTTCTTCATCATGTTCGCGCCGGCACCGTCGCTCGACGGCAAATACACAATCTGGGGCGAGGTCGTCTCCGGTATGGAATATGTAGACCAGATCAAGAAAGGCGACCCCGCCGCCAACGGCTCGGTCTCGAACCCCGACAAGATCGTCAAGATGCAGGTTGCCGCCGACGCCCAGCCGGCGCCGCCAAAACCTTAGCCATTCGGAGACGACGTATGGCCCCTCGCCCCAGCCCTCTCCCCGCCCGCGGGGAGAGGGAGGGACCCGCGCAGCGGGAGGGTGAGGGGCGGTCGGCCGGCCGACAACCGCCTTCAGCCTTGGCGTGGGTTTCCTCGCTCGCGATCTACCGCCGGCCGCGGCTGATCGCGGTATTGCTGATGGGGTTTTCGAGCGGCCTGCCATTGGCGCTGACATTCGCCACCTTGTCGTTCCGGCTGGCCGAGATCGGCGTGTCGCGCACCGCGATCGGCTTGTTCGCGCTGGTTGGCGTGCCCTACAGCGTCAAGTTTCTGTGGTCGCCGCTGATCGACCGGTTGCCGGTTCCGCTGTTTACGTCGCATCTCGGACGCCGGCGCGGCTGGGCTTTGGCGATCCAGCCGCTGCTGGCGTTGGCGATATTGGCGCTCGGCCTCGCCGACCCGCGATCGGCGCCCGGTCTGACGGCGCTCCTTGCCCTCGCGGTCGCCTTTCTGTCCGCGAGCCAGGACATCGTCATCGACGCCTACCGCATCGAGCTATTGCGCCCCGAGGAGCAAGGTGCCGGTGCGGCGGCGACGCAATGGGGCTATCGCTTCGGCATGCTCGCCGCCTCGGCCGGCGCGCTATACGCGGCGAGCTTTGGCGGCTGGCGCTTTTCCTACGGGCTGATGGCGGCGCTGATGCTGGTCGGCATGATCACGGTATGGCTCACGCCCGAGCCCGGCGGGGTCTCGCCTGCCGAAAAGCTGCCCGGCGCCACCGCCGCCGCCCGCGTCGCGGCGTGGCTGCGTCGCGCCGTGCTGGCGCCATTCAGCGACATGCTGACGCGCGAGGGGGCGATGGTGATCCTCGCCTTCGTCATCCTTTACAAGTTCGGCGACGCGCTCGCCGGCACGATGTCGAACCCGCTCTATGTGTCGCTCGGCTTCACCAAGGTCGAGCTGGCCAATATCGGCAAGGTCTACGGCTTTGCCGCGAGCCTCGCCGGCCTGGCCATGGGCGGTGTCGTGGTACTGCGGTTTGGCGTCATGCGCGCGCTGCTGGTCTGCGGCATCCTGCAAATGCTTTCGAACCTGATGTACGCGGCGCAGGTCTGGGCCGGGCACAATCTCTTGGCGCTGGCGCTGACGATAGGGGTCGAAAACCTCACCGGCGGGATGGGGTCGGCGGCGTTTGTCGCTTATCTGTCCGGGCTGTGCACCATCGCCTTTACCGCGACGCAATACGCGCTGCTGTCGTCCTTGGCGGCAGTTGGCCGCACGACTCTGTCGGCCTCGGGCGGGGCGCTCGCTGATGCGCTCGGCTGGACCCCTTTTTTTGTGCTCAGCACCGCCGCCTGCCTGCCCGGTCTCGTGCTCCTTCTCTGGGTCATGCGACGAGAGGGTGATCGTCAGTCCACGCAAATCGCCGCCGGTCAGCCGTAGGACAGCAACTCGGCGCGATGGCGATCGAGCCAGCGGCGCTGCCGGACATTCCCCGGCGCCAGGGTTTCGACCAGACGCCAAAAGCGCGGCCCATGGTTCATCTCGGCGAGATGCGCCACCTCGTGCGCCACGACGTAATCGACGACGTCCTCCGGGGCGAATATCAAACGCCAGCTGAACGACAGATTGCCATTCGCCGAGCAGCTGCCCCAGCGGCTCTTGGTGTCGCGCACCGTGACTCGGGCGATCGTTGATCCGCATGATCTGATGCCCGATGCGCTCGGCGAGCGGTCGTGCCCGCCGCGCCAATTCGTCACGGGCAAGTCTAGCCAGATGGTCGCGCAGGCGGCGCGGAAGGTGTATCGGATCGCCGCGCACCCGGATTTCGGCGTCCGCGATTGTCACCGGCGGCGCCGCGGGATCGCGAGATCGCCTGATGCGATGCGGCGCGCCCAGCACCGGCACGACCGACCCCTCGGCAAACGGCACCGGCCGCGGCAAGGCATCGAGGCGGCTCGCGATCCATCCGTGTTTTTCGCGCAGAAATCGCAGGCCGAATTCAGCCGGCACCCCATGGGGCAGGACCAGCTCGACCCGCCGTTCGGCCGCATCGATGCGCAGCCCAACGCGGCGCGCCCTCGGGCTGACCCGGATCGCGAGCGGAGCGCCGAGATCGAGCGCTGTCGATTGCCGGCCGATCTCGGCGAGCGTCGATTCGCCCTGTCGTCGCGATCGCCTGGCGTCGATCCGCTCAAAACCCGCCATTTGCCTTGCCTCCCCGAGAATGCTCATGGCCCGCCACGATGTCGTCGC
>Ga0210401_10001038_pt1 | contig 33313 bp, 30 predicted proteins | sample IncBWH32MmetaG_FD_150866 | JGI IMG/M metagenome (GOLD analysis project Ga0210401, IMG submission 150866) | Forest soil microbial communities from Barre Woods Harvard Forest LTER site, Petersham, Massachusetts, United States - Inc-BW-H-32-M | ecosystem: Environmental > Terrestrial > Soil >... | reverse complement strand
CCCTGGGGTGGATCCTGCTTGCCGAAGGCGATGCCGGCAAAGCGGTAACCTATCTGACCGCCGCGAATGTCTCAGCCCCCGCCGATCCGGCGATCGCATACCACCTCGCCGTAGCGCTCAATCGCTCCGGGCGCGCCGCCGATGCTCAAACCATGCTCGAAAAGCTGCTCGGCTCGGGGGCTGCTTTTGCCGACAAACCCAACGCGGTAAAGCTGCTGGCGGATATCAAGCACAGCTGACGGCCGGAGAATTCGCCGACGGGTGGCCCGCCCGGCGCGCGGCCAGCGCCGCTCGCATCGTCCTGCCGAACATTTCGCGCCGCTGGCTCTCCGCCTTGCCTCGCTTGCGCCGCCGATCGCGATCAACCGTTCGTCTGTATTTTGGTCCAGCTGTCGCGCAAGCCGACGGTGCGGTTGAAGACGAGACGGCCCGGCTGTGAATCCGGGTCGGGGCAAAAATAACCCTGGCGCTCGAATTGCACCGCTTCGCCGACACTCGCCACGGCGAGCCCGGGTTCGATACGGCTCCCGGTCAATGTTTCGCGCGAATTCGGGTTGAGGTCGGCAAAAAAATCGCCGCCGGCGCCGGGATCGGGACGGGTGAAAAGCGGGTTGTAAAGGCGGATCTCCGCCGGTAATGAGTGTGCCGCCGTGACCCAGTGCAGCGTCGCCGGCACTTTGCGCCCATCGGGCGCGTTGCCGCCGCGCGTCGCCGGATCATAGCTGCAAATCAGCTCGACGATCTCGCCCGCCGCATCCTTCACGACCTCGTGGCAGGTTATAAAATAGGCGTAGCGCAGGCGCACCTCACGCCCCGGCGCCAGCCGAAAGAATTTATTCGCCGGGTTCTCCATGAAATCGTCGCGCTCGATGTAAAGCACGCGGCTGAATGGAACCCGCCGAGTGCCGGCGGCGGGATCGGCCGGATTGTTGACGGCGTCGAGTTCCTCGCTGGTACCTTCGGGATAGTTTGCGATGACCAGCTTCAACGGGCTCAGCACCGCCATCCGCCGAGCCGCGACCCGGTTCAGATGTTCGCGCACCGCGTGTTCGAACATGCCGACATCGACGAGGCTGTTGGCGCGCGCGACACCGACCCGGCGGGCGAAATCGCGGATCGCCGCCGCCGGCACGCCGCGCCGCCGCAGCCCGGCCAAGGTCGGCATCCGCGGGTCGTCCCAGCCGTCGACCCGGCCCTGACGCACCAGTTCGGTCAAAAACCGCTTCGAGAGGACCGTATAATTGATGTTGAGCCGCGCAAACTCGTATTGCCGCGGCCGCGACGGCACCGGCAAGTTGTCCAACAGCCAGTCGTAAAGCGGACGGTGATCCTCAAATTCCAATGTGCACAACGAATGGGTCACCCCCTCAATCGCGTCCGATTGGCCGTGCGCGAAGTCATAGCTCGGATAGATGCACCACTTGCTGGCGGTGCGCGGATGTGCTGTGTGCAGAATCCGGTACAGCACCGGGTCGCGCAGATTGATGTTTCCCGAAGCCATGTCGATCTTGGCTCGCAACACGCGCGCGCCGTTTGGAAATTTGCCAGCGCGCATGCGCCGGAACAGATCCAGATTCTCCTCGACGCCGCGCCCGCGATAGGGGCTGTCGCGGCCGGGCTCGGTCAAACTTCCGCGCATTGCCCGCATCTCCTCGGCCGGCAGGTCATCGATATAGGCTTTGCCAGCGCGGATCAGATGCTCGGCCCAGTCGTAGAGCTGCTCAAAATAATCGGATGCATGATGGAGATGCCGGCCCCAGTCGAAGCCGAGCCATCGGACATCGCGTTCGATCGCGTCGATGTATTCCTGCTCCTCCCTGGTCGGGTTGGTGTCGTCGAACCGCAGATGGCAACGACCGCCATATTCCTGGGCGACGCCGAAATTGAGGCAGATCGCCTTGGCATGGCCGATATGAAGGTAGCCGTTCGGTTCAGGCGGAAACCGGGTTACGACTTCGCTCGTCCGCCCGGTGTCGAGATCGGTCTCGATGATGTCGCGGATAAAGTCGCGCCCCGCTGAGGCTATTGCCGTCTCGCTCGCCATCGTATTCCCCGGTCTGGTCGAGCGCTAATGTGGCCAATCCGCCCGCCGACGCCAAGCCCGAGACAAAAACGCTGTGAAGTCGACCGCATCGGCCCGCCCCGACGGCCGCCAAACGGCCCTGGAAACCGCGCAGTCGCCGCTAACAAAGGGGCTTTCGGCTCCGGCGGTCAGCCGCCCTGGAAGTAGTGCCCAAGATCTGTCCGCCCCGGCTCGCGCCGCCTCGCTCCCGCGCACCGATTCCGATTGCGGCAGCGGGTCGGGCCGCCGCGGCACGCCAAAACAGCGCCGTCAGGTTGACGGCGAGCCCGGCGCCAACGGCGGCGACAATCGGGTCGCTGAAGTCGGGCTGCAGCCCCGGCCTGAGCCAACGACCGAGTTCGACCGCGATCGAGAACACCAGGGCCGCCGCCGCCGCGAGCCAGATGGAAACGCGCCCGCCGCCGCGCTGCAGCGCGATCATCACCCCGATCGGGCCATAGCAGATCAGTTCGAAGGCGACGCTCAGCGCCGCGTGCTCCTTGGAGACGATGTAGTCGTTGAAAAATGGCAGAAGCCCGCGCCAATCAAGCGCTGCCAGCGCCTCCGGCATCGTCCGCCAGTCAAGCGACAACAAATTCTTGACGTAAAGTACGGCGACCACATAGGGCGCAATCAGCCCCGGCACCAGCCGCGCAAGTCGATCGTGCCACCGGCCGGGATCGCTGCCGGCCAGGCGCCGCGCTAGCATGCCGCCAAGGACGATGCCGACGGTCCGAAAAACGAGGCCGGCGACGGAGGGGGTCGCGTCGAGCAATAACACGCCTGCGACAGTCGCAGCCGACATCATCAGAAGCCCGGTGAGCGCAATCCTGAAAAGAGGCCAATTCCGGCGCAGCAAAGCCAGCCATACCCCGATCGGGATCGTCGCGGCCACCTCCGCCAAAGGTATTGCCAGGCGCAGGCCAAGCGGCAACTTCGCCCCCGGCCATGACAGCAACAGCTGCGGCAGAACAGCGGCCCGCGCCCGCAGATCCTCGCCGCTCAGTACAACATCGAACGGAAACAGAAGAAAAAGCAGCCAGCCCACGACATAGAGGCTGCAGAGAGCGATCATCGGACGATCGCCCCGGCCCGCCAGGTCTGCTCTCAGCGCTGTGAGACGACCGCGAAACAGGCAGAAGAGCGCCACGCCAATGAGCGAACCAAGGCTCTGCGCGATAAAGTAATTCAGCGATACCGTGCGCGGCGGGAAAAACAGTTGTAAGTATTTGACCAAAACGACGAAGATGATACATCCGAGCAATGCCGCACCTGCCGCCGCCACGCGCCGAAAGGCTCCGCGCTCCGGCCACAGCGCGCCGCCCGCCAGAAAACCGAGCGGGATCAGCATGATCAGGTTCGCCATCCAATCGGGGCGCTGGTCGGAGCCGGTCACCAAATAAGGCGTCGCCAGCAGCATTCGCCAAGCGGCCGCCGGGTCGCGCGGGACGAAGGTTAAGCCGAAGGGGCCAGGGACGACGCTGACATAGATGACGGCCAAGGCGTAGGCGCATGCCCACCGGGCGCAGCGACCGGGGCGAAAAGGCGCCGAGAGCGCGATCGTCGTCGAACCGCCGGGAACCCGCCCTGACTCATTCATCGTCCAGTGACATGCCAGCGCCGTTCGGCGCGCGCAATCATTCCCGGCTCGAAAGAGGGTAAACAGTTAATAGTCAGGCTTAAACGCCATTGGGAGAGCCAGCGAATTCAGACCTCCACGACTCGTCCGTCGCATTTGACCGCGTTGACGACGGCTTCGAACGCGGCGACGGCGGCGAGAATTTGCGGCGTCGGGATCGGATACGGCGCGCCCCCAGCGGCCGCGTCGGCAAAGGCTTCGAGGTTGACGCGGACCGAGTCGGCGGGTGCAAACCTCAGCTGCTGGGGTTCCGCCCCGCTCTTGCGCAGCACGAGGTCGGTGCGCCCCAGCACCTCGGCCGAAGCGTGCCGGCCAAAGGCATGGACGCGGGTAAACATCGGCGTCGACCGCACCGCCGCCAGCGTGCCGCTGACTCCGGAGGCGAATTCGAGCAACACCGAAAGGCTGTCGAGCGGATCGGGCGGCGGCTTGTGCGACAACAGCAGCGCCTGTACCCGGCGCACCGGCCCCGCCAGCCCGACCAGCGCGTCGAGCATGTGAATCCCGGTCCCGGTCAACCCGCCGGCCGGCGACTCCTCGGCGGAAAATCGCCATTCCGAGAACGAGCCGGCGACCTCGTTGCTGAAATGCGCTTCGACATGAAGGATGCGTCCGAGTTCGTCATCCTCGACCAGCCGCGCGAGCGCGCGCAACGCCGGGTAAAACCGCTTGTCGGTGCCGACGCCGAGCACCACACCCGCAGCCTCGCAGGCGCTGGTTGCCCGCAATGCTTCGGCCTTGGTCAAGGTCAGCGGCTTTTCGCAAAAGACATGCTTGCCCGCTGCGGCGGCGGCGAGAATTTGGCCACAGTGCAGCGAATGCGGTGTCGCCAACACGACCGCGTCAATGCTCGGGTCCGTCAGCGCCGTCGCAAGATCGTCAGCGATGGCGAGCCCGTGCTTCGCCACGAAATCGAGATGCGCTCCAGGTCTGCGAACGACAGCCCGGGTAAACCGCAGCCGGCTGCTCGCGCCCTGAACAGCCTCGACCAAGGTCCGGCCCCAGCGGCCGAGACCGACGATGGCCGCGTCGATCATCGGCCGGCCGGCTGGGCGCCAGCGTTAATTAGGTGCGAGGCGCGCCGAGGTTCTTGTGGAAGAAGGCAAAGACCTTGTACCAGCCGTCGACTGCCTGTTCCGGCCGGTAATTCGGGCGATAATGCGCAAAGAACGCATGACCGGCGCCGTCATAGCGGTGGAACTCATAATTCTTGCCGTGCTTTTTCAGCTCCGCCTCGGTGCGGTTGACCTGATCGGCCGACGGGTTCGGGTCTTCATTGCCGAAGAGGCCGAGGAGCGGGCAATTGATGCCTTCGGTAAATTCGATCGGAGCCGTCGGCTGGGCCTTGGTCAGCCGCGACTTGTCGTCGACGATGACGTTGCCGCCCCAGCAGTCGACCGCCCCCTGGATCAGGTGCGAGAGCTTGGCCGCGACGAGATAGGTCTGCCGGCCGCCTGAGCAGAAGCCGATGACGCCGACCTTGCCGCTGGCATGCGGCTGCGAGCGCAGGAAATCGATGGCGCCGGTTACGTCGCCGAGCATCTGCTCGTCGGGGACGCCGCCGCCCTCGCGCACCTTGCTGACGACCTCCTCCTGGGCGCCGTCGCCGACCCGGAAATAAAGGCTCGGCGCCACCGCGGCATAGCCGTGATGGGCGAATTTGCGCGCGACCTCGCAGGTCCATTCGTCCCAGCCCGGCATGTGATGGATCACGACGACGCCGGGATGCGGTCCGGTATTGGCCGGGTGCGCATAATACGCTTCGCCGCGGTCGCCGCCGTGGCCGCGATAGGTCGCCATTCCCGCCTGGATGTTGCGAAACGCCATGTTGAACCTCCCTCCGCTTGTCGGCGGCTCTCTTCGCACCGTGCCCGGCAAAACGCAAGCCCGTGTCGGAAGTCAGCGGCCAGCATGTCGGCCGCTTGACTTTTTCATGTCCAGTCCGACCCTGCTCTACGGACGCGGGAGGAGGGCGGGGATGGACAGTGCTTTGGGCGGGCTGCGGGTGCTCGATTTTACGACGACGATCGCCGGCCCGCATTGCGGGCGGATGCTGGCCGATCTCGGCGCCGAGGTGATCAAGATCGAGGCGCCCGAGGGCGACATGATGCGCACCCGCCCGCCGTTGCGCGCCGGCGCCAGCACCAGCTTTGGTCAGTTGAACGCCGGCAAGAAGAGCGTCGTGCTCGACCTCAAATCGCCGCGTGGAGTCGAGGCGGCGCGCCGGCTCGTCGCCACCGCCGATGTCGTCGTCGAGAATTTTCGGCCCGGCGTCATGCGGCGCTTTGGCCTCGATTACCCGGCAATGAAAGAGATCAAACCGGATATCGTCTATTGCGCGATTTCCGGCTACGGCCAGACCGGGCCGTCCGCCGAGCTGCCGGCCTATGCCCCGGTGATCCACGCCTCTTCGGGCTACGATCTCGCCCAAATCGCCCACCAGGAAGAGGAGCGGCGGCCGGATTATTGCGGCATCTTTATCGCCGACGTGTTGACCGGCACCTATGCCTTCGGCGCGATCATGACCGCCCTCTACCGCCGCCAGTTGACCGGCGAGGGCCAGATGATCGACGTGTCGATGCTCGAAAGCATGCTGACCTTGACCTTGAGCGAAATCCAGGCCGCACAGTTTCCGGTGACGCCGCCCGGCCGGCCGATCTTTGGCCCGATCGCGACCAAGGACGGCTACATCATGCTGGCGATCGCCAGCGAGCGGACATTCCAAAACCTCGCCGCCGCCAGCGGTCATCCGGGCTGGACCACCGACCCGCGCTTCGCCCTGTACGGCGATCGGCGGCGGCATTGGGGCGATCTCGTCGACGAGCTGGAATTGTGGTCGAAGACGCTGACCACGGCCGAGGTGCAAGCGATTTTCGATCGCAACGGGGTGCCGTCCTCGCCCTACCGCACGGTCAAGGAAGCGATGGCCGACCCGCAACTCGCGCATCGCCAGGCTTTCGCCGAGATCGCCGATGCCGGCGGCGCGTTTCTCGCGCTCAACCCGCCCTTCCGCTTCTCCGCCGCGCCGATCGCGGCGCAGCCCTTCGCCGCAGCCCTCGGCGAGCACACCGAGGAGGTGCTGGCGGAACTCGGCGACATTCCGAAAGAGATCGCGGCCCTGCGCAACTGAGCGCGCCGCCCCTCCATCGTCCCGATTGCACCGGCGCTCAGCGCCGCAATGCCTCGCGGGAGACGATAACCCCGCCCGCCGTACTCAGGCGCACGAGATTGACCGTCCGCGCCAATGCCGGCGAGCCCGAATAATAGGCCGGCACCCTGCCGTCGCCGACCTGCATCGGCCGGTCCCAATGGCCGAGCGCCAAATAATCCGCCGCGGTCGCCACGATCTCCTCGTCGCCAAAGACCCAGGATGGGCGCAACGGGTTGGCGCGTGTTGCCGGAGGCTCGTAATGGCCATGCCCGAGCGCGACCTGCCAGCGGGTGGTGCGCGGGCGCGGCCCGCGCAACGGCGGCATGTCGAAATAATCGCGATGCGCATGCCCCCAGATTTCGAGATCGAAGGCGCCGAACGCGATCGCCTCGTCATGGGTCATGCCGATGACCGCGAGGCTCGGGATCTGCGCGTACCCGCCTTTGACAAAGACCGAATCCGGCATTGCCGGGTCGTGATTGCCGGGCAGGATCACAACTAGCATCCCGGCGTCGGCAAGCAGCTGGCCGGCGCGGTCGATCACCGGGGCGCTCAATTGGTTGGCCTCAAAAGTGTCGCCCGCCAGCAATACGATGTCGGCCTGCAACGCCCGCGCGGTTGCCAATACCGCGGCGAGCCCGGCGGTGCCGTCGCCATCCTGTGCCGCCGCGATCCACCCCTCGTCGACATGGATGTCGGAGCTGTGGACCAGTCTTATCTCGCCGGCAGTTCGAAGAGGCGGCATTACTTCTGCGCGCCGTAGAAGACGACCCACACCGCGAAATCGCTCGAAAACTCTTCGAAATGGTGCGTCGCGTGCGCGGCGGCGAACAACAAATCGCCGGTCTTGCACGGCGCCAGCCGGTCTTCGACGCGGAAATGGCCGGCCCCTGAGGCAACTATATAGAGTTCGTCGCGGTCGTGCGGGGTCTGCGGGTCATGGCCTTTGGGCGCGTAGAACCGGATCTCGAGGTCGCCGTCGCAGAACGCCTCGGCCGAACCGCGCCCGGCGGGCAAGGGCAAAGCGAGTGCCGCGGCAAGCGTCAGCGGCGGCGGCGTGTGCTCCATCACTCGCGCTCCCGCCGCGCCAGCGCGCCCAGGATCTTCGACAACACACCGCCTTCGACCCACGGGTCGAGGCCGTCGAGCGCGGGGATGCCGGGCTTCAGCCGCTCGTCCGGGATCGCGGCGCCGACGCGCGTGTCGATTGGGACGACCCCGGCCCAGCAGTCGAGTGCATAATCCGCTTCGTCGTCGATCGGGCCGCCGGTGCGGACCTTCGCCGAGGCTTCGTCGATGACCATGCTCATCAACGTCGTGGCCTTCAATTCCTGCGGAAGGATCGGCCGGATCTGCCGGTTGCGGCCGGGGTAGAGGCGATCGACAAAGCCGTTGAGCGCCGCCGTCTTGATTTCGTCGTCGTCGACGATCGCGGCGCTGCCGAAAGCCATCACCGCGCGGTAGTTGAGCGAATGATGAAAGCCCGAGCGCGCGACGACCAAGCCGTCGACATGGCTTACCGTAACGCAGACCGGGATCCCCTGGGTCTGCTTGCGCAGCATCCGGCTCGCCGACGACCCGTGCCAGTAGAGCCGCTCGCCCTCGCGCCAGAACAGGGTCGGCGTGACGTAGGGCAAGCCGTCGATCACATATCCGACATGGCATAGCAAGGCGGCGTCGATGATGGCGTAAATGGTTTCCCGGTCGTACCGGCCGCGATCATGGCGCCGGCGGACGCGCGTGCGAGCGGTCGGCGCGAAATCGGGCAAAGAGGCGCTGTCGGGCATGTTCGTGGGCTCCGGAAAAACTATCGGCATCGCCTAATCTAACGAGCCGGTTGGTCGGAACAAAGCTCCAGTTTTCGAGAATTGACCAGACCAGTTTGACCATCAAACACCGCCGCCATGCGGTCGACGGCGCGCGCTATCGCGGTCTCGCCAAAGCCGGTGTAGCCGAGCACCAGCCCCGGCGGTCGCGGGGTGGCGAGGGTCAATGCCGAAAGCGCCACGGCGGCGACGCCAGTGGCCGCCAGCGCCCGAGCGACCGCCTGATCCGACCAGGCCGAGGAAAGCCAGCCGGTCACATACATCCCGCCGCACTCGTCCGGCCGCAATCGAAGAAGCCCGCCAAGACGGCTTTGCAACAGCGCAGTCAACAGCGCCTGCCGTTCCGCGTAGAGGGAGCGCATGCGTTTCAAATGGCGGGCAAAATACCCGCCGAGGATAAACTCGGTCATGACCGCCTGGAGTAGGCCCGAGCTTTGCCGGTCGGCGAGATGCCGGGCGCCCGCGAATGGCGCCACGAGATCCGCGGGCAGCACCGCATAACCAAGCCGCAGCGAGGGGAACAGCAATTTGCTGAAGGTGCCGAGATAAATAACCCTCCCGCCGCGATCGAGGCCCTGCAACGAGGGCAGGAGGCGGGCCGCCGGTTGAAACTCGCTTTCGTAATCGTCTTCGATGATCCAAGCGCCGACCGCCTCGGCCCAGGCGAGCAACGCGGCCCGGCGAGGGAGCGGCATCGGCATGCCAAGCGGGTACTGGCGCGACGGTGTCGTATAAACGAGGCGCGGCCTAGAGTTAGCCGGCGCGGCAGCGATGTTCAGGCCATCGTCGTCGGCCGGCACCGGCACGATCCGCGCCTCGACGGCACGCAGAATATCAACCGCCGAGCGGTAGCAGGGATCCTCGACAAACGCCGTATCTCCGGGGTCGATCAGGACGCGGGCCGCCAGGCTCAGCCCTTGCTGGGTCCCCGAGGTCAGTACGATCTGCTCCGGTTCGCAGCGTACACCGCGCGCCGCGGCCAAGTATTCGGCCACCGCATTGCGCAATTCCGGTTCGCCCTGCGCGTCGCCGTAGTTCCATGACAGCCGCGACCGGCCAGACAGCACGCGCGACGCCAAATGTTTCCAAGTCGCGACAAAACGTGCGTCGATTTCGGCGTGGCCCAATTCAAACGGAAGGGCCGCCCCTGGCGCCGGCGGGGCCAAGGAGCGCAGGATTTGGCCTTGACGGGAGACCGTCCTCGCCGCAACCGGCGCGATATCCTCCTGAGCGGCGCGCCCTGGTGTCGCCAGCGGTGCTGGAACAAAGTAGCCCGAGCGCGGCTTCGACGCGATGTAGCCTTCGGCCGCGAGCTGTTCGAAGACCGCGACGACCGTGCTCCGGGCAATGCCGAGCTCCGCCGCCAACATCCGCGTCGACGGCAGACGCGCCCCGGCGCCGAAATTGCCTTCAACAATTGCCTGTCGCAGAGCGGTCGCCAACTGCCGCGACAGCGCGATCGCCGAGCGGCGGTCGAGCGGCGTCGCCCACAGCGCTGCGCCTGCGGGACGACCGCGAAGTGTGGGAGCAGGCGGCCGCGCAGACATCGCAGCCGTTACTTGTCGCCGCGCGCGGCCCAGGCGGTCGCCGCCAGCGAACGCGGCCCGTCGGGTCCGCCGGCGAGATAGGCTCGGCGGACGGCTGCCGCGAGTACTTCGAGTCGGTCCGGCGTCAGGCCCTTGACATAGTCGCCGACCGGCCCCTGGGCGTTCTCGATCGGCGTCCAATAGTCGGCGAAGTCGCGGTAGTCCATGCGGATCGTCAGCGAGCGGCCTTCGACCCGGTCGAGCCCCGCGGCGACGAAGGCGGCGACGAGTTCGCCCGGCCCGTTCAACGGGCTCGAATAATGGCGGGCGCGGGCCCGATCCGCGCCGGGATCGAGCGCCGCGGCGGTATCCCAAAAGATCCGCTGATAAACAAGGCCGCCCGGAAAATCCCAGACCGCGGCGGCGACGACCCCGCCGGCGCGGGTAACCCGCCGCATGCCGGCGAGCGCGCGTCCCGGATCGGGCATGAAATTGAGCGCCAGCAACGAATAAGCGCGGTCAAAGCTGTCGTCGGGAAAAGCAAGCGCGGCCGCGTCGCCGGTCACAAAACTCAGCCGCGGATCGTCCGACAGCCTGCTGGCATGCGCGATATAGGGTGCCGCGATGTCGACCCCGACGATCGCCGCCGGCTCCGGCCGCGCCGAGAGCACCGACGCCAGGCTGCCGGTGCCGCAGCCGACATCGAGCACACGCTCGCCTTCGCCGATCCCGCCCCAGGCGATCAGCTCGCGCGCCAATAGCGGGCTCCAACGGCCCATCAGCCGGTGATAGGCGTCGGCATCGGTCGCTGTGTAACGCGACGGCATACGCAAACCTTTCCGTTACGATAGCCCGGTGCCTTTCCGGGTCCGAATTCGGGTGCTGACCCGGCTTAGCCGTCGGGCGAGCATAGCTGCTGCTCGCAGGGCGCGCGGCCCTCGCGCGGATGCGAGCCTGCAGCGGGCGCGGGCGGAACGCAAATCGGGTTTGACCGCGATATATCCAAGAGAATATATCGTTGCCGACCACAACCAGCGCGGCCGACGCTCGCCGGCCGGTTTTCGAGATCGCGAAATACATTACCTGGAGGTCCGCCATGATTGCGCGCGTCCTATTCGCCGCTGTGCTGTTGGCCGGCGCCGGCGGTTCACCGCTCAGGGCGGCCTGTCCAGGCGGCCCGTCGACCTCCTTCACCGTCACCGGCGAGGTGACGAAGCCCTCGGTCTTCGATTTGAACAGCCTGCAACAATTGCCGGCGGCCCAGGCCAACGTCACCTATTTTGCCGCGGGATCGGTCGTCACCCAATCCTTCACCGGCGCGCTGCTATGGGATCTGCTGAACAGCCCGCCGGTCGGCGGCATTGTCGTCGCCCCGACCGTAAAAAACGACATCCTGCATAAAATCGTTATCGTCACTGGCAGCGATTGCTATCAATCGGTGTTTGGCGCCGGCGAGTTCGACCCATTTTTTGGCGGCAACCAAATCATGGTTGCGTACGCGGCCGGCGGCCAACCGCTCGGTCAAGACGGTTTTGCCCGCATCGTCGCGCCGGGCGACAAGGCGGGGGGCCGATTTGTGTCGAACGTCGTCAACATCGACGTCGAGGATGCCAGCAGCTTCCCGATCACCCCGCCGCGCAAGCCGCATCGGTGATGCCGATCCCCCTCAGGCGCCAGCATGGGCTTTTGCACCAGCTGAATCGACGAGCTCTGATAAGGCCGTCATCGGGAGAAACTTTATGCCTGTCATGCTGCGCGTCTGCGCCGCCATCTTCATCCTGGCGCTTGGGCTCGGCCCCGTCCGGGCGGCGCAAGCCGACAACGTCGTCGTCTTTGCCGCCGCCAGTTTGAAAAACGCGCTCGATGATGCGGCCCACGCCTTTGAGCGCCAAGGCGGCGCACCGGTCAAAATCTCCTATGCGGCGAGTTCGCAATTAGCAAAGCAGATCGAAAGCGCCGCCCCGGCCGACATCTTCATCTCAGCCGATCTCGCCTGGATGGATTACGTGCAGAAGCGCAACCTGATCCAGCCGGCGACGCGCAAAGATTTGCTCGGCAACCGGCTGGTGCTGGTGGCGCCGGCGGGAAGCGGCGTCAAGATCGACATCAAGCCCGGCTTCGATCTGGTCGGGATGACGAAGGGCGGGCGGCTGGCGATGGCCGATCCCGCCAGCGTACCGGCCGGCAGATACGGCAAGGCCGCGCTCGAAAAGCTCGGGGTTTGGGATTCGGTCGCACCGCACGTCGCCGGCGCCGAGAATGTGCGCGCGGCATTGCTGTTCGTCGACCGCAAGGAGACGCCGCTCGGCATCGTCTATGCGACCGACGCCGCCTCCGATCCCAATGTCGAAGTCGCCGGGGTGTTTCCCGAGGACACCCACCCGCCGATCATCTATCCAATCGCGCTGACGGCGGCGAGCCGGAACCCCGATGCCGTGAAATTCCTCGCCTTTCTCGAGTCGCCGGCAGCAAGGCCGGCCTTTGAAAAGCAGGGCTTCACCGTGCTTGGCGCGGCCAAATAGCCCGCGGGCGCTGCGGGCTTACTCCCCCATCTGCAACAAAGCGCCGCGCTGCCGAGCGCCGCGAAACGAGAGGTAAAAGACGCCCGCACCCAGCGCCAGGAAGACGATGTCGAGCGCCGCCGCGGTTACCAGGTAATCGGCGCGGAACACTTTATGAAACAGCAATGTCCGCATGCCTTCGAAGACATAGGTCGAGGGCAATGCCCAGGCGACGTGCTGCAGCCAGCCCGGCAGGATCGAGACCGGGTAATAGACCGCGCTGATCGGCGACAAGGTGAACACCGCGAGCCAAGCGAGGCTCTCCGCCCCCATGCCGTGGCGCAGGATCATCCCGCAGATCGCCAGCCCCAGGGCCCAGCCCATCGCCAGCAGCACGGCGAAAAACGCGATCAGCGGCAGGCCCAGCGAGAAAATCGAATAGTGATACAGCACGATCGCCAGCAATGCTGCCGGCACGACGCCAATCAGCACGCGGATCAGGCTCATCGACAACAGCGAGGCGACCCATTCATAGGCGCGCAGCGGCGTCACGAACAGATGCCCGAGATTGCGCGCCCACATCTCTTCGAGAAACGAGATCGACAGACCGAGCTGGCCGCGGAACAGCACGTCCCACAGCATGACCGCAGCCAGCAGCACGCCGAACGCACGAAAAACGTAATTGCTGTTGACATAAAGAAACTGACTCATGAAGCCCCAGATCAGCATCTGCAAGGTCGGCCAATAGATCAGCTCCAAGGTGCGCGGCCACGAGCTGCGCAGCAAATAGAGATAGCGCAACAGCATCGCCCAGACGCGGCCGAGCGATCCGCCTTTACCGTAAGCCGCGCGGCTCACGATACCGGCTCCAGCTCCGGTTCGGGCTGACGGACGATGTGCAGAAACACCTCTTCGAGATTGGCGCGGCCGTAACGCGCGACCAGCGCCCGCGGGCTGCCGCGATCGACGATCTTTCCGGTCTTCATCATCAGCACGTCCGAGCACATCCGCTCGACTTCGGCCATGTTGTGCGAGGCCATCAGGATCGTCGCGCGAGTCCGCGCCTGCCAGCCTTCGATATAGCTGCGCACCCAATCGCCGGTGTCGGGGTCGAGCGAGGCAGTCGGTTCGTCGAGCAGCAACAACTCGGGGTCGTTCAGTAGCGCCTTGGCGAGTGCGACGCGCGTCTTTTGCCCGGCCGACAATTTCCCCGCTGGCCGGTCGAGAAAGGCGCCGATCTGCAAATCCTCGGCTAGCGTCGCGATCCGCTCGCGCCGCCGGCGCAAACCATAGAGTCGGGCATAGATCAGCAGGTTCTGGCGCACGGTCAGCCGATGCGGCAGGTCGACAAACGGCGAGGAAAAATTCATCCTCGGCAAGACGCGGTAGCGATGGCGCAGAATATCCTCGCCGAGGACATGCACCGTGCCCGCGGTCGGCAACAGCAGGCCGAGCACGATCGACAGGGTGGTCGTCTTGCCGGCGCCGTTGCCGCCGAGCAGTGCCGCGATGACGCCGCGGGCGATGCTGAAGCTGATCCCGTCGACCGCGATCGCGGACGGATAGGTTTTGACCAGGTTCTTGACTTCTATCGCGGGCGCGGGCATCGCCCCTATATGGCGCGTAAGGCTGCCATCGGCCAGCATCGGGCTGGCATGCGCCGCCCGCGCGCCGGCCAAATCAGACGAACACCGCACAGGCGCCACCAGACGGGATCTTGTCGTGACCGATACCCCGCTTCCCGCCGTCACCGATCCCGACCCCGAATCGGGCCGCATCAGCCTGCGCACCCTGGTGCCGATCCGCTGGGTTGCGATTGCCGGGCAGGCCCTGGCGCTGCTGACCGTCCATTACGGGCTCGGGTTTCATCTGCCGCTGATCTCCGCACTCGCCGTCGTCGCCGCTTCGGCAGTGCTCAACGTCGTGCTGATCGTCCGCCGCCAGGTCGCGCGCGAACTCAGCGAGCGTTACGCCGAACTCTGCCTCGGCTACGACATTTTCCAGCTCGCGATCCTGCTCTATCTGACGGGCGGATTGCAGAACCCGTTCTCGATCCTGATCCTGGCGCCGGTTACGGTGGCGGCGACGATCCTGTCGCGCCGGCCGGTGATCGTGCTGTCGATCCTTGCCGTCGCCGCGATCAGCGTCTTGGCATTGTGGCATTTCCCGCTGCCCTGGCGCACCGGGCCAGCACCGCTGATGTTTCCGCCCGAGATCGTCGTCGGCATCTGGACGGCGCTGGTGTTGGCGACCCTGTTTATCGCCGGCTACACCTGGAGTGTCGCGCAGGACGCGCGCCGGCTGCGCGACGCGGTCGCAGCGACCCAGCTGGCCTTGGCGCGCGAGCAACGGGTCTCGGCGGTCGGCGCGCTCGCCGCGGCCGCGGCCCATGAGCTCGGCAGCCCGCTCGCCACGATCGCGGTGGTCGCCAAGGAGCTGGTGCGCGACTTGCCGTCCGATAGCCCGCATGCCGAGGACGCCGCCCTATTGCTGAGCCAATCCGAGCGCTGCAGCCGGATCCTCGCCGAGCTGTCGCAGCGGCCCGAGGAGGATGGCGGCTCGCCCTATACGCGGCTGTCGATCTCGGCCCTGGTCGAGGCGGCCGGGGCACCCCATCGCGAGCGAGGCATCCGCTTGATCTTCGCCGCCACCGGCTCGGCCGACGACGACGAGCCGCAGGTGCGGCGCAGCCCCGAGATCATGCACGGGCTCAATAATCTGATCCAGAACGCGGTCCAATTCGCCCGCCGCGAAGTCACCGTCGCCACGTTTTGGGACGTGCGCCGGGTGACGGTCGAGATCACCGATGACGGGCCGGGTTTTATGCTGCATCTGCTCGGCCGGCTCGGCGAGCCTTACCTGTCGACGCGCTCGGGTGCGGCCGACCATATGGGGCTCGGCATCTTTATCGCGCAGAGCCTGTTGGAGCGCAGCGGCGCCCGGCTGACCTTCGAGAATCTCGAAGAAGGCGGCGCCCATGTTGCGATTTCGTGGAGCCGTGCCAATCTGGAAGCGGTAGAAAAAATCCGACCCGCTGCGGCGTTGGCGCGCGAGCTGCGTTAGCCGGCCAGTCCCGCCGCGCCCGGCGCCATAGGCGAGCCTGATGAACGCTATCGACCGACCGATCCGACCCGCTGCCGCCGACGGCCCGTCCACGGCATTGCGCGGTCTTCCCGAGACTGAACGCACCCTCCTGATCGTCGACGACGATGCGCCGTTGTGCCAGCGCCTGGCGCGGGCGATGGAGCGCCGCGGCTTTGTCGTCGCCACCGCCGAGAGCGTGGCCGCCGGCACCGCCGCCGTGACCGAGCGGCCGCCGGCCTTCGCCGTTGTCGACATGCGGCTCGGCGACGGGCGCGGACTCGATGTCGTGACCGCATTGCGCCAGGCGCGGCCTGGTGCCCGCATCGTCATGCTGACGGGCTACGGCAACATCGCGACCGCGGTCGCCGCGGTCAAAGCCGGGGCCATCGACTATCTGCCAAAGCCGGCCGACGCCGACGCGGTCGAGCGCGCGCTCCTCGCCCAGGAGGACGCGGCACCCGAGCCGCCCGAAGACCCGATGTCGGCCGACCGGGTGCGCTGGGAGCACATCCAGCGGGTGTTCGAGCTGTGCGACCGCAACGTCTCGGAGACCGCCCGCCGCCTCAAGATGCACCGCCGCACGTTGCAGCGGATCCTCGGCAAACACGCCCCCCGCAGCTGACAAGAGCCGCGGACCGGCCGGCACGCAGCCCGATCGGCCATCGCCCTCCGTCGAGCTTCAACCGAATTCCGGCTTGACGGGAATAATCCGGAAATTTTGTCCCAAGAGCGCCAATTTCGCGGCGAAACGACAAGCTGTGTCAAGGCTTTGTGCGCGAATATAACGTGCTGTGCGCTCGCTGGATTCACGTGTCGCCATGGCGGCCGCGGCTCGCGCAACCGGCGCGCGTCGCTTGTAAACCAGTCGCGGACGCCCACATTAGACGCGTCGACTTCTTCATCGTTCGGCTTGCCCCTCCAAGCGCAATCGAGCGCCGGACCTGCTCCCCGTTCAGTGTCGTCGTTTGACCCCGCCGGTCGTTCGAGCGGCGGTGATCCCCTTGTTTGCGAAAGACGACAATGACAATCGGAACCGTGAAATGGTTCAATTCCCAAAAAGGCTATGGCTTTATTCAGCCTGAGGACGGCTCGAACGATGTGTTTGTCCACATCTCGGCAGTCGAGCGCGCCGGCATCGGCAATCTAAACGAAGGCCAGCGGCTGAGTTTCGAACTGGAGCGCGGCAACCAGGGCAAGACCTCCGCAGTGGATTTGCGGCTGGTGTAGTCTCGCCGCCGGGAGCCCGGCCGGAACCGTTTCTCTTTTTTTAAAGCGAGCACGAAGAGGTAAGGGCAGCCCCGCGATGCAGGTCTTTGTCCGCAACAACGACATCAATGCCGCGCTGCGCGTTCTGAAGAAAAAAATGCAGCGCGAGGGTACGTTCCGTGAGATGAAACGGCGCCGGGCCTATGAAAAGCCATCGGAACGCCGCGTGCGCGAGCTGGGGGAAGCAATTCGGCGCCATCGCAAGATGCTCCGCAAGCGCCTTGAGCGCGAAGGCTACTGATCGGCAGGTCCGCATGGATTACCCGCCAACGACATCGGCGATGCCGGCTGATTACTACCGGCGTCACGCGGCACGGGTCAGACGTTTGGCCGGCGACGCTACCACGCCTGCGATCAGGGAGCATTTGCACGAAACCGCCCGCGAATACGAGCGTCTGGCGGAGCGCGTCGATAATGGGGCGCAACCGCCGGAGCCTTAATGGGCCACCGGGACGCGCCGGCTCACTGCCCGAAGCGGCGAGCGTGCTGCGATACCGGGTGGAGAGCCGGCTTGACGGCCACCAGCGCGTCGTACGGAGGACCAGCTTGCTCGATCGTGAAAGGAGCCCGGTTCTATGCCGTCTGTTGCGCTGAAGGTTACGCGGCCGCCATCGGCCGCCGGCGAATATCGTTCGCCGGAGGAGGCGAAACCGCTGGTCCGCGGGAGTGGCGACACCGATTACCAGTGCGGCAATTGCGGGGCCGTGATTGCCTCGGGCATGGGTCCGGCGCAACGCGTCAACATTGATGTCGCTACCTGTTCCGCGTGTGGTGCGGAAAACGAGTTCCCGCCGAATCTGCGGGCGTAGCCCTCGGCATAGGGCTCGTTATACGGCGGATCGCAATCCCAAACCGATTGCATAGGACGATGCTGAAGACTCACCCCCACGCAGCGGCGACCTATCGGGTGATCCCGTTTGAAGACGGGTCATTCGGTGTCGAGGTCAACATCCCAGACAGTCATCCGACCACGGTACGGAGCTTTCGCACCGAAACCGACGCCGAGGCGTGGATCGTCGAGCATCAGCGCCAGGTGCAGCAGCAAACGCAGCCGCATGGCTGGTTTCGCAATTCGGGCCGCCGCCGGTAGGCGTTGGCGAGCCTCGGCGGAAAACACCCGCGTGGACGGAGGCCGTAGCCCCTGCGTGGCGGCAAAATATCCTTAGCCCTGGGCGCGCAGCACGCGGCCGCCGGCGGTGACCGGCTCGGCGGCGATCAGCACAAAGGCGATGACGCAAGGTTCGGCGCCGCGATTGACCCAGTTGTGGATCGTGCCGCGCTGCACCAGCACGTCGCCAGCCTTCAGATGCACGGTCATCTCGTCGAGCTCCATGTCGATCTCGCCCTTCATGACGACGGCGTAATCGATCGAATCGGTGCGGTGGTTGCGCGGCGCCGAGCCGGGGGCGAGTTCGAGCACGCGAAAGACAGTGCCGTTCGCCAACGTCGTGCCGGTTTGGCGCCGCCCCTCGTCGTCGCTGCCGTTGTTGTCGACCGGAAAGCCTTCGCTCGTCCACACGACGCAGGCGGTGGCACCCGGCCGCGCCGAGGCCAGGTTCTTGGCGGTCTCGTCGATCAGCACGACGGCGCGGCCGTCGGCGTCGTGGCCGGTCACCACCCGGCGCAATTGCAGCGGCATCCTTTGATCTCCTCGGCCAAAATAAGATAACGGGCCGCGATCTTGGGCGCCGCCGCGGCACTGCGCAACATCGCCAGATGCGCGCCGCCGCCGATCCAGGCATAGTGCCTCCGAGAGCGCGGAGTTCCCGATGCTGTTGCGCGTCCGTTCGATCACCTATCTCGCCGAAGCGGTCAACGGCTACGAGCTTGTCGACCCGCGCGGGCGCGACCTGCCGCGCTTTGCCGCGGGCGCGCATATCGCAGTGCGCCACGCGGAGGGTGCGGTGCGCGACTATTCCTTGTGGAACGACCCGGCCGAACGCCGGCGCTACTGCATCGCCGTATTGCGCGAGACCGCGGGCGAAGGCTCGCGCCATTGGCACGAGGGGGTCCGCGTCGGCGACCCGGTCGAAGCCGCGATGCCGCGCAACAACTTTCCGCTGACCGAGGAGGCCGAGCGCTATCTGCTGCTGGCGGGCGGCATCGGCATCACCCCGATCATGGCAATGATTGCCGAATTGCGCCGCCGCCGGGCCGAGTTCCTGCTGCACTATTGCACGCGCTCGCCCGAGGCGACGGCGTTCCGCGACGATTTCGACCTGCTCGCGGCGCAGGGGCGGGTGCGCTTCCATCACGACGGCGGCGATCCGGCGCGCGGGCTCGACATCTCCGCGGCGCTGCGCGACCCAAAGCCCGGAACGCATCTGTATTATTGCGGCCCCTCGGGCATGATGAAGGCCGCGGCCATCGCCGCCGCGGCATGGCCCGAAGGTTCCGTTCATTGCGAATATTTCACCGGCCCGGCGGCGCGCCCTCCGGAGCCGTTGGGCGAGGAGCGGCCGTTTCGCGTCCGGCTCGCGAAGAGCGGCGGCGAATACGAGATCCCAGCGGGCGAGACGATCATCGACGTATTGCGCCGCCACGACATCCCAGTGCGCACCTCGTGCGAGCTGGGCTATTGCGCCGCCTGCCTGACCCCCTACCGTTCGGGCGAGCCCGACCACCGCGACCAGATCCTCTCCGCCGGCGACCGCCAGCGCTACGTCCTGATCTGCTGCTCGCGTTCCAAGACCCCCGTCCTCGAACTGGATCTGTAATCGCTGGCTTTAATCGCTGAGGCGCGAATACTTCGTCCTTTGACAGTGCGTCACACGCGCATCGCGCTAGTTCCTCAGTTCTTCAAATCAGGGATTCGCGGATGCAGAGCGACAAATAAGAAGCTTTGGATTGGACACTCAAATCCGCGAAACTAATCGCGGATGGTAGATACGTGCGGATATTCTCTCCACACGCTGCCGTGCCCCACAAAGGTCGGTATCCGTAGGCAGCTTTTCCCAATCTCACCCGGAGCACCGAACCTGCTAAGAGTTATCTCGGTGATTTTCCAGGACCCCGGTTTTATGGCAGCGCCCGGCGTGGGCTAACCGCGCGCCGAGCGTGTGGCGTGACCAGTAAGGGTCGCGGTCGCCGTTTACAGGACCGAGTCGATCCATTCGTAGAGCTTGGTTTTGGGGAGCGCGCCGATTTTGGTGGCGGCGACCTTGCCGCCCTTGAACAGGATCATCGTCGGGATGCCGCGCACCCCGTATTTTGTCGGAGATTGCGGGTTCTCGTCGATGTTGACCTTGGCGACGGTCAGCTTGCCGGCCTTGTCGGCGGCGAGGTCTTCGAGAAAGGGCGCGATCATCTTGCACGGGCCGCACCACTCGGCCCAGAAATCGACGAGCACCGGCCCCTCCGCGCCAAGCACCTCGGTGGCGAAATTGCTGTCGGTGACGGCGGTCGGCTTCATCGCGATGGTCCTCCTCAAAATCCGGCCTGACATTAGGGGTGGCGAAAAAGCGCCGTCAAGGTGCCAGCCCCGCGAGCTTCCGCGGGCTGATCGGCATCAACAGCGGGCCTTGCGTCCACAACAGGGCGCAGCGGATGTCACGGCGGGGATAGATCCGCGCCAACGCCTCGCGGTAGATCGCCAACTGGCGCAGATAAATGGGCGCCACCTCGTCCTCGCTCGCCGGCAGCGGCCGCATGGTTTTGTAATCGACGATCAATACCCGGTCGTCCTCGACGACGAGGCGGTCGATCTGCCCCGACACGGCATGGCCGGCGATCAGGCCGACGAGCGGCACCTCGGCCTGCGAGCGCGGGCCAAACAGCGGCGCGAAGTCGGGATGGGCCAGCACAGCCAAGGTCTCGCGGCGGATGTCGTCCTGTTCGTCCGCAGGCAGCGCATGGGTCGGCAGCGCCAGAAATCGCCGCGCCGCCGCGTCGCGCTCGGGCAGCGGCAATAGCGGCAAGCTCTGCAGCAAGCGATGGACGAGCAGGCCGCGCTTGAAGCGGTCGCGCCCGCCGATCTTCAGCGGCGACAGGGCGGGCGGCTCGTCGCCGCTCGGCCGCGACGGGAACAACGGCCGCGGCGGATCGGGCTCGGGCGGCGGCGGCCGCCTCGCCCAGTCGGGCGGCGGCTGGTCTACCGGTGCCGCGGCGCCCGCCGGCGCGCGCTCGGGCGGGGCGATCTGCGGGCTCTCGATACGTAGCCCTTCGCCCGCCCAGCCGTATTCTTCGCCGATCAACGCTTTGGTGTCGAAGTCGAAGGGCAGGGCATATTCGCCAAGACCGGCGCGGCACAGCGTGTGCCAGCATGCCTGCGGCGGCGGCTTCAGGGTCTGCCAGCCGCAGACGTAGAGCCGGTCGCGCGCGCGGGTCAGGCCGACATAGAGGAGGCGGCGATATTCCTGCATCTGGCGGTCGCGCCACGCCAATTTTTCGGCGACGTATCGGGCGGCCATATGGTCGCCGGGCGGCTTCCACAACGGCAGCCCGTCGTCGCTCCACAGCACCGTCACCTTCTGGTCCGGGACCGCCATCGTATCGGGCAGAAAGACGACCGGCGCTTCGAGGCCCTTGGCGCCGTGCACGGTCAGGATGCGGACCTCGTCGCGCGGGCGGGCCGCGAAATCGCGTTTGACCTCGGTATCGGCGGCCGTCAGCCAGCGCAAAAACCCCTGCAATGACGGGACGTGCTCGCGTTCATAGGCGAGCGCCAGGCCGAGAAACTCGTCGGTCGGGTCTTCGGCCTCAGGGCCGAGCCGATATAGCAGGGCGCGGCGCCCGCCTTCGGCGCCGAGGATCTCGCCGTAAAGCTCGTAGGGCGGGACGAAATCGGCGCGGGCGAGCCACGCCGACAGCCGGTCGGCGGCCCGGCGCAGTTGCGCACTGGCGCCGGCGCGCAGCCGCAGCCGATTCCACAGCGTTTCCTTGTCGCGCGCATAGCAAAGATCGAACAGCGCGTCCTCGTCGATGTCGAAGAGCGGGCTTTTGAGGACCGCGGCGAGCGTCAGATCGTCCTCGGGCAGCAGCAGAAAGCGACCCAATGCCACCAGATCCTGCACCGCCAATTGCTCGGTCAACACCAGGCGGTCGGCGCCCGCGACCGGGATGCCGCGGCGTTTTAGTTCGCGCAGCAATTCGCCGACGAATTCGTTGCGCCGCCGGACCAAGACCATGACGTCGCCCGGTCGCAACGGGCGGTCGTACCCCGCCAGCCGCTCGCCGATCGCGAGCCACTGCCCGATTTTCGCGGCGATGGCGCGGGCGAGCCGGGCATGGGGCTCGGCCGCGCGCTTGTAGACGACCGGCAATTCCTCGGCGCCGGGCTCGTCGTCGCGCGACGGCACGACCGGCGGCCACAGCTCGACAAGACCGGCGTGATCGGCGCGTTCGGCAGAATGGCGGATTTCGCCGCCGTCGAGCGCCACTCCGTGCCGCGCCTCGGGTTGGCGAAAAATCGCATCGACGGCCCGCAATATCGGCTCGGTCGAGCGGAACGAGGTGTCGAGCGGCAATTCCAGCCAGGTCTGGTTGGCGGCATTGACCCGCTCCCGAAAATGCTGCCGCATCTCCAGGAAAGCCCGCGGATCGGCGCGCTGGAAGCTGAAGATCGACTGCTTCGCGTCGCCGACCGCAAATATGGTGCGGATCGAAGCGCGCGCGCCGTCGCCGGCAAAAAATTCCTCGGCCAAGGCGGCGACGATCTGCCATTGCTCGGGATTGGTGTCCTGCGCCTCATCGATCAGAATGTGGTCGAGCCCGCCATCGAGCTTGAACAAAACCCAGGGTGCGACTCCCGGCCGGCGCAGCAGGGCGAGCGCCATCGACACCAGATCGTCGAAATCGAGCACCCCCTTGAGCCGCTTGGCCTCGCCAAATTCGCGCAGCAACGCGTCGCCGAGCCGCGCGACCGCGCAGGTGGCCTCGCGCACGACGACCGCAGCGCGCGCCTGTCGCAGTTGCAGAACACGTTCGGCCTCGGCGACGAGGATTTCAACGACACTGCAAGCGGCCTTGCGAGCCGCCGAAGCAGTGATCAGCTTGTCGCGGATCTCGCCCTTCTCCGTCGAGAAAAGCGCTTCATATTTGTCCAGCATGCCGGGCCGGCGGTTTGGTTCGGCGGCGTACCATTCCCCAATCGTCGAAGCTCGATCGCAATCAGCTGGCGACCCGGTCGCGAGCGCTTCGGCGGCGGCACGCATGCCAGCCTCGTCGGCGACGCCCTCGGCGCAAAACTCCTCGACCAGGGAATCGATCGTCGCGTCTTCGGCCAAAGACAATGCCGCGGACAATTTGTGTCGCAGTTCCGCGTGGCCGTCGCGCAAGGTGCGGCGCAGCTTGCCGCGTTCCTTGGCCAACGCCTGCATCAATTCGCCAAAGGTTTCCTCGGCCGTGTGGTCGGCGACAATGGCGAGCGCCTCGGCGAGGTCGGGGTCGTCGCCGTCGCGGGCGGCGATAATCACGCGCTGTGCGGCTTCGGCCAGCAATTCGCCGGCGCCGCGCTCCTCGATCACGGCGAATTCCGGAGACACCTCGGCTTCGAGCGGAAAGCGCCGCAACAAGGTTTGGCAAAAGGCGTGGATCGTCGAAATCTTGATGCCGCCGGACGTGTCGAGAACCAGCGCGAACAGCCGGCGGGCGCGCGCCGTCAGCGCCTCGCCGGCAAATCCCCCGGTCAAGTCGTAAAGCGCCTGCGCCAGCGCCCCGTCGGGCAGTGTCGCCCAACCGGCGAGCACGCCGTCCAGCCGGTTCGCCATTTCGGCCGCGGCGGCGCGGGTAAAGGTCAGGCACAGGATGCGCGCCGGGTCGGTGCCGTCGAGCATCAGCCGCAGCAGCCGCTCGGTCAGCACCGTGGTCTTGCCGGTCCCGGCCGACGCCGCGACCCATACCGAGGCATGCGGATCGGCGGCGGGCGATGCGGTACGGCCGCGCGCGGCTACCATTCCTCGACCTCGCCGCGCCCGACCCGTTCGAGATGCTCGTAATCCGAAAAGCGCGGCCGCCGCGTGGCCGCCGGCACCGCGAGATAAGGCGTCTCGGGATCGTCGAAGCGCGCGATCAGCGCCCGCAGCTTGGCCAGCACGCGCTCGACCAGCATGGCGGGTTTGCCGTCGTCGATCGGACAGCGCCGCCCGGCCGGCGCGCGACCGCCAAGCTTCCAATATTCGAGCGCCGCCGGCGTGCCGGTAACCTCGCCAAAACCGCCGTCGCGCAGGATCGCCGCCTCGAGCGGCAGTTGCGGGGCAAATCCGTCGCGTATCGTCGCTTTCTTTGGCAAGGCGCCGGTCTTGTAGTCGATCAGCAGAAATGCGCCCGAGCCCAGGCGGTCGATACGGTCGGCCTTGGCGGTCAATTCGAAAGACCCGCCGGGAAAGCCGCTCAAAGTCAGCCTCCCGTCCCGCTCGCTGAAGCTTTCGACCGTCGTCGCGCGATGCGCCGTCTCTTCCATGACCAGCCAATCGACGATGCGCTCAAAGCGCGGCCACCAGAATGCCCAGGCGCCGGGGCGCGACAACACCGTCGCGAAATGCCGACGCGCGATCGCCAGCAATTCCGCTTGCGGATCTTCCGGCAACCCACGCGGAAATCGGCGAACGAATTCGGCGAGTGCGGCGTGGATGCAGATGCCGAGATCGGCGCGGCCAGGATCAGCGTCGAGCTCGTCCAGCGCCTTCAATTGCAGGATATGGCGGGCGTAGATCGCGTAGGGGTCGCCGAGCCAGGTCTCGATCTGGGTGACCGACAGCCGGCGCGGCCGCGCGGCGAGCGGCGGCCGGGGAGCCGCGGGCGGCAATGGCTCGTATTGCGCCGCGTCGAGGCCGTCGACCGCGGCCTGAATCGCCGGGTCGGGTCCAAGCGCGTCCGCGAGACCGACGGCGCGCAGCACCGTGTCGAGCCGCAAGAGCCAGCGCGACGGCACCGTCGGCACGCCCTCCTTACGCGCGGCGCGGGTCAACGCCGCTTCCGGCGCGGCAATCGCCTGGACGAAGTCGTGCGCGGCGATGCCGATCGCCCGCTCCGGCACCGCGATCTTGAATTCGCGCCGCATCTGCCGCGACATCCACGGGTCGTGCGCCGCTGGGCCGGGCCAAATGCCCTCGTCGAGCCCGCCGAGGACGACGAGATCGGCCTGCTGCAGCCGGGCTTCGACCAGACCCCAGATCGCCAGCCGGGGATGGCGGCCATAGAGCGAGCGGACAACAGCGCCGACCGCCAGCGTCTCGTACAAGGCCGGATAATGGCGTCCCGGCAGCGGAGGAAAATCGCCGGCGGCATCGATCAGCTCGTTGTAGAAACGGGCTGCGGTTTCCCCGGCCGCCTCGCGCCACAGCCGGTCGGCGCCGGTCTCGTCGTCGGTTGCTGCCAGCCGTTCGGCCGCCTCGATATGCGCGGTCGCTAGCCGGTCGAGCGGCGCGGCGTCGGCCGCGAGCAAATCCGGCAGGGCGCCGAGGCAGGCCCGCAGCCGTCCGATAAAAGCCTGGAGCCTTTCATCATTTTTGCCGGCAACCGCGTCTCGGAGACCGGCGAAGCCGGGCGCCGGGCGCGGGCCGCGGATCGCCTGTTCGAGCCGCCGGGTCAAATCGCGGAACGCCGCCGGGGCGAGCCCGCCCGCGGCCAGCGGATGCTTCAATGCCGCCAGCAACGGCACCGGGGCGAGTTCGCTTGCGGCGAGATCGAGGACAAGGCGCAGAAAGACGCCGGGCGGCGTGCGGTTCAACGGCAGACCGGCCGTATCGTCGATCGCGATGCCCCAGCGCGCCAATTCGGCGGCAACCCGGCGCGCAAGCTCCCGGTCGGGGGTGACGAGGGCAGCGGTGGCGCCCGGGGTTTCGAGTTTCCGGCGCAGCAGCAGCGCTATCGTCAGCGCCTCCTCGTGCGCCCCGGCGCAGTCGTAGCGGCTGACCCCGTCGAGCGTGTCGGCGGAGCATTCCGGCAGATCGCGCCAGGCGTCGGTCGTCGGCGCCGGCCGCATCGCCTCGCCGACCAGCCGCAACCGGCGCGCCCGCGGTGAGCCGCCGTCGCGGAGCGATTGCGCGGGCCAATCGCGGACATCGGCCGGCGCGAGTTCGAGCGATCTCAGCAGGCCGGCGATCAGATATTGCGGGTGCGCCTCATCCTGTTCGATCGCCTCCCATTCCGAGGCACCGCAACGGCGATCGAGACCGTGCAGGATCACGGTGCCGCTTTCGAGCGACGCGACGACGCGGATCAGGTCGGTCATCGCCGGGATGCCGCCGGTCAACCCGGCGGCGACGATCGGGTCGCGCGGCGGCGTGCGCTGCCAGATCGCAGCCTGCCGCGCGAGCAGGCGATTGCGCCGATCGGACGGGTCGAGCGCACCCTCGGCGGCGAGTATGGCGGGCCACGCCTTCGGCAGGATTTCGAGAAATTCGCAGACGATCTCCCAATGCTCGGCGAGGTCGGGAGGGGCCAGGTCGCGAAGTCGGGCGAAGCTCGCTCCCTCGCTTGCCACCGTGTCGAGAAGCCGTGCGAGGCTCCCGGCGAGAGCGGCGGCCTGGCCCGGCAGGAGCGGGTCGCGGCGCCCCCGTCGGCCCCATTTCTGGACGAGTTGGGTCAGCAGCAACCGGCGGCGCAATTCGGGGATCGTGGGCGGGATCGAAAGATCGCCGCTGTCGCCGATGCCTTCGGCGAGCGCCAACTCGTCCGAATCGAGGTCGCCGATCGGCCTCATCCGCGGCAGCAGCAGCGGCGTTCCGGGCTCTTTACCGCCGGGATTGGTGCGCAAAAAGGCGTCGCGCAACGAACGCGCGGCGCGGCGCGTCGGCAGCAGAACCGTGATCCGCGACAATGCCAGGGCATCGCTGCCGGACATTGCCAGCAGCCCCCTCGCCAGAATCGCGAGAAACGGGCGCTCGGGAGCGATCGTGTAGAGCTTGAGCGGCACGCAAAACTCTCTAACCGAGCCGCGTCACAAAAAGGTCAACGTCGCCGGCTCACCGAACAAGAGCGTATCGCAGCCGGCCGCCTACCGCTCGACGCGATGCGAGGTGAGGCGCTCGCGGGTCGCCGCCAGCCCCGCCGGCGTACCGATGTGGTACCATTCGCCGTCGTGCGCGATCGCGCGCAGCCGGCCCGCCTCTTCGGCGCGATCAAACAACCGCACCAGCGAAAATGTGCGCTGGGGCCAGTTGTCGAACAGGCGGCGGTGCAACAGCTGGATGCCGGCGAACAGAAAGGGCGCGATCTCGCGCTCATGCCGGCGGCGCGGCTTTCCCGCCGGGTCGAGCAGATAATCGCCGCTGCCGTCATAACCGACCGCGCTCACCGTGCGCTGCAACAGCAGCACCGCGTCCATTCGCTCGGGATCGAATTCATGGGCCAGACGCAATAAAGCCGGGTCCTTGCCGTCGAGCCAGAACACGTCGGCGTTGACGACAAAGAAGATCTCGCCGAGCGACCGCAAGGCGTTGGCGACACCACCGCCGGTTTCGAGCAATTCGGGCTCCTCGAATATTTCGATCCGCGGCGGCGCTTTGCGGCGGGCAAGCTGAGCGGCCACCTTTGCCGCCATGTAATGGATGTTGACGACGACATGCTGGACGCCAACGGCTCCCAGTCGGTCGATCGCGTGATCCAGCAGGGTATGCCCGTTCAGCTCGACGAGCGGCTTTGGCAGTGTGTCGGTAACCGGCCGCAGCCGGGTCCCGAGCCCGGCCGCCAGCACCATCGCTCGCCGCGGCGGCGCAATCACGGACATCTCGGCAGATCCGGGATACGGCGCACTTCCGGCGGCAGATGGCGGTCAAACCAGCGCGCGACACCGGCGAGCGCCGGGTGACGGAGGTCTTGCGCGACCAGCCGCCACAGCCGCGGAATGTGGCCGAGATAGGCGGGCTTGCCGTCGCGCCGCCACAGCCGGGTGAAAATGCCGAGGATCTTGCAGTTGCGCTGGGCCGCGAGGATCGCCGCGGCACGCGCGAAATCCGCGCGGTCGAAATCCGGAAAGGCAGCGAGATAGCGCCCGGTCATCGCCCGGCGCAGCGCCTCGGGCACGTCACGCCGCGCGTCTTCGAGCAACGACACGAGATCGTAGGCGGGCGGGCCGACGACGGCGTCCTGAAAATCGAGCAAGCCGCAGCGCCGAAGTTCCGCCCGCCCGGGCAGCAGCATCAGATTGTCGACATGGAAATCGCGCAACACGAGGGTCGGCCGAAAGGGCTCGCATGCGAGCGGCAGAACCGCGCGCCACAGCGCCAGATATTCCTCGCGCAGGGCGATCGATGGCGGCACGCCGAGCACCGCAGGCAGGTACCAATCGACCAGCAAGACCGCTTCGGCGAGCAGGCGTTCCTCGTCGTATTGCGGCAGATCCGGTGTTGGCGCGCCGGCTGCGGCATGCTGAAGCGCCGCCAACACGTCGATCGCGAGCGTGTAGAGGGCGGGCTCGTCCGCGCCGCGCTGCAACAGACGGGTGTAGGTGTCGTCGCCGAAATCCTCGATCAGCAGAAAACCTTTCGCCCGGTCTTCGGCCAGCACCTCGGGCGCGCTGAGCCCGAGCCGGCGCAGGATCGCCGCGACCGCGACATAGGGCCCGACATCCTCCTGCGGCGGCGGCGCGTCCATGACGACAGCGCTGTCGTCGCCGCGGCGCAGGCGGAAATAGGCCCGGAACGACGCGTCGGCGGCGAGCGGCACCGGCGCCGCGCCATTCCAGCCGTTTGCCGCAAGAAAATGCGCCATCGCCTGGTGCCGCGGCGACGGGAACCGGGGCCGGGCGGCGAACCCCATGCGATCCAGCCGCGCGGTCGCAGCCGTCGCGGCCGGTTCAGGCATGTGCCGCGATTTCGGTCAGTCGCGCCTGCCATGTGGCGTCGCCGGCGATGATGGCGCGGCGCGCCTCAGGCTGGTCGTCGAATTCGAAAAGGATTTCGAGGCGGTGGCGAGGCAACAGAGGGCCGAGGCGATCGGGCCATTCGATCAACGAGATGCCCGATGCGAATGCTTCCTCGATCCCCAACTCCCAAGCCTCGTCGGCGGCAATCACGCGATAGAGGTCGAAATGCCAGATCGCCGCCTCCGCGGACCCATAAGTTTGCACAAGGGTGAAGGTCGGGCTCGGGACCTCTTCGCCGGCGTGCCCTCGAGCACGAATAAAGGCACGCGCGAAAGTGGTTTTTCCAGCACCAAGATCGCCCTTCAGGGCAATGATGTCGCCGCGCGCCGCCAGCGTCGCCAAATGCGCGCCCAGCGCCGCTGTCGCGGCTTCATCCGGCAGATCTATGATAGCGATCACCTAAGCGTTGTATATCGCCGCCGCGACTACCCGCAACTTCCGCTTTTCCCGGGCCTTGACCCGGCAAAAGCGGCCGCAGCCCAGGCCCGCCGGCGGCAACGACCGCAGACGAAGCCGCCTAGGCTGCGACCTCGCAAGGCGAATCGGCCGGCTCTTGGAGCCCCTCGGCAGCGGCCGGGGCCGCGCCGCCCCCGGGGTCGAGCGCGCCGACGGGCAGCCGGCAGGTGACGCGGTTTTCGCGGCCCGGCGCCGATTCTATCTCGACAGTGCCGCCGTGCAGTTCGACCAGGCTCCTGACCAGCGACAGCCCGAACCCGGAACCGGCTTGACTTCGGCCGCGATCAAATTGCTGGAATCTGCCGGCATGATCTGTTGCCGCGATGCCGGCCGCCGTATCGGCGACGCTCAGCAGCACTTCGTCGCGGCACCGTTCCGCCTCGATGCGGATGGCGCCGCCCGGCGGAGTGAATTTGACCGCGTTCGAGACCAAGTTGAACAGCGCCTGTTTGAGGCGCCGCTCATCGCCCCCGATTGCGCCGATCGACGCGGGACAGCGCAGGTCGATGTCGAGCCCGCGTCCGCGTGCCCGTTCGCGCGCGAGGTTCATTACCCCTTGGAGCATCACGGGAATGTCGACATGGCCGGGTTCCAGTTCGAGATAACCGGCTTCGATCGTCGCGAGATCGATCATGTCGTTGACCAGCGCCATCAGCTGATGGGCGCTGTCGAGAATGCCGCGGCTATATTCGTGCTGGCTCGAATTGAGCGCTCCGAAATATTCATTGTGCAGAATCTCGGCAAAGCCGATGACCGAATTGAGCGGCGTGCGCAACTCATGCGAGACATTGGCGACGAATTCGGTTTTCAGCCGCCCGGCGGTTTCGAGCGCTTCGTTGCGCTCGCGCAATGCCCGCTCGACCCGGGCGCTGTCGCTGACGTCGAGATAACTCAGCAACACTTCGCCATCGGGCAGCGGGACGCTCGCAACCTGCAGCATCGAGCCGTCGCGGCGGTAGAGCGGGCCGCTCTCGAAGGTTTGGGTCGTGACTTGAGCGACCATCCTTTCCCGCACCCCGTGCCAATCGCCGCGATCGTCGAGGAGATCGCGAGTCTTGTCGACGAGATCGCCGATATGCGGCTCGCCCGCCACGTCCGCCGGCGACAATCCCCAAAGCGCGCGAAAGGCCGGATTGTGCAATTTGAGCCGGCCGTCGCCGCCGAAGACCGCGACCCCCTCGAACAAATGGTCGAGTGTCGCGCGCTGTACCTGGGCCAGCGTGTTGTAGGAGCATTCCAGCGCCAGCCGGTCGCTGACATCGTCATAGACATACGTCAGACCGCCAAACGGGTGCGCCGATATGGTCAACTGCAAGGTGCGTCCGTCGGGCAGATGCATCAGTTCGTGCCGCGGCTCGAGCAACGAGGTGAACAGCTCGCATCGTTCGCGTTTAAAGGCCCGGAAATCCGAGTATTCCGGGGAGCGGCGCGATTCGTGCAGGCGATCCAGGATCTCGCCGATCGCCGGTTCGGTCGCGAGCCAGGCGGCGTCGAGCCCCCACAACCCGGTGAATGCCGTGTTGAAGAATTTAAGCCGTTTGTCCGGTCCAAAGATCGCGACCGCGGCAGAGAGGCTCTCCAGCACCGCGGCATGGGCGCCGACGTGACGGCGCAGCTCGCTTTGCGCGCTTTCGAGATCGGTGCGGTCGATTGCAAAGCCGATGGTCTCGCCGTCGGCGCACAGCGTCTCGTTCAGTTCGAGCAACCGGCGCTGGCCGCCGATCACGACATGAAATCCGAACGGCCGTGCCGTGGCGGCGGGCGGTGCGGCCGGATCTCCGCGACCGGCGGGAACGAGGCCGCGTCCTTCCGCTAATACAGCTTCACGGCTGCTGTCGAGAGCCGCCGCATACCCCGCGTTGCAATCGACCAGGGTTTGCCCGCGACGCCGCCACACGGGTATCGGCAGGGCATCGATGACGCCGCGCACACTCGCCGTCTCGGTGCTCGCTTGCCGCGCGAGTGCCCCGGCCGCCGCACATTTGCGCTCGATTTCCGCCATGGCCCGCAAACGCTGGCGCGACCGGTGCTCGGCCCGGAGCCACAGAGCGCCAAAGCCGATCGCGAACAATGACGCAAATAGGGCCGCTCCCGCTGCAACCATCCACCATCCCTTTGCCGCCGGTGGTCGGAAGCCGCGTTAACGACCTCCTAATGCGGGCATTATGGAGATAAATTTCGTGTATGAAAAGCCTTTATTCTCTTTTTGTCGCTGAAAAGTTCCTGATTTTGTCCAAATGCGGATTAATATCGATAGTGCTCGGGTTTGAACGGGCCGGCGTCGTCGAGACCGAGGTAGCTCGCCTGGGCAGCGGTCAGCCGGGTCAGCTTGACGCCGAGCTTGTCGAGGTGCAGTTGCGCCACCTTTTCGTCGAGATGCTTGGGCAGCACGTAGACTTCGTTCTGGTATTTGCCATGGTTGGCCCAAAGCTCGATCTGCGCCAATACCTGATTGGTGAAAGACGCGCTCATCACAAAGCTCGGATGGCCGGTGGCGCAGCCGAGGTTGACGAGCCGACCCTTGGCGAGAACGATCAGCCGCTTGCCGTCGGGAAAGACCACCTCGTCGACCTGCGGCTTGACCTCCTCCCAGGGGTAGTTGCGCAGCGCCTCGATCTGGATCTCGCTGTCGAAATGGCCGATGTTGCAGACGATCGCGCGGTCCTTCATCTGCCGCATGTGGTCGATCGTGATCACGTCGATATCGCCGGTCGCGGTGACGAAGATGTCGCCGACGGCGGCCGCTTCGTCCATCGTCGTCACCTGATAGCCTTCCATCGCCGCCTGCAGGGCGCAGATCGGGTCGATCTCGGTGACCATGACGCGCGCACCCTGGCTCCTGAGGCTCGCCGCCGAGCCCTTGCCGACATTGCCAAAGCCGCAGACGACCGCGAGCTTGCCGGCCAGCATCACGTCGGTGCCGCGCTTGATGCCGTCGACGAGGCTCTCGCGGCAGCCATAGAGGTTGTCGAATTTCGACTTGGTGACGCTGTCGTTGACGTTGATCGCCGGCGCCTTCAGCTCGCCCCGCCGCATCATGTCGTAGAGCCGGTTGACCCCGGTCGTCGTCTCCTCCGAGATGCCGCGAATGTGGCGCAGCAGGTCGGGATATTTGTCGTGCAGGACCTTGGTTGCGTCGCCGCCGTCATCGAGCACCATGTTCGGCGTCCAGCCGACGAAAGGACCCTCGGCCGGCCCGCGCAGGGTCTGCTCGATGCACCACTCGTATTCCTCCTCGGTCTCGCCCTTCCAGGCGAAAACCGGGATGCCGCGGGCGGCGATCGCGGCGGCGGCGTGGTCCTGGGTCGAAAAGATGTTGCACGAGCTCCAGCGCACCGTGGCGCCGAGCTCGAGCAAGGTCTCGATCAGCACCGCGGTCTGGATCGTCATGTGCAGGCAGCCGACAATATGCGCGCCCTTCAAGGGCTGCGATGCGCCAAATTCGTCGCGCAACGTCATCAGCCCCGGCATTTCGGTCTCGGCGATGGCGATCTCGCGCCGCCCCCAATCGGCGAGAGAAATGTCGGCAACCTTGTAATCGGTGAAGGCGGGCATCGCTGTTCTCTCCTGAGAGGTCACGCAAAGGGTGCTTGGGGGCGGCGGTGGCGCATATAGCAGCGCCGCAACCTGGCGACAAGCCGCGGGCGGGTCGCCTCCGCCGGCCTTGACATGCGCGCATATGCCCACAAATCACCGCTGCGTTTATATTTTGGGCATTTGCCATGTCGATCGAACCCCATTTGAATTTGTCGGAATGCAACTGCCTCGCGGTGCGCCAGGCGGCGCGCTATGTGACGCAGCTTTACGACCGGCATCTGGCGCGGTCGGGGCTGCGCACCAGCCAGCACGGCATCCTCGCCCGGTTGAAGCGGTTCGGGGCGATGACGATCAACGAATTGGCGGGCGAATTGGTCATGGACCGCACGACCCTCGGCCGCAACATCCGCCCGCTCGAACGCGACGGGCTGATCTCGATCACCCCTGGCCGTTCCGACC